>Ga0255047_10001550_pt1 | contig 16509 bp, 15 predicted proteins | sample JV7_2_1_MG_FD_183640 | JGI IMG/M metagenome (GOLD analysis project Ga0255047, IMG submission 183640) | Seawater microbial communities from Jervis Inlet, British Columbia, Canada - JV7_2_1 | ecosystem: Environmental > Aquatic > Marine > Inlet | place: Canada: British Columbia | collected 2016-10-06 | reverse complement strand
TGATAATACTCTGATATACTAGGTAGCTGCTGTCCTTCCACCCAGATAAGGATAAAAGGTATTAACAAGAAGAAAAGTGACTTGCCTATTATTAATATTTGTTGGGTAGTTAAATTAAATAGTTTCATATTACTTTATTTTTATCTTAGTGTAGTACACTGCCTTCCAAGAGAAGTACAAACATATACCTATACTCATTAGCACGCCACTTATGTGGAAGTGCTCCATAAAGAAAGCTTCAGCAAATGAGCCTACACTTATCGATGCTAGACTTAACCTAACTAAGAAGCTCTTTGTAGATGGTTTTGATTTCTGTACTTTAGGGTTGTTGTAAACAGCTGTTAACATATACAATATAACAACGCCTGTCAAAACGCACGCAATATTATTTGCTATCATCAGTAACATCTGGATCTCCGTCATCTTCTAGGTTTTTAATTGTTTTTATTGGATTCTTTTCAAATCTTTCTCCTAGCTTCATAAGCCCTCCCACTAACTTCATACTCAACAGCCCTATAATAAATGCAAGACCATTCTCTAATGAGTCACCAAAATTTAACCACTTATTCAATATAGGAGGTAGATAACCTGCGCATACTGTTCCGGATACTATCATAAGGATAGCTCTACTGAATGTTACTGACTTCTCGTATGTTAATGATACAATACCACCAAAGAATCCAGCTGCCAATGAAGGTAACTTAAATCCTAGTTGCTGTATCCAATCTTGCTGTTCTGACATTTAATATAAGGTTTTGTGACTGTAAAGATATTCTAATTATTTTTACTAGAATCCATATAGTGATGTGTTTATTATTTTTATACTTTTAAATTAACTGTAATTTAAAGAAATGTATCCACTTATAGTAGCGTGTACTCTATCGTACAATTCTTGACTGAAGTAACTATCTACCGTTACAACTTCCAACTCTTCCAATGCAGTAATCCACCAGCCGCGATCAATGTTAGTTTTAACTTTGTCTAGTTTTTCCTCAATGTATTTATTGACTGCTCTAGGGTAGTTGTTCACTTTAGAATTAACTCTCAGCTCAGCCATTAGATTTTTAGACATTTCTACACCGTCTAAAATTCTTTTTTCGTATAAATCAGATTCTAATTCTATATCTGTTTTTGTATATTCAAACTCATTTAGATTTAGTTTATCTATTTCGTTAACTACTTCTTGAATAGAAAAAGAAACACCTTCTTTATTGGTAAAATCTTCGTATTGAAATAGTCCTATTTTACGATCTAAATAATACAGTCTAATGCCGTGTTCTAAATATTGATAAGTCACTAACTTTCTTACGTAAGGAAACTTCCCCACCACTAATAAATCTCCCGTTTTGTATAGCTTCATTATCTCTGATTTATTTCGTAATAACTATCCTGCAATAAAGTTACATTAGTGTTGTCTGAAGTGTTTCTAACTTCAATAAAAAGATAGTCATTCTCATTTAGACTAACATCTTCGAACATCTGAAACAAAACTCTGTCGTTACCTCCTTGGAAATTGTTTACAGTCCTCCTTTGAGTGCTTCCTACAGTAGATGTAGTGCTATCTGAAAATTGAAACTTTCTAAATCTCAGCTCTATGATGTCATTTGCTCCTCCTTCAAAAACATAACTAAGTAAAACAACGTGTTCTATTGGATCACCTCCTAGATGTCTTAATTGATCTGTAGCCGGGTTGTCAAAGTGGACTAACTTACTAACTGAATATGTTCCAGATATAACCGTCCATATATTATTAGTTATAGAAGTGACAGCTTCGGTGCTTAAATTAACTCTTCCTCCTGTAAACGTGTTGTCCAATCCTAAATTTCCAGACCAAGAAGACACTAAGTTTGAAGCTGATACATTAGGAGTAAAATTAGCATCCATACTATCAGTTACACCATTTCTTGTGACTAGACAACCTCTAAATTGCAATGTCGAATCATTTGTAAAATTAGATGATCTAAAGTCGCATAAAGAAGCCGAAGCTGGTAAGTCAACATTTAGATTGGTTTTAAACCTACTAGCCATAATGAATCCTGCACCAGCTTTAAAGAAAGCATCTGCAAAATCATCTAATCCACGGACTATTACATTGTCAAAAATAAATCCTCCTAACCAAGTTCCAGTGAATGTTGTTATAGGCATTCCTCCAAAGTAACCACCACCAGATAAAAACCCCTGCCTATATCCATTGAATTCACCTACAGCTGAACAATCATTAAAGTTTATGTTGTTAAATTCTAAAGCATTAAACCCTGTAGAATCATTTACATTAAATACTTTGCTAGAAGCTCCGTTAGTTGTGAAACCTAAATTTGATAACACTATATTTCCAGTAGATCCAGTGAACATAGTGTAATTATCTTCTGAAGATATTAATTGAGAAATATCAAATGTATAGCCGATTATGTTAATACCTGTAGACGGAATAGATATTGAGGCTGCTCCCATATCTATTACCCCATTGATTCTATAAATCTTCGTGCTATCTATTACCCCGAAGTCTTCTGCTATAAACACATCTACTATTACTGAAGCTCTATCACTAGATACTTGGCTATCGGTTAAGAATGATGTGCCTGCAGCTCCAGCTCCTTTATGATGAAACAAGAATCCTCCATCTATCTTCGTTACCGAAAGGTAGTTAGTTGCTCTCCTATGCTCATAGAGATCTAAATCTGCTAGAAATGACACCATTAAAATTCTTCTTTACTTATCCATTCATCAATATTCACTTCCTCTACACTGTTAATCAAAGTTTCTCCAAATCCTGCTAGAACATCTGGGTACTTAGCTAGTACATTTTGAACATCTACTGGATTAATTATCACTAATCTTCTCTCTCCGTTTAACTCTCTAATAAACTCAGTGTAATTTTTACTAGCACCTTTGAACATAAACTTAACCTTGCTATCAATTAAAGCAATTAAGTCTGTACACTCTTTGTCTGTACCTAGTATTATTCCGTGTAATTTGCTCATAGTATTAAGGTTTTGACATAAATTTATCAATTTTAGTAATCTCAGAAGCAGATGGAATTATGTTTGAGTATATAAGTTTATTATTTTCATTAGCCCCAACAAAAGGAGTTAATCTTTCCACTCCTCCTATAACTAAATTATCTCTTCCTGAAATGTCAGCAAAGAAAGTTCCTTGATTAGTACCTGCTAAAACTTGGGGAACTTGTACAACTCCATTTAATGTCATAAAAGTACTCGTTCCAGTTGAACCAATATAGGCATAGTTATATCCTACTACACAATTATCTAATGAAGTAATATTATCTGTAACAGCTCCGTTTATTGATAATAACCTAACCTTATTACTTGCTACTTGGAAAGCTATTACTTTATTATCTACTGAGTTATCAGCACTTGATAGTATTGTTTGAGCTGAACTACCATCATAGTAGAAACTAAAAAATAATATACCACTAAAATCATTTAACAGATTACTTCCAGGTAATATTAATCTATCAGTTACACCATCAAAATTAACTGAATTAGCTCCTAGTATTGGCTGCCTAGTTATAGTGTCTTGTGGGAATACAAACATATTTGGAGATTGGTCAATCCATTGAGAAACTAATTCCCCTACCTCTGTAGGCTCTTGAATCTTACCTAGAGCATATCCAACTGAGTTGTTATCTGTTAAGTCATTTGAAGCGTGTGCATCATATCTAGTACCAGAAGTCTCATTTAGTTCCCACAAAGATACTAAATCTGTTTCTTGATTTACTAGAGTCGTATTATCCACACTTGCAACCGTTGAAATTGGCAAACCTATTGGAGTGGCATCAAAACCATTCTCGATGTCAACTTGGTCTGCACCTTCAACATTGTTCATTGGATAGTTAGCTACTAAAGTAGTTTGGGTGTCATCGGACCAAATTTTGACGTTTTGTACAGTTCCATTTAACCAACCTTGACCTCCTAAGCTATTCTGGTCAAGCTCTCCTATCCTAACATTGTCTAAAGCAGGGATACTAGCAATCCAATCAGAAGTAGAACTTCCAGTATGAGTTTGAGCAACCTCTACATCGTCTATTAGTATTTTTATAGATAAGCCATCAGCGACAATATTCACTTTTGTCCATACTCCGCTAGTAAAAACTGCTGCATTAGTTTCAAGACTTACAATATTAACTGAAGTATCCACCACATTAAATTTACATTTCCCATCAGTTCTGGATTGAATACTTATAAAAGTATTAGCATCAGTATCTCCAAATGACAAAATGTATTCATTAGATGTTGGTGTTGCATCTACAGGATTAACGTAAAGTTCCCATTCTCCCTTTGTAGTACTTGCCAAACTTGGCAAAACTGAATCAATGTTAAAAGCATCATCCACACCATCAAAGAATTGTCCAATGGCATATTGTTGACCTATTAAATTTGATACATCGTTGTAAGCTATTCCCGAACCACTATTGTATATGGCTTGAATTTCTGCAAGCGATAGTGCCTTGTCATAGAAAAATGCACCGTCAATATTCCCATCAAAAGGTAGAGAAATCGCTCCCGTATTATAATAAGCACCAATCAAAAAGTCATCGACTACATTCTGATAAATAGAAGAACCTAAAGCCCCCGTATCAAACGGATTTCCATCAATACTCATCTTGAATAATGAGTTAGTAAAGTCAAATACACAAACTGCAAAGTGCCAAGTTCCAGCACTATATGTTTGTGATGAAACAACAAGGTCAGACGATATCCCATCTTCACTTTTGTAAAGTCTAATTACACCACTTGTAGATAATTGGAAATCATAACTTCTTCTGTCAGTTCCTCCACCACTCCACTTTGCCATAACATTGGCAGAACCAGTAGTACTATCTCTTTTGAACCAACAACCAAAACTAAAATTAGTATTTGTCTTTTGGAAGTCAGCCGAAGCACTTGAAAGGTGTTGATTAACACCATCAAAATCCGCAGCAATCTTTGTATTAACTCCTAAGTCTTTATTCAAATAAAGTTGAAGCCCATCAATGTCTAAAGGATTGAATCCACCTATCCTGGGTAGGATCATGTTATAAGCATTTCCGAATCCGTACATATCTTGTATTATTTTACTCCCTTAGCACTACCTGAAGACATTGTTATGTCTGCTATAAGATTTCCATCGTTAGCTCTAACTACCATTCCTTTTCCAACTGTTTGAGTAGCATAGAATTGATCTACTAGCATATCATTACCTTCAGAATCATTTAACACTGCAAATACAGCATCGTCATTGATTACTAGGTATTTATAAGCTCGTCCAGTTACCGCTGTTCCATCAAGGAAATCAGTTCCGTTACCCCCTAAAGAGTCATTTACAGTTAGTTCTGTACTTGGATTACATTTCTTAGCGTATAGAGGAAGTCCGTAGCTGATAGCACCAGTTGTTGAATCGGTAGTTACTATAGAACCATCGTCATATCTTTTTACTTTATATCTAGCCATTTGGATATAGTTTTATTTTATTAGATTCAATCTTCTGTTCACCAGCGAATTGAATGTCGATTTTAACATCTTTACGTATTAACCTACCTTCATCATCTTTAAGCTCAGGATTCAAAGCTTCAAAAAGCCTAGATAGATGCCTTCCTTGTAATTTTTCGTGCTTTTCTACTTTAGATATGTCTACGATGATATCAAAGTCGTGCTTTTCTCCTTTCTTACCTTTGATAACTCTTGATCCAAACGCATATACTTTCACGTCCTCACCTAAGAACTCCACTAAGAATCTTGATGCTAGGTTGAAAATTTCCTTTTCTTTTGGCTTTAATTTCTTGAACATTATATAGAGAATTTACGTGAATAAAGAGGTGTAGATGGTGTTAAAGTGCTTCCGTATTCAAAATAGGCTTGGAACACTCCAGTAGTTGCGTTATATAAGTATCTGTAACTTACTAATTCTGAACTTATGATATCTTCTCTCTCTACAACTAAGTCAAAGTCTTGATTTGAGTTAATATCAAAAGCGACACAACTTCTGTCTAAAGCTGCATTTAAAGTGCTATCCATATAAGGATTAATCAACAAATTAGGAACCGTATTTTCACCAGCTAAATAATCAGTCATATTTCTCCAGTTATTCTCTGTAGTTCCCAATGCAACATCAACCGGAGCTGGAGTTACATCATCTATCGCTGCTTGAACAGGTAGATATGTAGTGTCATCTAGTGCAAATCCTGCTGAAGGTAAGGCTCCTTGTTGTATTCCGTTTATCTCAAACTTAGTAGGGGTTATAACGAATAATGCTATTCCTAATTGGAAGTTATCAGCTGGATTCGACAAATAGACAGAGTTATGAGGCTGATAAGCGACTAATCTTAAATCATTTACAGGTACATCCTCACACCAGTCTTCACAACAAAGTTCTTCTGGCATATCTTTAATAGTTCCTACTACAGTGTATGCAGCTCCTGAGTAATCAAAGTAACCTACTAATGTCTCAACACCTGCAAGATCCTCAGTGTACTTCTTAATTACATTAATATTTCTAAAGATTCCTGTTGAAGCAGTTGGCACACCCGAAGTATTAACCTCAACGTAATCTGATACGATTCTAGATTGAACACCTGTTAAAGGTATTGAAGTTCCTCCTCCTCCAGCAGAAGCAATCCATCCGTTGATATCAGATAATGCCAATAGTAATCCAGCTTGGTCCGGAGTCCATAATACTTGATTAGTTACACTTTGAATGTCGAAAGATATTCTTGCTGCATCTACATCAACAAATTCCAAGTGGATCATAAGCTGATCAAAGTATTCATACGAGGTAGCATTTGCTCCAGCGTTATCTTGCCTAGCGTCTACACCTGTAGATGTTACTCCTTTTATATGGGCTACTGGGAAGTAATCGATAGGTTCATTACCTATAGCTGATCCCGTGTTACCTTTTAGCCTCTTTATTGCTATTGAGCTCCCTATTAACGATATTTCAATACTTGATGATGCCATCTGTTACTTTGTTTTATTAGCCACTATAACACCACTAGCGAAAGCTAAGATATGTGTAATCGATTTGCCTATTTTATTTCTTTTCTTTTTCTTTCCGTCTTCAAATACAACGTTATTCATATACACCTGGGAAGTGTAAGGACTATAAGAGTTAACCTTAACAACTGGCTCCCACCTATTGAATATCTTATTTTCAGTCCTTTGCTCCGCAATTATTAGATCAAACTTATTAAACATAGATACTGAATCGATAATAAACTTATCCGATAGAGTTCCGTTAAATATCATCCAATCATCTTTATATGCAAGCTTGGAGCCTTTAATAATGTAATTGCGTAAATCTGTAGTATCAAACTCAACCTTCGTTATAGTGTCTCTAATGTATTCTATCTCAACGCCAGATGCTACGCTAATGTATTCAGTCTTAACTAAAGCTTTATGCTCCTTTAGATCCTTAAAATCCTTATGGAGATGAGCTATTTCATTTCTGTAACTCATTACTATCTGCTTTTGTACATCTACAGCGTGAACTAATAAGTCTCTGCTTATCTTAGTCTCATTTATCTCTCCTTCATAAAAGGATTTCATCCCTGTCATATTCTGCTCGTATACATCCTTTCGGTCGTTGCATTTTTGAACAGAAAATATAACCCCGATTAACAGAGCTATATTAAGAAGATATGAAACAAAGGATGCTTTCATTACGATATAACTAAAGAAACTGCGATGTATCTAGAAACTGATCCAGATGATAATACTACCGTGAATGTATATGTTCCAGCTACTGCTGCTCCATCATAGTTAATTGTTCCTCCTACATAAGAGGTTCCAGCCTTTACAGTGTTTGGGTAAGCGGTAGCTACTCCTAAAGCACTTGTGAGGAATGAATTAACAGATACTGTAACTCCTGTAGGAGCACCTGCTAATGTTACTGCAATATCTCCTGCCAATCCATCTCTATCTACATTTATCTCAATGTTAGATGTTGAAGCCACTGTATTGGCTCCTGTAATACTAAGAGTTCCTGTTGCTACACCAGAGTATCCTGATAAAGTAAAGTCTGGCGTTACCACTACTCCTGTAGGAGGTGTTGTAGTAATTGACTGTACTAAGTTGCCGGACGCATCTAAAGAGCTTGTGAAGTACAAGTTATACGCTTGCATATAAGCAGTTAGATCAGCCATAGAAACGACTCCTTTAGCTGCTGCACAAGTCAAATGACCTAGTTGCTTATCTAAAGCATCAGTTAATGCCGTCTGAGACTCTAACTGAGTTACGCTCCCATCAATAACTCTATAAGTACAGTCGCTAAACTTAACAGTCATAGCATTGCTATTTGCTGAATCTAAGAATAGAGTTACTTCTGTTGCGTTAGGCACAACTGCTAATGCTCTTGTGGTAATTGGTAATGTCGCCATTGGTTGTAATTATTAAGTTAATACGATTGATACGGTTAGAGTTGTAGGAGCTAATCCAGCTGGTGTAACTACTAAGTTTATATTGTAAGTTCCTGCAGTTTGCGTAGCTGCCCAAGTAACTGTTGGTAATCCTGTAGTAGCGTCTACTCTAGATTTATTAGCTGGTATTGTTACAGTATTTCCTGTCATTCCAGCTGGAAGTGAAGCGAATGTAACTACTACATCACCAAAGAATGCGTTTCTATCTATTGATAAAGTTTCGATTGCTGAACTACCAGGGTCTATTGATTGAGCAAATGGGAATACATCAGATAGTTCTGATATTTCTGAATTATAAGGATTTACTCCGGATTGAACCACCACATCGAATTCACCTAATGAACCATCTACTGGAGTGATTGTAATAGGTCCTGTTACGTTGAATGTTGGAGTTGTTACAGTTGTGGATAAATAAGTGCTGTAGTCAGTTACTGTAAGTAAACCAATGTACTCCCCGTCCGGTCCAATAACTTTAACGAATCCTTCAGGAACGTCCACGCTATCAACGTAGTATTGTGCAGCATCAGAAGGTGTTAAACAGCTAATGTGATGACCGCAACTATCATAAACAGCTACAGTTCCAATTGGGCAACATCCACAATCGTCAGATGTGTCACATCCGCAGTTGCAAGATTCTTTACTTTCACAATTACAATCTGTGTTGTGTTTTAAATATTCGGTTTGAGATCCGTAAGGCATAATAGTAATGTTTAGCAATTAACTAACACCGCAAGTCTATTGCAGCATTTACTGTAGTCATCTTCGCTTAGGCAGTTTTCAAACTCGTCAAGCACGCTAATCATCTGGTCATCTTCTGTACAAAAATAGTTATTTTTATTTGATAAAATAACTTTATTACAATTAAGAGTTAATTCTCCATCTTTAATCTTTAAATCAGAAGACTCTTTATGCCTTGTAATCAAGGCTCTAAGGAAGTTTATTTCCTCAATTTTTTTTCTTTGGTTGTCACCACACATTCCGTGACTAACTAGGTAAACATATCTTTTAGATAGCTTAACCAATGCTAACTCAGCGTCATATAGCGTTTCTAAGCACGCCATTAATCCGCTACATATATAGGGTTAACAGAGGATAAAAACCAAGGACCTTCTAAGTCAGCTCCTGCTATAAACAAAGATAAGGAACCTGTGGCTGTCATTCTGAATAGTCCAGATCTATATGAGTTATCTGCATCTTTTGAATCTGCTACGCACTGAGAGAATGAATCCTTAGTCTTACTTAAAGCAGGTATTACAGCAAACTCATCTAATGTTTTTAACGATCCATCTAAGAAACCTCTAAAATGAATAAAACCAAATTGGTCAATTGCGTATTGAGGAGTTGAGCTACCTACAGGTGCATTTCCTGTAAATGGGTTCTCTGCCCATCCATTTGCTAATGTGATATCCACCCAAGTTAAAGGAACTATTGTTGCGTCTGCTCCTGCAGCTCCAGTTGCTCCGGCTGGGCCAGTTGCTCCCGCAGCTCCATCTACTCCGGCAGCTCCTTGTAGAGAGTTTATAAAATCAGCTTCTGTCCCGGTATTGCCTAGTGCTAACCATTCTTCATAAGCAGATAAGCCAGTGTCTCCTTTAGGCCCTTTTGGGGTTTCGAATGAAGATGATCCGCAAGCGCAATTAACTCCTGAATCTCCGCACGATGAATTTGTTTTACACATTTTTTAACAGCATTTACAGTTACACTTTCCTATTACATATTCAAGTATCTCGTCAGCTGATTCACAATCGCCCTTACAAGCTGCTAATTTAGCTGCGTCTAGTAATGATGACATAAAGTAAATATCTCTAGCTGAATCTGATCCGTAATCTGTAATACTATTCTTCTTATCTGCTATACAACATTCAATCTGGTTGAAGTGGTAGAATTCTTTTGTTTCTTGAATTACCTTTCCGTTTAATACGAATTGGTAAACTACTTTGTATTTACCTGAAGTAAAACTAGTAAGTCCTAAGTCTTCTTTAGTAATTTGCATACATACGCATTCTAAAGAAGGTATTGTTCCGGCTACATCAATAGTAACTGGTATGGTCGAGCCCGGAATATAGATAATTAACACTGGCGATGTAACCAAGGAAATGGACAGTAACCCTGGTTTCCAGCCTAGCTTGTTAGACTTACTAAACTTACCTGTGTTATCACAAATAATAAATCCTTTATTATTATTTGCTATATCTATATTCAATGTCGGACTAGCCATAAGACAAAAGTAGTAATTTATTTATTAATTAGAGCTTTTCTTTTCGATTAGTTTTAATTTACTTGTTTCAGCATATTTATCACGTATATAGTATTTAGCTTCATTGTATGAATCTATCTGTATTTTTTTCATTGCTGATTCTAAATCTTCTTTATTATCTATAGATTCTAAGCTTTCGTAGTCCTCTTTCACCCACTTGTCAAAAAGCTTCTCCTGATACTCTTGAGCCTCTTTCTCTAACGAAGCGTCAGTAGATGCCCAAGCTTCTCCATCCATTTTCATTCCTGTTAAATCCTTTTCTGGAGTTAAGAATGAAAAACTCTTCTTGCTAATGTTTAATCCGTGTCCAGGGAACTTATAAAGAAGTCCTATTGTTTTAGGATGAGCCTCTGCTGGGTTGTAAGAATCGAATGCGCTTACCTCTGGCACAGTATGTCCAAATACGTCTTTCTTATCTTCTGACATCATCAAATCAAGTCCATACATATTCCTAACAGCTGCGTGCCAACCTCTAGAGTCACTCTTTCCTTTATTTAGATGAGCTTGAATCTCCTGTGTGGCAAATGCGTAGGCTGATGGATTTAGTATAGATGCGTTACTAGTGATTATCTCTTGACCTACAGCTGCTAATCCTGCTGCTGCGTCTTCCTCTGCCATAAATGCTTTAAACATCTTTCCTACGGAAGAGAAAGAACCTTCAGTTGCTACTCTAAGGTTATTACCTATAAATGTAGGTGCGTATCCTAGTGCGCTCCTGGATGTGTTTCTAGCTTTCTGATTATCTCCAGTATTGTTATATCCTTTAGCATCATCACTAAACGTTCCTACAGAAGCTATTATTCCAGCAATCTCAGGATTTAATCTTGTACCTATATATGAATCTCTAACGAAATTCCCTTTAGCGTCTTTAGTTGTAGATACCGAAAGGTTCTCCCATCCGAAGTTTGATTTCTTGTTATTGCTATACCCCTTCATCCCTCTATGACCAAATGATTGTATATCAATTCTTCTGTCAGGATCTAAATTCCATTGGGACGGACCTGATAAGAAATTTTTCATTCTTGTTACAGCATCATCATCGTCATTACCGAAATCAAACATCTCAGCTAATAAAGCTAGAGCTAATACTGATCCTACTAGGTTTTTGGTTATTCTTAATTTAGCAAGCTCTGGGTTTGCTTTGTACTTATTTAACCCATATCCCTGAGTGTATTGCTCATTTATCGGATCCCACCCTTTTCCGATTAATATAGGTAGTATTCCCAATATTGGAATAGAGTTAATAGATTTATTTGTAGCTTGAGCTGTAAGCCTAACAAATCTAAATGTCATCCCGCCTAGTAGCTTTGCGAAAGCACTTGATGTAGTGTCCTTATCGCTTATTATTAAGTTCTTTTGGAATCTATCTGCTACCATACCCATCACTCCATCAGGCTGACCCATAAGAGAAGCTTCCTTAGCCAATGTTATTGCTGAGTTTAAGCTCTCACCTAGTTGGTTCTCTTTGATTTCTTGAGTCCTGTTAGTAATGTAGAAAGATTTAGCACTACGGATATTTCCGGTTACACCGACTCTTTCTTTCATTAGAGAATTAATCTCCCTATCTCTATTTTCTTTCTTTATCTCTCCTTTTCTAATTCTAAGATCAACCTCATTACCAATGTCCTCCTTGAACATTTCAAAGTCTTGCTCTGCAACTGCTTTGTAATCAGCGTCCATCATCTTTCTGAAGTCAGTTTTAGAAGCTCCAGCTTTTAACATTGCCTTTTTCTTTATAACTGCTCCTGCAGCTGCTCCAGCTAATGTGTTTGCGAAAGCATCTAAAGCTCCTAGAGTATGTATTACTTTCAAGGTTTGGCCAACTGTCTTTATAGTTGCATCACCCATATTTCCATTTTTGATAGACTTACCTAAACCTCTTAGCATTTTAGATTCGAACGATCCTGCAGCTGACCCATCAAATCCCTGCTCTCCAACCACTCCTTTCATTGAGTTTTTACCGAAGTAATCTATACCGGTTTTTCTAGCTATGATACCTCTTTTCCAAGCTGCTGGAGTAGCCCTAACTAGCTCTTTCATAAACGTGCCCCAGTGAGCAGGTTTAAAGGCTATAAATGCAAGCGAATCAATTATAGCAGATGAGAAACCTCCTGTACCTGCTCTTGCGAACGTCATTGGGCCAGATAGCATCATTATGTATGAAGCTGATAGTATTTCTTTAAATACTTTTGCAGATGCGTATGGTTTAGTAGACTCTAATAAGGTGTTAAACTCCCTATTCAAAGCATTAATCTCATCTCTGAATGTAGTGTTTATTTGAATCACCTCTCCGTCTACTTCAATAGTTCTCTGAGAATCTTCATTTAGATCATTAATCCTTGATACCACATCATTAATTCTCTCTCTAATTTTAGGTGGAACTTCCTTAAATCCAAATCTCTTTTCAAATGCAGCTCTGAATTCTGCATCATTACCTAAAGCCCCTTGGTTTATTAGTTTAGCAATTCTATTTGCTTCAGACTTGGTTAAAGATTCATCCCTTAGCTTTTTAAGATCCTTAGCCTCTTCTTTAGTTAGTTCTGTTCTAGACTGGAACTTAGCCTCAAGATTTGCTCTACTAGCTTTGTTTGTGCTCTTGATAAATGCTCTTACCTTATTATCTACCAGTGATTTAACTTTGTCAGCGATGGCTTCTTCTATTTGACTAGCGTAAGCTTCTGCCTCCGCTTCATTTAGATTAGTTCTTGATACAATTGCGCCAGCTAATGATCTAGCTTCTTTAATTTGCCCCTGCAGGTGCATCTTAGCTATGTTTCTAAGTGCTTCAGGTGTGATAACCTTCTCTTGCTTTATTTCTTCTCTTAGAGCTTCTATTTCAGCGTCTACAGCTTTTGACTTAGTTTTAGGAAGCTTCTCTCTACCTTCTTGGGCATCTTTAAGCTGCTTCTCTAACTCCTCAAGTCTTTTTACTTTCTTGTCTCTTTTGTTTTTCTCAACTAAAGCATTGTAATCTGGATTAGTTTCAGCTATTACTTCAATGTGATTCTTAGTGATGTTTCCACTCCAAACCTCTTTAATGGCATTGTACGCTTTATTTATAATGGTAGAAGCTTTACCTACTCCCATCTGAATATACCCAGCTACTATTTGAGCAACAGCATCTACCTTATCAGCATCAAGACCTGAGTTTAATGTAGTTCCTTTCTTTTTAAATGCAGCAAGACCGGCTTTTACTTTTGACCTACCTAAAGCAACTCTATCTTTCTTGGCTTTTATACTGCCGTCCGATATCATTTCAGTTGCTTTGGTGATTATTTCAATAAGCTTTTTATCAGATAAATTCTCATCTATCATACTTACTAAATCTGCTTTTATCTCGTTTTGAGTATTGCTAATTCCTTCTCTTAATGATATTCCATCAGCATTAGTTTGATTCAATGGACTTCCCGCATCCATCATCTTCATTTTAGCTGCAATAAATATAGCAGGATGATCTTTATATAGTCTGCCTAAATAAGATATCGCCTGCCCAGCTTTTGTAGCAATATGAGAAGCTTCATTAATAGCGTTTAAAGCTTGAGACCTCATCTCTTTCGCTCCTTCTATTTGCTCTGGAGTAGATTTAGGATTCTTCAATATCTTATTAGCTTTCGTAGCTAAGTTAGCTCCTGCCTTAGAAAGTACAGCTTGCTTTTTAATCATATTATTAGGGTCAGAGCTTGGCTGACTTAAAGCCTTAATAGCTCCTACATCTCCTAAACTACTAATAACTTCGTCTGCCATCTGAGTAACCCCATCGTGGGTGCTAACATCATAACTAGCAATTGCTTCAGCTTCATTCTTGAAAGTACCATCTTCAATCTTTCCAGCGAATCTCATAGTCTGAGAGCTTTTGCCTGGTGTTCTTTTGAATTTAGGTTCTTTCGATTCTACTTCTGGCCCTTTTGATTTAGTTTCTAGCCCTTTTGAATCTGCCTTGACTGGCTTGGCTTTTACTGATTCAGATGGCTTAGTTTTCTCAATTGGAGTTTTCTCTGCTTTAACTTCTGTATTCTTAGATTCCTTAGTCGGTTCTGTCTTAGCGACTGTCTTACTTCCTGCTGTTTCATTTTGTGTCTTTTCAGTTGGGGAATACATTTCTCTGTACCCTTCTGCCATAACTCTAGCAGTTGTATCAGATAATCCCTCATCCATTAGCATTTGAACTATCTCTCCATCAACCTCGTTCTGATCTAAGCCCTGCTCCTCCATCATTGTGATAGCTTCAGTTACTTTAGCTTTGTCAGGGTTCTGACTAAATACAGCGTCTTTTATAGCTGCTCTATATGCCTGTCTTGCTGCTAACGCTCCTTCTTCAGTAGGCTCTACAGTAACTTCCTCAGATGTAACTGGCTTTGCTTCTCCTTCTGTTTTGGCCTCCACTATTGGCTCTGGGACAACTACAGTCTCTTCCTCTACTTTCTTGTTTAGTAAAGCCTCAACCTCTGGTGTTGGATTCTTAATTGTTATCTCAGATAGTGCAGGATTAGATTCTTCAACCATATTAGTAACCTCCTCTACTGAGTAAAACCCTCCATCTGGATTGGTAATCTCCATTCCTTCAACTTCAGCGTCAGTTACAACTCTTGGCTTTGGGCTGTCTGGAACAGTAGCTGCCTCAGCTTTAGACTCAGCTTCTTCAAGCTTGTCTACATTTAATGTGTCTTCAGGATTGATAATATCCTTTGGCTCATCTTTTGCTTTAAGGTTGTCAGGGACTTTCTGGTCATTTGACTCATATATGGCCCTTTGTGCGTTCTTTATCTCCTCAGTTACTGGAGACTTAGATAATATATATTCTTCTATATTAGCCATTGCTTTTCCTGATTCAACACCGCTTGAGCCTACGGAAAGTAATCTAGCTACGGTGAACGTAATGAGAAGCTTTTCAAAAGGGTCTTCTCCTAAAGTGTTAGCCCAAGCTGCTCCCACTTCATTTTTAGATAGCTCGTCTATAAATTCACCAGCGTACTCTTCAAGGGTTTGTCCAGTTGCTCCAGCTGATCTCTTAATGAATCCAGTTATAAGTCCACTTGAAAGTTTTCCTATAGGGGAATTCTTAATCAACATACTAGCTGCTTCACTACCTAATCCTTCTCCTACTCCTGTTGCTGCACCTTGCCCAGCTAGTTCAAATGTCATTGCTTGCTGAGTTGCTGTTTCAGCGAATCCTACAACGCTCATTGCTACCCTACTGTTCTTTATAGCATTTACAGACTTTAACGCATTAAAACCTGCTGATACTGCTCCTGTAGCTCCGACCGTGTTTAGCGTTATTGTCGATGCTGCAAGTTGTATCATTGGTAACACAGTTGACCCTACTGCTCCAGCCACTTTTTGACCAGTGCTCTCTTCAGCTCTTTTTATCTGCTCTCTGGTAATTTGAATTCCATTTTCAGAAGCTACATTTACGAATTCGCGAACCATCTTTTGTTCTGAATTTACTTTGTCCTCCATACCAACTGATGCAGCTACGCCAGAGGCGAATGATCCCATATAGCCTCTTGGCCTGTCTTTAGGGTCTATCTTAGTTGATAGAACCTTATTAATAGCAATTAGCTCAACCCTAGAATTAGTTAGCTCTCTAATCAAAGGGTCTTCTGAATCGAAGAAGTCAATATTGAAAATATGCTGACCTTTCTTTACAGCGTTATGATATCTTGACAAATCATCCCTTAACAATACAGCGTCTCCTAAAGCGTCAATCTCATAAGATGCATTAACTCTAGCGTCTTCGAGAGAACCTTCGTAACCACTTGTGTAGTATTTCTTTAGTGATTTGAAATCACTGTTCCATTGCTCGGTCTTTAATGAGTTTGAATTTTCAAATTCAGGGAGGTCA
>Ga0255047_10001546_pt1 | contig 16534 bp, 14 predicted proteins | sample JV7_2_1_MG_FD_183640 | JGI IMG/M metagenome (GOLD analysis project Ga0255047, IMG submission 183640) | Seawater microbial communities from Jervis Inlet, British Columbia, Canada - JV7_2_1 | ecosystem: Environmental > Aquatic > Marine > Inlet | place: Canada: British Columbia | collected 2016-10-06 | reverse complement strand
CACCTTTAAGCGGCGCTCACCCCACAGCATTGGCAGAGCGATGCATAAAAAGATCATCGTCAAATAAGTTCCAAGCCATTGCATTGATGCTACCACCAGGGTTAGCAGGCCAGCGGTGACTACCGCCATCGGTTTGATGCGATGGCGGCGGTCCTCGTCCAGATGCTTTTTACCGCGCGCATGAAACAGGTGCTCGATCGGTAACAGCAGTGCCAGGAAGACGATGACCCAGATCAAGAGGCGCGGGAACCACTCCGGCGTGATGTTTTGCGCCAGGATTTGGGGTACCTCGTCAAAACCCGAGGTCACATAATACAGACCGCCGCATACCGTCAAAATGATCAGCGTAAGCCAAAGATCGGTGCCATGAATAAGCGAATATATGGCGCTCCTTTGCGGCTTTTCATCCGCTTCCGTTGGATCGCTATCCGGCTCTTGCATCAAGCTGGTCCTGGCAAGCTATCTGCTATTACTTAATCAAAGATTACTTAATCAGACCGAGTTCCTTCAGGGACACCACCGCCTTGGCATATTCTTCCTTGATCTGCTTATCCCAGACCTCGTGTCCCGCAACACTGGATTCCGGGTCCAGGCCGTTGCTCGTCAGGTAGTTGGCGAACACGTCGTGTTTCATCGCTTTAACCATCCCTTTGGAAAGTGTTTCTATTACATCCTGCGGTGTACCCTTCAGCACCCAGTAACCCCGGGTAGTGGACGTCTTGGCGTTGAAGCCTAATTCTACCGTTGAAGGCACATCTGGATAGTCTGCCAGGCGTTTCTCCGCCATCACCGCCAATGCACGAAAAGTGCCATCTTGAATCTGCGCACCTGCCTCACTAACGTTGGGAACGGTACCAACAATAGCCCCGGACATGAGCGCCTGTACCATTTGCGCGCCACTACCAAACGGCACAACCTTGTATTTAATACCAGCTTCCTTGGCAAACTGGGCCAGACCGATATGCTCTGTCCCACCGATTTGCGCCACACCCCAGTTCAGGGCCTTTTTCTTCGAAGCCTGGATTATATCGTCAAGCGTCTTGTAGGGACCATCGGTTGAAACTGTGATAAAGGTTGGGTCATCCATGGCTCTTGCCACACCAACAACATCATCGATTGAAAGAACCGATTTGCCGAGGGCAATGGTATAAAGATGACTTTGGGTCAAGGCCATTACTGTATAACCATCCTTTGGCTTGGAGACGGCATATTGATGGGCGCTTGCGCCTGAACCACCGCGTTTGCTGGTGACCTGCATGTCGACCCCAAGCACGCGACGTGATCGAATCATCATCATGCGAGCAGTCGTGTCGGTTCCACCGCCGTATTTCGAATGGATTACAACTTCTATTGGCTTTGATGGAAATGCGTCCTGTGCCAAAACAATCGACGTCCCTGCTAATCCAACGATCATGGCCAGACCAGCGCTTACTAACATACGATTGATTAATTGGAAATGAAATTTCATAATTGTCTCCTCGTTGCAGTTGGTTATTATTGATCTTAACTCCTCGCTCTCATTACTGACTAGCTTAACCCTACATCCCTGGATGTTTGGCCAATTCACGCTAGAGACAGTTACCGTGCGGGACGTATCTCGTTTAGCTAGGTCAGAAATTCAAGGCGTCGAGCCTACTGACCAAGTATTAGCTTGTCAAGTTTTCCACCCGGACCCAGTGTCGAGATTTACCGGCAAAGATCTTATTAGCATTGGACACTGGGTAAAATAACCATACATTGTCGATATCCCGAACTCGTTTCAAGGATTTTTTATGAACCCACTGCCCCGTATCGGATGCATGCTCGGTGATGTCACCGGCATCGGCCCCGAGATCACAGCAAAACTTCTAGCCTCGGGCAAAGCCGAAGCCTGCGCACAAGTCATCGTTATAGGTGATCGTCGGGTTTTCGAACTAGGCATGAATAACGCCGGCGTCACGATACCGTACACTGTCTATAAGGCCATCGACGATGTCCATTTTCCGCGCGACGACCTTGCGCTGATTGACCTCGGTAATGTCGATCCGGCTCGCTGTCCGCAGGGTGCGCCTAGCGAAGAATCCGGCAAACTCTGCGGTGACACGCTTAAGTTCATGATCGACCTTGCACTTGCTGGCAAGCTAGATGGCATCTGCTTCGCGCCCTTGAACAAGGGTGCGATGCACCGGGGTGGCTGGAAATTCAATGACGAGCACCAGATGTTTGCCAATCTTACCGGCCACAAAGGATTCTTCGGAGAAATGAACGTCATCGAACAATTCAGTACCTTTCGTGTCACTTCGCATGTCGCTCTACGCGAGGCCGTGACCATGATCACCCCGGATCGCATCAGCGCTGCAATTTGTCTTGCTGACGATTCGCTGCGCGCCTCGGGCTACAGCAACCCCCGCATCGGCGTCGCCGCGTTGAACCCACACAATGGCGAAAACGGCCTGTTCGGAGACGAGGAAATCCGCATCATCCGCCCTGCTGTCAACAATCTGAGAGCTGATGGCATTAATTGCGAGGGACCAATTCCTTCTGACGTAATATTCCGCAAAGCGCTTAAAGGTGAGTTCGACGGCGTAGTGACTATGTACCACGACCAGGGTCAGATCGCGACCAAGCTACTCGGATTCAACAAAGGCGTCACGGTTACCGCAGGCCTGAAAACAGTATTCACCACGCCCGCACACGGTACCGCCTACGACATCGTCGGCTCCGGTAAGGCGGATCCCGGTGCTATGCAGCACGCTTTCGCACTGGCAGCGAAGCTCGCTGCCGCACGTCGCTAAAAATCGCGCGGTATCGTTCTGCAAATAATTATGGATGACATTCTTATGCCAACGTCACGACAGATAGGCGCCGCCATTGACGTGCAGCGTCTGCCCGGTGATATAACGACTGTTTCCACCACAAAGAAAAGCAACGGCCTCGGCAACCTCATCGGGTCGCCCTTTACGGCCGACCAAATTGATACTGGTATCATGGTGATGCGGTGTTTTGCCTTTGCCTCCGACACGAACTGTATCAATCAAACCCGGCACAACACAATTGACCGTGATTCCCCTGGGTGACAACTCATGTGCCAACCCCTTGCTAAGACCGACAAGACCTGCCTTTGCTGCGACCACGTGTACCCGGCGTGCAGCACCGGTATGGCCGGTCATCCCTCCAATATTAACAATGACTGCACGCTCGCTTCGCTCCAGATACGACAGTGCTGCCTGGGATACCAGAAAGACCGAATCCAGACAAACGCCCATTACCTCGCGCCAGGCTTCGTAGCTTAGTGTCTCAATCGGAGCTTCGGGGCGTATCGCCGCATTATTAATAACGATATCGAGCCGTCCGAAGACCTTTGCCGCATCGGCAACGACAGTCCGGACGATATCAGGCGAGGACAGGTCGCCACTCACTACGAGCGCTTCGCTGCCTGCCTGTCTAATCGCGTTTGCAGTCTCTTCACCCGCATCCACATCCCTGGCCACGTGGATGACTATTCTGGCACCCTGCAATGCCAATGCGAGGGCGATGGCCCTGCCGATGTTGCGCGATGCACCGGTTACCAAAGCAACCAGGCCTTTCATGTCTTCATTCATTTTGCTGCTAACTCCTCAATTAAACCATAATCACCCTGAATGCCAGCGATGCGATTGCAGACATCCAGCAGGGCGTCGACTTGGTCCGAATCATAACCACCGAAGGTCACATTGGCGTGAAACTTCGCATCGATTTCCTCGCGCGTCAGCGGTGCCTGCGCACCACCGCGCATGAATAGCTGCTCTACTTCCTCTACGCGAGCATCTTCATAAATCAACCGCACATGGCCGGTATAGGCGTCGGGATAAGGGTTTGCAGGGTCGATTTCGAAATCAACCAAGCTGGCAATATGCAATAATTGTTGGTTGTTCACCGATTCCGGTGTGAAATCACCGAGATCGGCATGGCCGCGAACCAGCCCGAGGGCGACACCGAAGGGTACCGAAAATTTTGCGGCGTAGTCCGTTGGTGGCCGACGCTTGAGTGGTAATGGCTCCCACAGGCGATGAACAATTCCCTCGGCGGTCTTGCAGGTAATAGACTGTAGTCCATCCAGTGTCACTTCTCGCCGCCGCAATTCTATCGCGCAGTCTATGTACGGCTGTATCATCGTGCCGCAGGGATAGGTTTTAAAGGTAATCGTGTCGAGTACAAAGTTATCGCCCAAACCGGCGAATAGTAGATTGGTTCGCGGTTCAATCGATGGCGCAAAAGTATTGAATGCGCCGTGAGTACCTTCAAATACAGCTCCAGGGCCGGTAAAACCAGCTCGCGCCATGGCGTGTGCCCGCATCGCTGACTGCGCGGCCCAACCCGGGTGCATGCGTTTGGTCCAGCTGCCATCACCCAGATATTCGATTATGCCGGACGCCATGCTTCCGACGATACCCAGTGCATTAACCGTGACCTGCTCATTTTCTTCACAGGCAACACAAATACCAAGGGTAGCACCAAAGGCGCCAAGCACCGCGGTCGGATGAAACCCGGCCTTATGTACGGCTTTGGGCAAAGTCAGCGCGAGACGACAGAGCACTTCGGTACCGGCCGCGATACCGAGCATCATATGGTCAGTGCCGAGACGATAGCTCTGCGCCGCGCCCAGTATCGCCGGCACGATCACCACCCCGGAATGAACCGGGCCACCCTCGAAGGTGTCGTCGAAATCTTCTCCATGAGCCGCGGTGCCGTTGATCAGGGCCGCACTCGAGGCCGATACACACTCGCGATGCCCGATGATGATGTGGTCGCCAGGCTCAGAAGCCGCCTTCACCGCGGTAACATAATCGGTATCTCGCGCCGCGATACACAGACCGATCGTGTCGACCAAAATGTCGCGGCATTTTGTTAAGGTAGTGGCAGGCAGCGATTCGGGTACGAGCGCGCTCGCCCAACACGCGAGTCGCTCCGAAATCTTCATGTTATTTTCGTCGTTAGGCATACTCACCCCGGAGTTTTCCCTTTGTCGCCGGATAATGTCATAAGGTCTCTTGGTCAACGCAACTGCAATGATAACAAAAGGTGAGAATGAACAAATATTGCGGCCTTTCGCTTCTATCGACGGACAGAGATCGACAGTCGTTTACCGAAAATTCCAGCCTTCGCAGACAGGGCACGATAAGGCTGGCAAACCTCTCATGTCAACCATTGCTTTTAGAAAATCAGTAGAAAATGCATGTAGATATATCAGACCCTATGGGGTTTAATATTCCACCGTCACTGGCAACAAACAGAAACATGATTAAAATTTGGGGACGCAAAAACTCTATAAATGTACAAAAGGTGTTATGGTGTTGCGCCGAGCTTAAAATTCCCCACGAGCGTGTCGATGCCGGTATTAAACCCGGCGACATTGACACTTCGGCATACCGCGCATTAAATCCCAACGGGTTGGTGCCCACCATCGAGGACGGAAAATTCGTGCTCTGGGAATCAAACGCGATCGTACGTTATCTCACTTCAAAATACGGTTCGGCGAGTATCTGGCCGGCTGATCTTGAAACACGCGCCTCGGCGGATCGCTGGATGGATTGGCATATGAGTACGCTGTGGACACACATGCGACCGATGTTCGTGCAATTAGTCCGGAGTCTCCCCGAGCAGCGAGATCAAAATATTATCAACGCGGCCCACGAAAAAACGCTGGCAGCGTTGATGATTTTGGATGCCCACCTGAGTGCAAACCACTATGTGGCCGGTGCCATGTTCACCATCGGCGACATACCCGTGGGCGCAGCAACGCATCGATGGATGTCTATGCCGATTGAACGGCCAGCATTGCCACATCTAAACGCCTGGTATGCGAGGCTAGCAGGACGGGAGGCTTACAAGCAACACATTATGTTGCCGATGTCATAAGCGCTGGCTTAGTTGAAATGCACGGGCAGCGAGATTTTTCAATAATTCAGAATAATGTAATCTAAGCTCTATTTCGGCTAGCGAAACGATGGCGAAAACCTTCAAAGATAGCAATAAGCGGATGGTGACTAAGGGGCTTTAGTCAATCTTGTGACGAGTTGCTTTTTGCTTGCGCTATCAGTCTGTAAACAGCGGTGTGATCGGTACCATCGGGCAACGCGATTTCAGCGGCGTTCCAAAAAGCTGCACTTTGCCGTGCCAGTTCGGCGGGTATAGCGCTCGCTTCGATGATTTCCAGCGCAGTGCGAATGTCTTTTGCCATCAAGTTTGTGGCGAAACCTGCACCGAATGTGCCGGACAACATATGCTGACGGACCTTGTTTCTGGATGTATTATTCATACCGGTCGATGCATTGATAATGTCAGTGGCAACAGCTGGATCTATGCCAAAGTGTTCCGCAGCGTTCAACGCTTCGCAGATCGCAACCAGCCCGGCTGCAGACACGTAGTTGTTTAATGCCTTGATCGCATGTCCCGCACCCAATGGCCCGGCATTAAACACCGAGCTGCCCATGGTTGCAAGTAGTGGCTTAACGCGGTCGAAGCTGGTTTTGTCGCTGCCTACCATAATCGCAAGCGAGGCAGTCTGCGCCCCCTTAACGCCGCCGGACACTGGCGCATCTATGAGCAGCATGCCACGCTTAGCGAGTAATTGACCTAAATCCCGAGTACCCAGGGGGGAGGACGAACTCATGTCGATCACCAGTGTGTTATTCGATGCACGCTCTAGCAAACAATTCCTAAACGCATTATTTTTTCCACACAAAGCCGCGTGTACCTCTTTGCCGTCGGGAAGCATTGTGATGATGATGTTTACTGCGGCGCCGAGCTCAGCCAGACTGTTGGCAACGACGATCGTTGAGTGTACCTGTGCTATTGCTGTAGTTCGGCTGGCGTCGAGATCAAAGACCATTAACTGGTAACCAGCACGGGCGAGATTGCCAGCCATAGGTGTACCCATCGCACCAATGCCGACAAATCCTATAATTTCTGATCTAGTCATGTATTATCCAGCTAATAATGCATCAGAGGTCAAAGCCCTTTAGATGGTTTCCAAAAGTATCATTCAGGCGTCTGAGACCTACCCACCAATGTCAATAACCGGTGGTATATCACAATTTAAACAAAGGTATTAAAACTTTATTATTTTCCTGCATTACCCATTCCAGCATTGTCATTAACCGACGAAACCCAGAGAAGGCCTAATGGACGATATTACTTTGCTGGATTTGCTACGAGGAGGGTGTGTCATCGCGCGCAGACAAAGTCGATGGAGGACATTCTACTCTGCTTGCTGTGGGTTCCGGGACAGGGGGCTATTGTACTCACTATTACAATACTGCAATCAAATCAGTCGTAGTTATTGACAATAGTCAGATTTACCCGTTTCATATCCGGGGATAATAAAGCCCCGGCCTTGCTAATAGAGCGACACTGGTTACAGACCAGTCGAGTAAGTTAGCAGCGTCGAAATAGCTGTAATCGTCGATACAGAAAATTGGAGAACCAGGCATGCCCTCTACCACCGCAAGCGGACTCACGTTTGAAACAGCAACATTCGTACACGACACCACGCTTTCCGAGCTTCCTGAGCCGGTTGTCGCTAACGGCAAGAAATCGATTCTTGATGGCCTGGGACTCGCCCTGTCGGGTTCGGTCGCGCAATCCGGTGCCTACGTGCGCCAACACCTGGATGATCTTGCGCTGGGCGAAGGGCCGGCGACGGTAATCGGCTGGAACCGAAAGGTAGCACCGCGCTTCGCGGCCTTTGCCAATGGTGTCGGCATACACGCCGATGACTATGACGATACTCAACTCGCGGTTGCCAGGGACCGCGTATACGGTCTTTTGACACACCCCACCGCCCCGGCATTGCCCGCTGCGCTTGCGCTTGGCGAAAGCCTTGGTGTATCCGGTGCCCAGGTGATGCTGGCCTACCATATTGGTGTCGAAGTGGAGTGTAAAATTGCCGAGGCAATCAATCCACGACACTACCAGACAGGTTTTCATGCAACAGCGACTTGCGGAACCTTTGCCGCTGCATCGGTCGCATCACGACTGATGGACCTTAACGTCGAGCAAATCCAGCGTGCGCTGTCGATCGCCGGTAGTCAGTCAGCCGGTTTGCGCGAAAATTTTGGCACCATGACCAAACCGTTTCATGCCGGCCGATCGTCGGAAAGTGGCGTCGCGGCCGCCCAGTTCGCCGCCTACGGTTGGACAGCCACGGATGTCATCCTCGAAGCACCGCGCGGTTTCTTCAGTGCTGCTGGAGGCGGTTACGACTCAGACGCGATCCAGGGCAAGCTGGGGAATCCGTGGACGTTCGACAACCCGGGTGTCTCGATCAAACCGCATCCATCCGGCTCGCTAACCCATCCAGGTATGACCGAGATGCTGGGAATGATCAGCGAACACAAGATTAAGGCAGCAGACGTCGAGTCTGTACGCATCGGCACAAATTCCAATATGCCAAATGCGCTGATTCACCATCAACCCGCTAACGAGCTACAGGCAAAGTTTTCGATGGAATTTTGCATGGCAATTCTGCTGCTGGATGGCCGTGCCGGCCTCAATGAATTTACCGACGAAACCGTACTTCGGTCTGACGTGAAAGCAATGATCGAGAAGGTCGATTTCGTCATTGATGATCGCGCCGAAGCCGCTGGTTTCAACCTGATGACCACCTACATCGATATCAAATTAAACAACGGTGAATCTTTCTCGGGGCTGGCCGATTTCGGCAAGGGTAGTCCAGCCTACCCGATGAGCTACGATGAAGTGGCCGGTAAATTTCTTGATTGTGCCGAATTCGCTCGCTGGGATATGACCCGGGCGAAAGAGGTGGTGGCGATGGTCGCCGAGTTCGATAATCTCGGTGATATTCACCAGCTCATGTCGTTGCTGCGCCTTAAATAAGCTATGCAGGAAAGGTTTGCACAACCTGGCCCGCGCTCACTGACCTGGTGGGGTTATCTCGCGCTAACCTATGCTCTGGCTGCTGTCGCTGGCACGATAGCTTCACAGTTTAATGTCCCGCTGCCATGGATGCTGGGGCCATTTTTTGTCTTTGCGGTCCTGTCGATTGCGGGCGCCAGGTTTACACTGATGCCGATGGGGCGTGAGCTGGGACAGGTGGCGATCGGCATGGCGGTCGGCCTGCATTTCACATCGGCGGTTCTGCTTGCGACCTTCGCCCTGCTCCCGGCAATGGCCCTGGCCACCGGCTATGTGATGATCTATACCCTGATCGCAGCATTTCTATTCGGCTCATTGGCCAGGGTCGATAATACCACTGCATTCTTTGCGACCGCGGCCGGTGGTGTCGCCGACATGGCAATCGTCGCGCAGAAACATGGTGGCGTAGCCAGCTCGGTCGCGATTGTTCACGCGATGCGCGTATCGATGGTCGTCGCGGTCGTGCCGTTTATGGTGTTTTTCTTCGGCGAGCACGGTATTAAATCCAGTCTCGTCGAAAACACGACTGGTAACATCGCCGTGATTGTGTTCGTGCTGTGTCTCGGCTACCTGGCCGCGCTACTGCTCAAGCCGACGCCGCTGCCCAATCCCTGGCTGGTAGGTCCGGTAATCATGGGTATAGTCATAGGCACCAGTGGCCTGATCACGGTCGGCATACCCTCGATCGTCATAGTCGTGGCCCAGGTCTTGCTCGGTAGCTGGCTCGGATGTCAGTTCAGGCGCGATCTTCTGTCGGCTTTACCGCGCGTCACCGCGGCGGCAATAGTCGTCGCGATATTCACCATCAGTTGCGCTGGTATTGGCTCGTTTGGCCTCTCGGCACTGACTAATTTACCGGTGACAACCTCTTTCCTGGCACTCGCACCGGCCGCAGTAACCGAAATGGTGATAACTGCGCAGGTGATGAATCTTGACGCGGAAATTGTGACGGCCTTCCACGTCATGCGCATCGCCGTGGTATCTTCAACGATACTGCTGGTGTTCAAGTTTTATCTTAAATTCAGGGGGATTAGTCATGGATCTTAACTATACGGACCGCCGCTGTCTGATTGTTGGCGGTAGCTATGGCATTGGCAAAGCCTCGGCGGCACTGATGACCGGTGAAGGTGCTCAGGTCGTCATCGCTTCGCGCAATATCGACAACCTGACTGAAGCGGCGGTCGATATCGAAACTGAACAGGGTGTTGCCCCCGGGCAAATCGTCTGCGATATCACCGCACCCGAAGACGCCGGGCTGCTCAGCGAAGAAGCAACGACGCGCTGGGGCGCGCTCGATGTTCTGGTCACCGCTGTCGGTGGCAGCAAGCGCTCGGCATTCGCCGATTTGAGCGATGACGACTGGCTGGAAAATTACACTTTTAACGTGATGTCCACGGTACGCTCGATCAGAAGCTTGTTGCCACTACTCGAAAAGGGTCACAAACCAGCCATTATTACGCTTGGGGCCGCTGCGTCGAAGATGCCCTATCAACACCAGGTCGTCACCAACGTACACAAGGCTGGATTACTCGGCCTGACCAAGACGCTCGCCGCCGAACTTGCCGACCGCGGCATTCGAGTTAACTGTGTCGCACCAGGACGCACACTAACTCCGCTATGGACAAAGCGCGCCGACCTGATGGCAAAAGATCAAAATCGCAGCCGCGACGAAATTATCGACGATTTTTCGAAAGAAATTCCGCTCGGTCGATTCGGCACACCTGCGGAAGTCGCTACCATGGTGGTCTGGCTTGCGAGTCCATTGGCAAGCTACGTGACTGGTCAAACTGTAAACGTGGATGGTGGAATCGCCCGCGGTTTATTATAAATTTATGAAACCTCTGATTAAAGGTAATAAAAATGAGTGTAAATGAAACTAACAGTAACCAGTCTCCAGACGCAAGAGTCACCGCGCGATTGGCTGACTGGATTGTGAGTGTTTCAGGAGAAGACATTCCACCCGTAGTACGCCGCGAGGGTCTTAGAACCTTTGTCAACTGGACCGGCTGCGCCGTTGGTGGCGCCAGACACGAGACAGTCGATTGCGCCATTGCGGCCACGCTGCCTTTTTCCGGAAAGCCAACCTCGACAGTGCTGGGTCGTGGAGAAAGAGTTGATGCGCTGCATGCCGCGTTTCTCAACGGTATCTCGTCACATGTACTCGACTTCGATGACACACACCTGAAAACGATTATCCATCCGGCCGGTCCAGTTGCGTCCGCGCTGCTAGCGCTGGCGGAGACGCGCCCGATGTCGGGCAGTGACCTGCTGAATGCACTGATTGTGGGGGTCGAGGTCGAATGCCGTATCGGCAATTCCGTGTATCCTGATCATTACGACCGTGGTTGGCACATCACCGGGACTGCGGGTGTGTTTGGCGCCGCCGCAGCGGTCGGCAAGGCGATCGGACTGTCCGTCCAACAAATGCGTTGGGCGCTGGGTATTGCGGCAAGCCAGTCTGCTGGGTTACGCGAAATGTTCGGCACCATGACAAAGAGTTTTCACCCGGGTCGCGCTGCGCAAAATGGTGCTTTCGCAGCCTTATTGGCCGAGGCAAATTTCGACAGTTCGGAACAGGCAATAGAGGCGTCACGTGGGTTTGCCAACGTAATGTCGGACAAGCAGGATTATTCCGAAATTGTTTCAGATCTCGGTATTCGGTGGGAAGCGGGACTAAACAGCTACAAACCGTTCGCCTGCGGTATCGTCATTCATCCGACGATCGATGGTTGCCTGCAATTACGCGACGAAATCGGTGACAGGGTCAATCACATCAGTTCGGTGAAATTAAAGACTCACCCGCTGGTACTCGAACTCACCGGCAAGAAGACGCCTGCTACTGGACTCGAAGGAAAATTCAGTATATACCATGCTGCCGCCTGTGCTTTATTGCGTGGCGATGGGGCACCAACAGCCTTTACCGACGAGGTGGTCAACCTTGCCAAGATCGTCGAATTACGCGACAAGGTGTCTGCGCTCACCAACCCGGACTGCCACGAAGCCAGCGTCGACATCGACATTGTTTTCGACGATGGCTCGCAGATATCCAAACACGTCGAACGTACCATCGGCAGTAGCGATGTACCGCTTAGCGATGAGCAGATCAACCAAAAGTTTACTACCCAGGCTGCGCTGGTAATCGGGGACGAGGCTACGACTAAACTGCTGGCATGTTGTTGGGGACTGGAATCGCTTGCCGATGCAGCTGGAATTGCTGTTGTCTCTGTACCGAAAGACAACGCCCCGACAAAGGCAAACTAGACCCGATGGCACCGAATTCCACATTTCGTATTGGCATTCTGGAAGGCGATGATATCGGCCACGAAGTGGTGCCCGCTGCGGTCAAAATTGCACGGCAAGCGGCGGCCAACGCGAAGCTGGAAATAGAATGGGTCGACCTGCCCATCGGGCGACGCGCACTGGATACTTTAGGTCACACGATGCCGGAGGGAACGCTGGAACTACTCGCCACACTCGACGGCTGGATTCTGGGACCCATCGGTCACCGTGAATATCCGAAAGTGCCCGAGGCGATCAACCCTCATCCTATCCTGCGTAAGCATTTCGATCTGTTCGCCAATGTGCGGCCGACGCGATCATTTCCGGGTATCGGCTGTCTGCACGATGACATCGATCTAGTCATCGTACGCGAGAACAACGAAGGCTTTCAGCCGGATCGTAATTTGGTGCTGGGTTCAGGCGAGTTTCGTCCCACCCATGACGTTACCATATCGGTGCGGGTGATCACCGTGGAAGGCTCGAAAAAGGTCGCCCGGGCCGCATTCGAAATTGCCAGGTCCCGCAAAAAGCGGTTAACGCTAGTGCACAAGAATACGGTGTTTAAACTAGGTTGCGGTATGTTTGTCGACAGTTGCCTTGAAGTGGCCAGGGATTTCCCCGAGGTCAGTGTCGACGAAGTGATTGTCGATACCATGGCGATGCGACTGGTGCGCGATCCACAAAGCTTTGATACGATAGTCACGACCAACATGTTTGGCGACATCCTGACCGACGAGGCTGCTGGTCTCGTTGGTGGACTTGGCATGGCGCCCGGACTGTGCATCGGCCGCGGTTCGATAGCGATGGCACAGGCAACCCACGGCTCCGCACCCGATATCGCCGGCAAAGGTATTGCAAATCCTTTTGCGATGATCGAGTCGACGCGTATGCTTTTCGACTGGCTCGGGCATCATCGTAAAAACAGTGCGGCCATTGAAATGTCCAGAGTCATGAAAACTGGCATCGATGCAGCACTTTCCGATCCAGCGACACGAACACCGGATATCAACGGCAAGGCCACCCAGCTAGAAATGGTCGAAGGTATTATGCGTGGAATGGAGGTCAGTTAATCACGTTGGATTTCTGGATAAATTTAACAGAGGAGGTTTATACCACCTTACCTCGCTTCTTTAACCAATAACTGAGAGGAACACCGGCGATGAACCAGCATTCGAAAAGCGCGGCGGAAGATCGCTGGGGGGAGCTCACAGGATTAACCCAGGCCTCCGCCCGTTTCGTCAGTGATCTACAGTTTTCCGATATTAATACCGAGACCTTGCGGCTGGCGCGACGCTGCTTGCTCGATGGTCTGGCCGTCGCCCTCGCCGGTAGCGAGCAGTCCGGCATGGCTCCGCTTGGCGATTATATCGACAGCCTCGGGGGTACGCCACAAGCCCGTCTAATCGGCAATGCACAAAAGCGTGTCCCCTGCCATCTCGCCGCGCTCTGGAGCGCGACCGCTGGCCACGCCATGGATTGGGACGACACGCAACTTGCCGAAGGGCCGGGCCGACCCTACGGTCTGTTAATGCATCCAACCATGCCACCGCTGATCGCAGCCCTGACACTGTCCGAACTGGTGGCACAGGAAACCGGCCGGCCTGTTGACGGTAAACACTTTATTAATTCATTCGCGGCCGGTTTCGAAGTCGGCTGTAAAATTGCCGAAGCAATCAATCCGGATCACTATATGCGCGGTTTCCATACCTCGGGGACGATTGGCACCTTCGCTGCTGCGTCCGCCGCCGCCAAAATGCTTGGGCTCGACGAAGCTGGGACTGCAAAAGCGATCGGACTTGCTGCCTCGATGGCCTCCGGTATACGCGCCGGTTTTGGCACCATGACCAAACCGATTCATGTGGGGCGGGCCGCAGAAAATGGGGTGACCGCGGCCCTGCTGGTACGCCACGGCTTTACTGCCAATAACGAGGCACTAGACGGGCGCTGGGGTTATCTTACCATCGCCGGTCCCGGCGGCGAACCTTCACTGGTACGTGAACGCTTCGGCGCACCGCACTCGATGGAAAGCCCCGGTGTCAGCATTAAACCCTATCCCTCGGGTGTGCTGACCCATCCCAGCATGGATGCCATGCTTTTCCTGATGCGCGAGAATGACTTACTCGCCGAAGACATCGCGGCGGTATCGCTGAAGGCCGGTAGCAATGTTCTGGGGCCGATCCGTTTCCGTATCGCCCAAACAGAACTCGAAGGCAAGTTCTCGTTCGCTTTCCTGCTTACTGCGATCATCCTGCGCGGGCGCGCCGGGAAGGCCGAATTCACCGATGAATTCGTCTCCTCGCCAGAGTCCCAGGCAATGCAGCAACGCATCGAAACCGTGTTCGACCAGACCATCGAGGACATGGGCTGGGAGCGTATCCGCTCCAAAATCGAAGTAACAACGAAGGACGGCCGCAAGATCGAGCGTTGGGCTGATGAGAATTATCGTGGCAGCCCGCACAATCCGCTGTCCGATCAGGAGCTCGAAGGAAAATTTCGCGACTGCGCCAATGGTCTTCTGTCAGATGATGCGATTCAGCAGCTGTTCGACCTGGTCTGGCACATCGAAGAACAGGAGGATGTCGGCCAGCTCTACACGCTGCTCGACGGGTGCGCAGGCCAGACCTGACTCAGCTGCGCAGTTTCTGTCTCCAGGGGACTGACAAATTGAGTGCCGTTCAGTGACAACTGCCTGATGAGTAAAGCAAAAATATACAAACGAAATCGATTATATTGGCATGATCAGGAATAACGACAATCGTTTTGACCGGAATTCACATACAGGTAATATAGTTTTAATACTTTATTTATTTTCAGATCGATATAGGAGAAAGTCATGTCAACTACATTTAATATCCTGATCCTTGGCGCCTCATACGGTTCTCTGCTGGGATCAAAGCTTGCCCTAGCAGGTCATGCGGTGAAGCTTGTTTGCCTCCCGGAAGAGGCCAGGCTGATAAACGAGAAGGGCGCCCGAGTGTTAATGCCGGTAAAAAGGGGTGGAAGGACTCGTGGGGCTCAATACCCAGACCATGCTGGGTGAGGTTTCCGCCGATGGTCCGGGAACGGTCAACCCGGCCGACTATGCCCTGGTTGCATTGGCCATGCAGGAGCCACAGTACTGTTCGCCCGACATCAAAGACCTCCTGGATCGCATCGTAGAGGCGAAGGTCCCCTGCATGTCGATAATGAACATGCCCCCGCTGACGTATCTGAAGCGGATCGAGGCGATCGACACGGATTCCATCAAGAACTGTTACACCGACGCCTCCGTGTGGGACAAGTTCGACCCAGCTTTGATGACACTCTGCAGCCCAGATCCACAGGCGTTCAGACCGCCGACAGAAGAAATCAACGTGCTGAAGGTTGGCCTACCCACAAACTTCAAGGCGGCCCGGTTCGAATCCGACGAACACACTGCCATTCTTCGGCAACTGGAACTGGACATTCAGGCCATCCGCTTCGACACCGGCAACGGTGAAGTAGAGCTGCCGGTTAAGCTCAGGCTGTACGACTCCGTATTTGTGCCGTTGGCGAAATGGTCCATGCTGATGGCTGGTAACTATCGTTGCGTGCAGAAAGATGAGATGCGCCCGATCAAGGAGGCTGTGCACTCTGACATCGATACGTCTCGGGCGGTCTACAACTGGGTAATAGACCTGTGTGTGTCACTTGGCGGAAACGCCAATGATCTTGTACCTTTTGAAAAATACGCTAATGCGGCCCTGTCGTTGGTGAATCCGTCCTCAGCCGCACGGGCTCTGGCTGCCGGGGCGCAAAACATAGAACGGACGGACCGCCTGGTGCAGACTATAGCCAGAAGCAAAGGCATGCAATCCGATGTGATAGATCAGACAGTCAAACTGGTCGATAGCTGGCTAGAGAAAAACCGCCAGAAAGCCTGAGCGTAACAGTCTTAGTTTAGTGCGTTCAACTACGTAACATGGTGACATCAGTGCAGGATTACATCGCCTGCATCCGCTAGAGCTTCGATATCACTATTGCTATAACCGTATTCGCCCAGAATTTCACGCGTGTGCTCGCCAAGCAAGGGGGCGCCACGGTTAATTTTGGTTGGGGTGCGGGAAAATTTTACCGGTGAACCCAGGGCCTTTGTGCAGCCGAGATTGCTGTGCTCAACGTCTACGACCATGTCACGAGCGATTACCTGGGGATCCTGGAGCATCTCGCCGATCGACAATACCGGGCCCGCCGGCACTCCCACGGATTCGAGGCGAGTGAGCCAGTCGGTTGTGCAGCGTTGTTTAAATCTCGTGGTCAGGATTTCGATTAATGCCGGTAAATTTTGCATGCGTTCAGCGTTGTCAGTAAAGCGCGGATCCCTGGCCAGTTCGGGTATGCC
>Ga0255047_10001544_pt1 | contig 16543 bp, 15 predicted proteins | sample JV7_2_1_MG_FD_183640 | JGI IMG/M metagenome (GOLD analysis project Ga0255047, IMG submission 183640) | Seawater microbial communities from Jervis Inlet, British Columbia, Canada - JV7_2_1 | ecosystem: Environmental > Aquatic > Marine > Inlet | place: Canada: British Columbia | collected 2016-10-06 | reverse complement strand
GCACCAACGTCGCCAAATTGCGCCTGGTAGCTGAACTTGTAGACGAACTCGAGTGGCGTTTCGATGTGTAGTTCATCGCGTAACCTGCGTCGGGTCGCGACCGGCATCGATTCGCCTTTGCGCGGATGACTGCAACAGGTATTCGACCAGAAGCCTGGCCAGAGTCTCTTCAGCTCGCTTCGTTGTTGAATGAGCAACTCACCGGCGTCGTTAAACAGAAAGACCGAGAACGCGCGGTGCAGCTGGCCAGTACCATTGTGGCATTCTGCTTTCGAGAGATAACCGGCTTCCAGGTCGTCTTCGTCGACGAGGATCAGCTCTTCAGCTTCCGATGACACTACCTTGTGTGCGTTTTCCACTAACTGCCCTTGGTATTTGTGAGCGTCAGCGAAACAAACCCCGCTGCCGAAAATGCATCTGTAACATCTTGCATGGCACCGGGACACAACGCGATAACTGATCCGCCTCCGCCACCGCCGGTTAGTTTCGCGCCTACCGCGCCAGCCGCTCTCGCAATGCTTATCATGCCCTCGATTTCCGGCGTCGAAACTTCAAGTGCATTCAGTAACCCATGATTCATGTTCATCAATGCACCGAGCTGCTGATAATCACCGCTTTGCAGCGCGCCCGCCCCCGCCTGGCTTAGCGCGTCTATCTCGTCGAATATCGCCTCGTAATGATCAACATTGAATTCCCGTCGTGCCCGAACCCCGGCAACCTGTTCCTGCGTCGAGCCGGGCTGGTTGCTGAACGCGATAACGATCGGCGGTGTTTCCTGCAATTCCAGTACATCGATCTGCGATCCGTCGGCATTGCTGAACGACATCGGCACGCCATAGGTCGCGATTGAATTGTCGACTCCCGACGGCGTGCCATGCGCAAGCTTTTCACAACTAAGCGCGACGCTGTTGATGCGTTCATCATCCAGGCCCAGTTCGAGAGAGATGTTGATCGCACGAATCATCGCGACCGCGATCGCTGCTGACGAACCGAGACCCATGCCACGCGGTAACGTGGAGCACACATCGACACCAAAGTCGTCGCCCTCGATCGCCAGTTCCGTGCATATGTGCTGTAGCACTTTCGTGTAATAGGGCGACTCGCCCGAGTCGCTGCTGACGACATTAGCGGTCACCGCATCGGCTATGGGTAATGCGACCGCGTGCCTGCCGTAAACCACTGCATGCTCGCCGAGCAGGATCACCTTCCCAGCGGCACTGCCCTGCGGATTGTCGAGCGGCGTGTTTTGTTCTTCGGCTGCCGCCGAGCTGCGGGCATGCAAACGCATATGGCCTTCCTGTATGCCGCGTGTTGCCAACGCTCTGATCGCGGCGAAGTTTTGCGCCAGACCAACGGCTGCCATCAGCTGGGCGAGTTCCTGCGAAGACTTAACTCCGGTCATACGCAATGCCATCATTACGGCGGGATTCACACTCAGGGTGCCGCCAACGATTGCCACTCGTAGTGGCATCGATAACTCACCGAGCAAATCACCATCGGGTCCGGCACTCCAGCAGGCAAGCGGCCGGTATTGTCCCGACAAGGCAGCGTAAGCGTGCGCGCCTGCCTCGATGGCGCGCCAGTCGTTGCCAGTTGCAATAGCGAGGGCGTCGACGCCATTCATGATGCCTTTGTTATGCGTCGCGGCGCGGTACGGATCGACGCGAGCGATGTCGCTTGCGATGATGATTCGATCGCGCACCTGTTCTGCCACGAAACCCGTCGTCCCAAGATCCTCGAGGCAATAGCTGACCTTTGCAGTTACAACAGATCGGTCAGACAGATTTGAAAGTATTCGCAGCGCCACGTCGCCGCCGCAGATTTCGCCGATGCGCGGCGCGAGTGACTCGCAAATGGTGTTGACGATATTTGCACCCATCGCATCGCCCGTATCGACGAGAATGTGCACGGCGATCGCCGGTTTTCCGTCCGGTAATTCAAGTACCCGCACTTCGATGTCACGCACGCCACCACCGTGACGAGCAAGACCGGGATGTACTTCGTTTGCGCTGTCGATCAATTCCTGCGTGCATTGCTGCAGCGCATCTGTCGCGGCAGCAGCATCCGCGATACCGGTGACATGAACCTGGCCCGCCAGTAACCACTCCTGACAGTGCGCTGCAAATCCTTCTGGCCGCGCCAGTTTCGCGGCGCCACTGACGGCGGCGACGACAGAGGGTTCCTCAATAACCATTGGCACGATGTAGTCACGCCCGTTGACGACGAAGTTGGGCGCGATCGCCAGCGGCAAACCGAAACTGCCAACGACATTCTCGACCATGCGATCTGCGGCGGCGGGCAACAAGACTTGCCGGCCCTGTTTGAGTAACTCGACATCAGCCGGCGTCAACCAACCGTGCCTGCCAAGCTCGTCGATTCTCTCTACAATCGTCAGTTCGTGCAGACCGCTGATGCGGGAATCATTCAATGTTGCTCTCCATCCCGCTGCAGTCCTGTTGCGTCAATTGCCATATGCAGATGTTTGTAGTTCTGTTCGCGGGCTGTGTCGATGAATGCCGCGACTTCGGTCGCGTTGTTCGCAACAACAATACCAAGATCGCCACCTCCGGCACCGCATGGTTTGTACACGAGTCCGGACGATTCCGCCTCGTCCGCCAATGCAGCGTGGCCAGCATCGAATATGCCGAGCTCATGGTCAATATCGAAGCGCCGCAGTACTGCTGTGTAGGCTCGCAATTCATCGATTATTGCTTGCGGGCGACCACCACTCCAGGTATTTGCCACACTTGCAGACGCAGTGACCAATTCCGCTCGGGTCGCGCAGGCATCAACATTGGATAGCTGGTCGAGCTTGTCGGCCGTGTCGGCTGCAACACCGCTCCATAACAATGCGTAATGCAGTTCGTCGGGCCACTGCAGCGCGCGGTCTGGCTCATCACCCATATGGTATTCGACAATACCGCCCGCCAGGCTACAGGCAATGTCCACACCACTGCCCGCGCCGCCCTGAAAACGCCGGTGCGCAGCGGCCGCGCTGCGCTGAATACTCGGCTCGTCACCAGCAGCCAAAGCAAGTGCGGCGGTCAGTGCGACGGTCAACGCCGCACTTGAGCCGATGCCGATCTTCGTAGACGAGCCGGCATCCATGAATTCATTGCTATCGAGAACGATCACCATGCTTTCGGCAATTCCCGGATCGAGCTCTTGCCAGACAGCATCCAGTAACGGGAAAGCAGCCGCGCCTTCGATCCAGTCAATCCGACCCTGCTTCGACCTGAAGTGACCGGCCGACTCGGAGAAACCGGGCGCCAGGACACTGTGACAGTCTTTATCGCTGGATGTGATTGACACATGTGCGCGGCGATCGACGGCCATACAAATGGCTGGCGCGCCGTCCAGCACCGCATATTCGCCCGCAATGATGACCTTGCCCGGCGCGCTTGCTTTGATGTCGATCATTCGCTTGCCAGTCTCGCGCCAGGTCCGATACCACTCACCATGACTTCGGCAACACCGGCAGTCGCTGCCAGCGCTTCCCGAACCACGGACTCATCCCCGGCAATACAAATCGCCTTGAGCTGGGGACCGGCATCGATAGTGAAAAACACTTCAACACCCTGTGACTGCAAATCGCGAATAGTCTGCATGCAAGCGATCGTGGCGCTGTTCCAGTAGATCATTGGCGGACGTGAGCTCCACATCACCGAATGCATCTTGAGGCAGTTGTGCTCGGCGATGGATCCCAGTCGCGACAAGTCGCGACTTTGAATCGCGGCGCGCGCCTCTGATAAGTCTTCAGACTGTTGCTCAATCCAGCGGTCATAAAACGGTGCAGTCTTGCGACTGATTTCCATCGCATCACTTGAGCTCACCGGTTTGGGACCCGGGGCCGTGATCGCGACTACTATTTTGAGGGGCCAGTCCTCCGCGCCGAGCAAATTGCTCAGCACGATGTTGTCTGACTGGTTCTCGAGTTCAACAAAGCCGCCCAGAAGGGAGCGCGCCGCCGATCCGGACGTGCGACCAGCCAGGCTGGCGAGCTGCTCGACGCTTAGGGACAGATCGAAAGCAGCATCCGCGGCAACCACCAGCGCGGCGAATGCGGATGCTGATGACGCGAGACCGGCTGCGATCGGAAAGTTAGCGTTACTGTGCACTCTGACGGCAGACCGGTCTTTACCCGCGACAACATCGAGGCAGGACGAGACCCGTGCCAGCATCGGCCTGCTTTCCTCACCATTGACCAGCAACACATCGCCGCGCAAAGACGCGTCCGCCTCTACCACCATCTGCGTGAACAATTCCGACAGCGTGACGGAAATCGAGCCGACCGCAGGCAGGTTTCGGTCGAGGTCGCGTTTACCCCAGTACTTGATGAGGGCGATGTTCGGCTGGGCTGTGGCTATTGCCCGCATAGGCTGAGACTTAGCGAAGGTGACGGGACGCGAATTATAGCCCAGGGCCCGCGCGCAAGGCGCCGCAATTCGGTGTACGCTACACGGCCCCACGGCGCCTAGCGGAGCCAGCATTGCCAGCCACATTTGAGAACCGGATCGCGCACTACAACGAACGCGTTGCGGAAAAGCTGGATTCCGTCCTGCCGCCGGTAACGCAGTCGCCGCGGCAACTCCACGATGCGATGCGATACGCAGTCTTTAACGGCGGCAAGCGCGTACGCCCGCTACTCGTTTATGCGGCCGGTGAATGCCTGCAAGTGCCTGAACAGGTTCTGGATGCACCCGCCGCCGCAATCGAACTGATCCATGCTTTTTCCCTGGTACACGATGATCTTCCGGCCATGGACGACGACGATCTGCGCCGCGGCAAACCCACTTTGCATCGCAAATACGACGAAGCCACGGCGATACTCGCAGCCGATGCCTTGCAGCCGCTCGCCTTCAGCGTCCTGGCCGATACGCCGGATGCGCCGCCGCGATCACGCGCGAAGCTCGTCAAGATGGTTGCCGACGCCTGCGGCTCGCTTGGTATGACCGGCGGCCAGTCGCTGGACCTGGCGGCGGAAGGACAGACCTTATCTGCCGACGAGATCGAACACATGTATGCGATGAAAACCGGCGCGCTGATCCACGCAGCAGTCGTTTCGGCAGCGCTGCTCGCCGAATCGGTGCCGACCGAGCAGGTCTCGGCGATCGATGCCTTCGGTCGCACCATTGGCATCGCGTTCCAGATCAGAGATGACATTCTCGATGTCGAGGGCGACACAGAAATCATCGGCAAGCGGGCAGGTGCCGACCAACGACTGAACAAAGCGACCTACCCGGACTTGCTGGGCCTGGATCAGGCGCGTGAGCGCTGCGATGAACTGCTTAACAGCGCGCTCGAAAAGCTGGACGACTTTGGTGATGACGCTGCTCCGCTGCGCTGGCTGGCGCGATTTATTGTTGAGCGCGGCAACTAGGAAAATCAAACGTGACCGAACCGCGCGCAATATTGCACGTCGACATGGACGCTTTTTACGCGTCGGTGGAGCAACGTGATAATCCACAACTGCGTGGCAAGCCGGTCGTCGTTGGCGGCGGCAGCAATCGCGGTGTTGTAGCTGCGGCGAGCTACGAAGTGCGCACGTTCGGTGTGCGGTCGGCGATGCCGATGGCCGAAGCGCTGCGCCGTTGCCCGCAGTTGATCAGGGTCGCACCACGCATGTCGCACTACAAGACGGTTTCGACGCAGCTTTTTGACGTCTTTCGCGAATTCACGCCACTGGTCGAAGGGCTGTCGCTTGACGAGGCGTTTCTCGACGTAACCGCCAGCCGCACTTTGCACGGCTCCGGACCGAATATCGCAAAGGCGATTAAAAAGACCATTCGCGAGCGCACCGGACTGACCGCCTCTGTTGGCGTCGCACAAAACAAGCTGGTCGCAAAAATAGCGTCGGATCTCGACAAGCCCGATGGGATCGTCATCGTCAGTGCCGACAATTGCCGCGCCATCCTTGACCCGCTGCCGGTGTCCGTCATCCCCGGAATCGGGGGAAAAACGCTCGCGCGGCTACACGATGCGCAGGTGAGGACTATCGCCGATTTGCGACTTGCCCCGGATCGAAGCCTCGAACCCATTTTTGGCCGCTACACGCAAAGAACGCGTGAACGTGCTGCCGGCATCGACAATCGTCCGGTCGTATCCGACCGGGAGGAGAAGTCGATCAGTGCCGAGGAAACGTTCGATGTCGACCTCGGCGACCGGCAGGACATGGATCGCGAACTGCTGGCCCTGTCCGAAACGACGGCGCGTCGCCTGCGCAAATCGCAACTGCAAGCGGGCACCATCCAGATCAAGATCAGGCAGTCGGATTTTCAGACCTTTACGCGGCAGAAAAGCCTGCAACCGCCGGTTAGTAATACCGATCAGATATTTCGCATCGCCAGGGACCTGCTCTCGACCTGGCTGGAGAGCAATCCGGATGCTCGCATCCGGCTGCTCGGTGTCGGCAGCAGCAAGCTTTCCCCCGCTGAGCAGCGCGACCTGTTCGCCGCCGACGGCGATTCTGTGGTCAGCGACGTGGACCAGGCTGTAGACCAGATCCAGGATCGCTTCGGCACGGCAGCAGTAGGCCGGGCAAGGACGTTGAATCGGCCCTGATTGAGTTAGAATCCAGTTATGTACACCAGCTTTTTTGGCCTTAATGAAAAGCCGTTTTCGATAACGCCGGACCCACGCTACCTGTTCATGAGCGAGCGCCACGGTGAGGCGCTCGCACACCTTGTATACGGCGTAACAGAGAGCGGTGGTTTCGTGCAGCTAACCGGCGAGGTCGGCACGGGCAAGACGACCCTGTGCCGGACCCTGCTGCTGAACCGCATGCCGACCAATGCCGATGTCGCAGTGGTACTCAATCCACAGCTCTCCGCACTCGAATTCCTCGAGTCCATCTGCGAGGAGCTCAGCATCGAGGTGCCGCAGCCCAAGGGCAGTATCAAGGCGCTGATCGATGCGCTAAATCGGCACTTGCTCGACGCCCACGCAGAGGGCCGACGCACGATTCTGATTGTGGACGAGGCACAGAATCTCGCACCGGACGTACTTGAAGAAGTGCGGTTGCTGACTAACCTCGAGACATCGAAGCAAAAGTTGCTACAGATCATTTTGATCGGCCAGCCCGAACTCAGGGAATTGCTGGCACGCAACGATCTTCGCCAACTCGCGCAGCGCATCACAGGGCGTTACCACCTTGAGCCACTGACGCGTGAGGAAACGAATCAGTACATCGAACACCGGCTCAAGGTTGCCGGTGCACTGGGTGAGGTTTTCGATGCCGGCGCCAGGGGTAAAGTGTTCCGCCTGGCGCAGGGAGTTCCGCGGCTGATCAATGTCATTTGCGATCGCGCGCTGCTCGGCGCCTATAGCCAGGGCAACCGGCTGGTCAGCCGTCGCCTGGTGCAACGCGCCGCGGCCGAAATTACGGGTGAACCGGGCTTAAACAGTGGCCGGAAATGGACCGCGCCTGCCATAGGAATTGCGGCGATAGTGCTGCTTGCTGTTGCTGTCTGGTCACAATACGGGCAGCGGGATGTAACTGAGGTCCCGATCACCTCCGAGCCGGCGATCGTCGAAGAAGTGGCACCAGCGGAACCTGAACCCTACGTAACACTCGATGAGCAACTCACGGTAGCGCGGGAACTGACCGGCGCTGATGCCGCACTCGCCACACTTTTCGAAATATGGAATCTCGATTTGGGCGCCGCCACGGGACCAGCCTGCACCCACCTGCAGACGATCGGCTACAGCTGTCTGAGTAATCGCAGCTCATGGAGCGGCCTGCGGCAACTCAATCGTCCGGCTGTGCTGGAACTCGTCGATCGATCCGGTGACGCGCATCATGTTGTACTGACCTCGATCAGCGGCGAGCGAGCTGAGTTGTCTATCGGTGGAGTCACCGTGACTCACCCCACCAGCGCTATTTCGGAAATGTGGTTTGGTGCCTACCAGTTGTTATGGCGGCCGCCCAATGGCATTGCGATCTCGCTGCTGCCCGGTGTGCGCAGCCCGAACGTAATTTGGTTGCGGGAGAGTCTGGCCGCGATCGATCCGCGCTACCGTACCGAGCCTATCAACTCCGACGTCTACGACCGGGGATTGCAACAACAAGTGCGTGAGTTTCAGCGTGATAACCGGCTGGAAGTTGACGGTCTTGCCGGACAACAAACGCAGATCATTATTAACACACTGCTCGAACCAGACAGCACGCCGCGGCTGACAACGCCGCGGCTCGCGCAGGAGTAAGGAATGTCTTTTATTCTCGATGCACTAAAAAAATCCGAAGCAGAACGCCAGCAACAAGGCTCTGCCGAATTTTCCAGCGTGCCGACCACTTCCGGTAACACCAGTCCGGCCCGTTGGTTATGGATGCTCGCGGCCCTGCTGGCGATCAATTTTGCTGTCCTGATCGGCATTCTGATGCGGCCCGACGCAACACCTGATGCAACGCCTGACGCGGCAGTCGTGCAAGCTGAAGAGACATCGGTGCAGGAGGTAGCACCGAGCTTCGAGGATCAAATTGCTGTTGCCATTGAAGATCGCCCCGAGCCACCACCAGTGCAGGAACCGGTTGCAGCAGCCGTTACGCCGACACCGCGACACACATCGATAGCGGTTGTGCCGACGGTCGATCAATTACGTCTCGATGGCTCGCTGCAAATCGCCGAATTACATCTGGACATCCACGTGTTCAGTGAAGTCCCGTCGGAACGATTCGTCTTTATCAATATGGTCAAACATCGCGAAGGATCGCGCACTGATGAGGGGCCCGTGGTCAGGGAGATCAGGGCCGACGGCGTTGTTCTCGAGCACCAGGGCAGGGTCTTCCTGCTACCACGCGAGTAGCGGTAGCTTACGTTTGGACGTTTCGCATCTGGATGCTCAGAGCTTTAGCAAGGGGCTGGTTTCCGGCATCCATTGCGTTATTGCAGACCAGACTTTCCTTAACAAGATCAATGTATTTCCCGTCCCGGATGGAGACACCGGCACGAATCTGAGCTTGTCTCTCGGTGCAGCGCTGGGCATCCTGGAAAACCCCGCCGACAAACCTCTTGGCCGGTTGCTGGCCGCAACAGCAGACGCTTTGCTGGACGGAGCGCGTGGCAATTCCGGCGCAATCATGGCGCAGTTCTTCCAGGGACTCAGCGATTCTGCCGGTGATCTGACACGCTTTACGACAGCGACCTTTGGTCGAGCGATTCGTACTGGCAGTGACTATGCTCACGACGCCCTGACCAATCCGGAAGAGGGCACAATTCTTTCCGTGATCGCCACGTTTGCCGGCTCGATCGAGAAGCAAGTCAACAATTCGCAGCATAGCGACTTCGGCGCAATGTTCGCAGCGGCGCTACCGGATCTTGATCAGGCGCTCACCGATACGACGGCGCAACTTGACGCATTGCGCAAAGCAGGCGTAGTGGACGCTGGCGCCAGGGGATTTGTCGACCTCGTAGTTGGCATGAGCGACTGCATTGTGCACGGCAAGATCGCCGCCAAGCCCGACTTGTCGGAATTGCTGCCGGACAGCGACCTGCCGATGGCAATGGCCTCCGGTGAGGAATACGAATACCGCTTTTGCACGGAGTGCATCGTTACAGCTGAGGAAATCGATCGTCGTAAATTACGCGAGGCGCTGGCCAGCCTCGGCGATTCACTGGTACTTGCCGGATCCAAGCGCAAGGCGAGAATCCACATTCATGTCAATGACGCGCAAGCCGTGTTCGACGTCGGCCGGCAGTTCGGTGAGGTGAGAGGCGAAAAAGCGGACGACCTGCATCGGCAGCAACACAGCAGCCATCAAAGCGGGCGCAATTTTGCAGTCATCACCGACTCGGCAGCCGATATCGCCGACCGCGACATGGAGCGGCTCGATATTCACCTGGTGCCGTGCCGCATTCAGTTCGGCGAACGTGGCTACCTCGACAAAGTCAGCATCACAACAGAGGAGTTTTATGAGCAGCTGGCGAACAATCCGCATCATCCAACCACATCGCAGCCCGCCCCCGGTGATTTCCGGCGGCAGTTTCAATACCTCGCGAGTCATTTTCGGGATGTAATTTCCATCAACCTCACAGATGCAGCCAGTGGCGCTTATGCAGCCGCTTGTTCGGCCGCGGATCGTACTGAAGCGCCGGGCGAAATACATGTCATCAATTCGCTTAATGCGACGCTTGGACAAGGCTTGCTTGCCGTTTTCGCTGCCGAATGTGGCAAGGCCGGTTGGTCGGCGAAAACCACAATTGCGGCGATCAATAGCCTGATCCCGAGCACGTTTACTTACGGCGTGCTAAGCAATCTCGACTACGCGGTACGCGGCGGGCGCATTCCGCGCTGGGTGAAAGTACTCGCAGACAGCCTGCGTGTAACACCGATTATTCGCACGACCGCCGCGGGCAAGATCAAGCTGAGTAGCTACATTCTTGGCCGGCGAAACATCACAGCACGATTCGCGCGCCATATCGCAGGGAAGATTCGCGATGCCGGTCCAACACTCGTCGCGATCGGGCATGCGATAAGCCCCGACGAGGCGGAGAAACTAAAGCGCATTCTTCTTGATGAAACGTCGAATATCGAGCGAGTTTCGATGGCAGAACTCGGCACCGCGCTCGGCGTACATGGCGGACCGGGGACGCTGGTGGTTGCAACGCAACCGTACGTCAATCCGGCGGAGCTTGCCGAACAATAAGATCTGCACCTTCATTGCGCGCGTTGTTGACCCGCCGGTCGACCGGCCACGCCCTGAAAGCCGGACTGCTATCGGCTACCTCAGCAATAAGCTCATCATCGCCAGCCAACCAACGATCGGCCGTCTCCGGCTGCAGAACAACCGGCATCCTGTGATGCACCTCGCTCATGAAGTCGTTGGCCGCTGTCGTAATAAGCGTCGTACTCTGAATCGACTCATCCGACTCTTTCGCCTGCCACAGTTCCCACAGGCCGGCGAACGCAAACGGCCCGCCACTCGCCAGCGAAATAAAATACGGTGTCTTGCGTTCGCCTTCTTTTTTCCATTCGTAGAAACCATCTGCAAGGACAAGGCAGCGCCGCTGACGGTACGCGGCGCGGAAAGAGGGTTTTTCTGCAACCGTTTCCGCGCGCGCATTGATCATGCGGTTGCCGATGGCCGGGTCCTTGGCCCAATACGGCACCAGGCCCCAGCGGAACATCGCCAGCTCACGCCCTGCACCATCCGTATCGCGGATGGCGGCGATGTACTGAGTAGGAGCGATGTTGTAACGCGGCTCAACCGCAATTGATGTGTTGACACCAAACAGTGCAGCTGTGGCCTCGCTCGGGGAATAGAATGCAAAACGCCCGCACATAGCTACTCGCGGATGCCGACGCCTCGTCGCATGAGCTGCAGACAGGCAAGAAACAACAGTGCAGTAAAAAAGATCAGGATGCCGTACGCGGTTTCGATGCCGATATCTGACTTACCGAGAATGCCGTAACGAAACGCATTGACCATGTAGAGAATCGGATTGGCGAGCGAGACTTTTTGCCAGAAATCCGGCAATAGAGAAATCGAATAAAAGACACCACCGAGGTAGGTGAGCGGCGTCAGAACGAACGTTGGGACGATCGATATGTCGTCAAACTTGCGCGCGAAGACCGCGTTAATAAATCCAGCCAGCGCGAATACGATTGACGAAAGTAATACGATTGAAATCGTGATGAGTGGGTACTTGACATCAAGCCTGGTAAAAAACAATGCGATTGCCGTCACCAGTAAACCAACCAACATGCCACGCATCACGCCACCGGCAATATGACCGATGATAATGGTCGCGTTGGACATCGGCGAAATCAGCATTTCTTCGATATGACCACCAAACTTCGCGCCGAAAAATGACGACACAACATTGCCATACGAATTCGTGATCACCGACATCATGATCAGCCCAGGCGCGATGTACTGCATGTAATCGAAGCCATCCATCGTGCCGATACGGCGGCCGATCAGATTGCCGAAGATAATGAAGTACAGCGTCATCGTGATGGCCGGCGGCACGATTGTCTGTATCCAGATGCGCAGGACACGAACGATCTCTTTACGCACGATGGTTTGTAAGGCCACCAGGTTGAGATCAATGTTCACTGGCGGTCGGCCTCTCTAAAGCTGTCTTCCTTGTGCTCGACCAGGCGCATGAACAACTCTTCGAGCCGATTCGCCTTGTTGCGCAAACTGATAACCTCGATATCGCGTTGCTCGAGCTGTGCAAACAGGCCATTAAGATTGTGCGCCGGACCCTTGGCGACTTCCAGCTCGCTGTCACCCCGCAGCAGGGTCTCGAAACCCTCAAGTTGTGGCGCCTCAACAAGTGGCGCGGCAAGACTCAACACGAAAACTTCACGCTGTAACTTGCGCAATACGGTGTTCATCGGCGCATCTTCGATGATCGAACCTTCATCAATGATCGCCACATGCCGGCACAGCGACTCCGCTTCCTCAAGATAATGCGTCGTCAGGATAATGGTGGTGCCGGCCTCGTTTATTGCACGCAGGTACTCCCACATTGAGCGCCGGATTTCGATATCCACGCCCGCCGTCGGCTCATCGAGAATCAGGAGTTGTGGCTCGTGCACCAGCGCCCTGGCGATCATCAGACGACGCTTCATGCCGCCGGAAAGGCTACGTGCCTGGTGTTTGCGCCTGTCCCACAGGCGTAAGGCACGCAGGTATTTCTCGCTGCGCTGTTCCGCAAGTTGCCGATGCAGTCCGTAATAGCCAGCCTGATTCAGCACGACGTTGTGTACGCTCTCCCACAGATTCATATTGATTTCTTGCGGCACGAGCCCGATGCACGCTTTCGCGGCTTCAAGATCAGTGTCGATGTTGTGGCCGAATATCTCCACCGTGCCGCTGCTCTTGTTCACCAGCGAACTGACAATGCCAATCGCAGTCGTTTTACCGGCACCATTGGGTCCAAGCAACGCATAGAAATCGCCTGCCGCTACGGAAAAATTGATTCCGCCGAGCGCGACATTGCCGTTGGCGTAGGTCTTCCGGAGGTCGTTGATAGCGAGTGCGTGCATGAAGCCGCGTATTGTACCTATTTGCGGCGTGCGTGGAGCTCCAGAGCGGGAACCGACGAATGGCACGCGGCTGAACGAAATCGTTGCCTGCCTGCGGCATCGGCGGGTATCAGTATCGTTTGCAAAGCGTACAAGTGCGCCGCGCGCCGCACATCTGCTTCCGAGCTCAGGCCGGCACCCAGCAGACGATGCCAGAACACCGTGTTACCGGGCAGCCGGGGACCGATCAGGTCCTGGTTCTCGACGGCGCATTGCAATACACATAACAACGTGCACGATGCCAGTTGCTCACACCAATGCAGCGAACCACCACTGAGCAGCCGCGTTGCATAGGCGTTTTTGCGCGCCAGTTGCCACAGAAAACCCAATGCCGCCGATGTGATCTGGCCGAGCGGATCGATGTGTTTGTGGGTCGAAGCAAACAGGTCGCGAACCGGCCTGTCGACCAGCAGGCGATCCCAGTAGGCATCATCGGACTCGCTTAAGGTGAAGAGCAGAAATGGCACAGCGGCAAGGCGCTTGACTTGCCGGTCCCTCATGGCGGCAACTGCGGGGCGTAAAGGTGCCGGCAGTGCCTGCCGCAATTGCTCTCCCTGTGGGCCGCTCAGGTACTCAAGAAACGCGACATTCAAAGAGCGCACGTTGATGAGATCGGCAGCTTCGGGTCCTTTGAAATCCATACATCCCCCTTTTGTTGGCATTTTTGGTGGAATCTTCCAGTTACTATATTTTCGATTGATCGACCATGTATGGATGATATATGCTCTTGTAACACTATATCTGGTCTATATCTAGCATAAAAGGTAGCAAATGCGATTAACCGACGACCGCTATGCCTCGGAGCGTAGCCAATTTGAGCTCGCGCTTAGAATGATCAGGCACGAGGCGAGAACCCGCACTATTCGGGAATGCACGGGACTTTCGGATGACCGTATCCGCAAGTTGTATTCGACCTATTTTCGCGCTGGCGGCGCGAGTTCCGTGCGGCGACGCCGTGGCAAATCACCGCGGCAGATAACACGGTTCGTGAAGAATCCGGAAAATCAGCTGCAGGCGACAATCCTTGTGACGCTGTTTTGCAGTGGCCTGTTATTGCGTATCGACGCGGATTGCAAGGTCTCGCCCTGTTGGCCACGGCCCGATGTCGAGTTCGGTCACCGCGTCTGCCGGGCGTTCGAGACTTACCTGCTATTGCATGACACGCCCTCGTTGAGCTTCGAATGGGCGTGGAATTTATTGCACAGCATGTCCTATAACGACGAGCTCTATCTCGCCACCTGTGCGAGCTGCAAGTCCCACTACGTACAGGACGCCTATGCGCTTGACCACAAGTCTTGCCCGGCATGTGAGATCGAGGCACACCGGCTCCGCCGCCCTGGCGTGCGTGGTTACGCTGGCGCTTGAGCGCAGAGGAAGCGTAGACTGCGCGTGGGCCGGGAGGTCACATGGAAAATTACAACGTTTTTGCCGGCGCCTTCGTCGATCGCACCGGCGAGCGTCGCAAAGATTCTGCCTGGCTTGCCGAAGCTATGCAGAGCGAGCAAAGCTGTTTCGTGCCGGTATGGGGCGAGCAATGCCTCGTGGGTGGCGATCCGCTTGCGGCTGTTCTGTTGTCGCGCGAACAGGTGCACTCGATAAACGATGATCAGGAGCTGATTTTCCTCGGACTGTTTCGCGATCGGCCCGCGTTTGCGTTTTCCATGAATGCGGCAAGCGATACGCCGTTTCGCGAACTCGGCGAGTTTCATGATTTGCGCTACCTCGGCACGGTGCTGCCACCGGATGAGGCTAATCTCCTTGCGCATGCACGTGCGCTGATCCTGTGGCATGCGTCGCAGGTTTTTTGTGGGGTTTGCGGATCATCGGCCCGGCCCGAGGCTGCCGGCAATTCACGTATTTGCATGAATGATGACTGTCGGCGTGAAATTTTTCCGCGGGTCGATCCGGCGGTCATTGTGCTGGTCGAGGATGGCGAGCGCTGTTTGCTCGGGCGGCAAACGAACTGGCCCGAAGGCCGCTATTCAACGATCGCCGGTTTCGTGGAGCCCGGAGAGAGTCTGGAAGACGGCGTGCGTCGCGAGGTATACGAAGAGACCAACATTCGGGTCGGTCGGGTTAGCTATCACAGCTCGCAGCCGTGGCCTTTTCCGTCGTCGCTGATGCTCGGCTTTGTGGCTACGGCCGAGTCCGTCGAGATTGTCCTCAATGACGGTGAGCTTGAAGATGCGCAATGGTTTACGCGTAAGGAACTGCGATCCGGATTTCCCAAACTGCCTTTCAGAATTTCGATCGCGCGACGACTGGTCGATCACTGGTTAAGTCTCGACGACGGTAGTTGATATGTGCCTCATCGCTATCGCATTCGGAATCGATACCGAATACCCGTTGCTCATCGCTGGCAATCGGGATGAGTTTCACGCACGGCCGACGCGCGCCGCGGACTGGTGGCCGGATGAACCTGACGTGCTGGGTGGTCGCGACTTGCAAGCCGGTGGCAGCTGGCTCGCGTTGCATCGCTCCGGCCGGTTTGCCGCAGTAACCAATTATCGCGATGCGCAGTCGACCCGCCAGGGAAAACGCTCACGCGGCCACCTGGTAACGGAATTTCTGTATGCCAGCGCAACGCCGCTCGAGTACCTGCAATCGCTTGATGGCAGCGACTACTCTGGTTTCAATTTGCTCGTGTCGGATGGCCACGCACTGGCGTATCTTTCGAATCGCGATGGTGTCGCAAGAGAGTTGCAACCTGGAGTTTACGGCCTCAGCAACGCAACGCTGGATACACCGTGGGAGAAAGTTGAGCGCAGCAAGTGCGCGCTGCAGGAATTGATCGACGGCAAGGGCGTCAATGAAACCTCGCTCCTGCGCCTGCTCGCGGACCGCGACAAGGGTCCTGTTGATGAAGTTAAAAGTGATCGCCTGCCGTTTGCGACAGCGCATGCGATAACGGCACCGTTTATCGTCTTGCCCGACTACGGTACGCGTTGTTCCACGGTGGTGCTGGCCGACAAGGCCGGCAGGTGGTCACTGCTCGAGCGACGCTTTGCTGCCGACGGCAGCAAGACGGGTGAATCTCGTTATTCATTCGACTGCGTAAACTGACAGCAACCAGGCGCGAATATCGTCGATCTCTTCGGCGCACACTGCGTGTGCCATTGGGTAGTCATGCCACTCGACATTGAAACCGTTTGCGATCAGCAGGTCTGCGGAGTCGCGGCCCAGCGCCATGGGCAGCATGGGATCCAGGCTGCCGTGCCCCATGAAAACAGGCAGGTCCGTGTGGCCGCTGTCTGCCGAGTCGACGACCTCGTCCTGAAATGCTTTGCTGATCGGCAGGTAGGTCGACAACGCCATAAGGCCGGCAAGTTTTTGCTTTGACCTGAGGGCCGCGTGCATGGCGATGGCACCGCCTTGCGAAAATCCGGCGACTACAATCTTGTTTGCAGCGACGCCGCGATCCTGCTCACGTTGAATCAGGGCCTCGAGGATTACGCCGCTGTCGCGAACACCTGCATCGTCGGTCGGTCCATCACGATCCAGTGTCAGGATG
>Ga0255047_10001543_pt1 | contig 16544 bp, 17 predicted proteins | sample JV7_2_1_MG_FD_183640 | JGI IMG/M metagenome (GOLD analysis project Ga0255047, IMG submission 183640) | Seawater microbial communities from Jervis Inlet, British Columbia, Canada - JV7_2_1 | ecosystem: Environmental > Aquatic > Marine > Inlet | place: Canada: British Columbia | collected 2016-10-06 | reverse complement strand
CGCGGAGGAGGGCGAAAGCCAGCGGGCGTCGTCCAGTTCGTCGTTGAGCGCGACTTCATTCGCGACCCAGCGGGCGGCGAACGGCAGGACGACGAAATGGCCGTGGCCGCCGGTGCGGGCCGGCAGCGCTTCGCGGTAGCCGACAAGGCCGACGATCTCGATCACGAGGCCGGTTTCCTCGCGGATTTCGCGGGTCAGGGCGTCGGTCAGGCTTTCGCCGTACTCCACCCGGCCGCCGGGAAAGGTGTAGACGCCCTTGGCCGGCTCGCGGGCGCGGCGGACCAGCAGGATCTTGCCGTCGCGGAAAATGCCGGCGCTGACGGCCAGACGGGGACCGGTATGCGAGAAGTCTGCCACGGTCAGCGGTTCATGATCTGGTCGACGTCGTCAGCGTCGCTGCTGCCGCCGTTGATCATGGCCCCCGCCAGGGTGACGAGGGGCTTGATCCAGCCCGCGGCCTGTTCGGCGAGGATGGCGCGGGTTTCGTCATGCCGGGCCTGACGCATGGCCGCGCCCACCGACGTCAGGATCGAGGTCATGGTCGTGGTAATGTTGTCGAACTCGGTGCGCAGGGCAGGGTCGCTCGAATCATAAGCGCTGATGGCGAGATCGCGGGCCTTGAAATTCGAGGCCGCGAAGTGCTCGCGATAGCTCATGGGCTCCCAGCCGAGGAAGTCGTCGATGCATTCGGGGAGATCCGGGACCATTTCGAGAAGCATGATCGCCTCATTGAAATGATTCAGGTAATCGGTCGCCAGCCCGGTGCGGGGATTGATGTTGGCCTCAATCAGGCGCTGGGCGTGGGCGGCCGCATCGTCGGTGGGGGGCATTTCTTGCAAGGCTGATTTCGACATCGTCGTGGATGTTTGAGCATCTGAAGTTAAAGGTGGCTGAACAAGTTTTACTTATGTGTCATTTTCCACCGCAGATGACGTATTTCGAGTCTTTTTATGTGCGGGCGATACGTAATTGCGTCTAGTCCTGAAGCGCTGCGCCGCCTGTTCGGCTACAGCGAGCAACCCAATTTTCCGCCGCGGTATAACGTCGCTCCGACCCAGCCGGTACCGGTGGTTGTGCTCGAGAATGGCGCCCGTCAGTTTCGGCTGATGCGCTGGGGTTTCCTGCCGTCGTGGGTGAAAGACCCCCGCACGTTCGCGCTCATCATCAATGCGCGCGCCGAAACGGTTCTGGAAAAACCGTCGTTCCGCAACGCCATCAAGCGGCGGCGGTGTCTTCTTCCGGCGGACGGATATTACGAGTGGCAGGCGTCGCCGGCGCGCAAGCGTCCGTTTTTCATTCGCCGTCGTGACGGCGAGCCGGTCGCCCTTGCCGGTGTTGCCGAAACCTGGACAGGGCCGAATGGCGAGGAGGTCGACACCGTGGCCATTGTCACGGCCGCGGCGAGCCCGGAAATGGCTGCGCTGCACGAGCGCGTTCCGGTGACGATCGATCCGCCGGACTTCGATCGCTGGCTCGACGGCAGCGTGACCGAGGCGGACGAGGCGGTGGACATGATGGTCGCTCCGCCGAGAGGGACGTTCGTCTGGCACGAGGTCTCAACAGCGGTCAATCGCGTGGCCAACGACAGTGCGGACCTGATCCTGCCGTGCAGCGAAGAGGACATCGCGATTGCCGAGGCTGCGAGCCGCAAACAACCGAAAGAGTCGCCAAGAAAGGCCAAGGTCTCTGCGCCCGAGGACAACGGTCAGGGCTCGTTGTTCTGAGGCTCTTGGCCTCGATCACGTTGCGGGAGGGTCGCGGAAAATGTTCAGGGCCGCGTATTGTAGCAGCATAATCGTCTTGGCGTCGATTATACGGCCGTTCGCGATCATCGCGAGCGCCTCGGCAAACGGCAGTTCGAGCGTCTCGATATCCTCGCCTTCGTGGGCTAGGCCGCCGCCGTTTCCGATCTTCATGTCGGGCTGATATTCCGCGACGAAGAAGTGAAGTTTTTCGGTGACCGCGCCCGGACTGGTGAAGGCTTCGAAGATCTTTTGGACGGGGCCAAGGCGATAGCCGATCTCCTCTTCCGCCTCGGAGCGGACACGCGCTTCCGGTGCGGCATCGTCCAGCGAACCGGCCGGTGCTTCGACCAGCAGGTCATCATATCCATTGGCATAGGTAGGATAGCGGAATTGCCGGATCAGGAGCACGGTCCGGCGCGCAAGGTTATAGGGAAGAATCGCGACACCATCGCCGCGATCGAAGGTTTCGCGATGCAGTGTCTGCCATTCGCCGCTGGAGCGCCGCCAGTCGAAGGTTGTCGTCCGCAGCTTGTATCTGTTGTCAGAGAGCAGTCGGATATCTTTGATGCGAATGCGGTCGCTCACGCTCATGCAGGTCCCCAAAATTTGCCGGAGAGTTGTAGTCAGGGCGTCATCGGGCGGCCGTCGAGCCATTTCGCGTAGACGACGCGTTCCTGCTGATTGTAATCGAGTGTTTCGTAAAATGCCTGCACGCGGGTGTTGTCCGCGCGCACGAGCAATTGAAGCTTCTCGATGCCGCGTGTGCGTAACCAGTCTTCAGCTGCCGCCATGATCGCGCGCCCGTACCCATTTTTGTGATGATCAGGATCCACGGCGACGTAGTAGACCCAGCCACGGTGTCCGTCGTGGCCGACCATCACGGTTGCGACGATGGTGTTTCCATCGCGTCCGACCAGAACGTCTGAACTCGATCCTTGCCGTGCACGGACGATGTCTGAGTGTGGGTCATTCCAGGAGCGCGTCAGTTCGCAGCGCTCCCACAACGCGACGATCGCCGGAATGTCGGCGTCCTCCACGGCTGCGACGGCCAGATTGCTTTTCGGAACGGGTGGTTCGCTCACAACACCTTGCCCGGGTTCATGATGTTGTTCGGATCGAGCATTTTTTTGATCGAGCGCATGATGTCGAGCGCGACGGGATCTTTTACATTCGGGAGTTCATCGCGCTTCAGTACTCCAATGCCGTGCTCGGCGGAAATCGATCCGCCATGCTTTGCGACGACCGCATGCACCACGTCGTTCATCTCATGCCACCGGGCAAGATATGCTGCCGTGTCGGCCCCGATCGGCTGGCTGACGTTGTAGTGAATATTGCCGTCGCCGAGATGACCGAAGGCGAAAGGACGCGCACCGGGGATCAGTTTGAGCACGGCAGCATCGGCTTCGCGCAGAAAATCGGGTACGGCAGCGACCGGCACGGAAATATCGTGCTTGATCGATCCGCCCTCAGGCTTCTGTGCTGGCGAAATCACCTCGCGCAGTTTCCAGAACGCATTGCGCTGATCGAGATTGGCGGCGATCACCGCGTCGTTGACGATGCCGCCTTCCATGCCGTTGGTCAGGATCGCTTCGATGGTGTCGCGGGCATCGTCTCGGGGTGAGGAGATTTCCATCAGCACGTACCACGCATGCTGGCCCGGTAACGGCGCACGGATCGAGGGGCCGTGCTTCACCACGAAGTCGATGGCGATTTGCGGGATCAGTTCGAAGCTGGTCAGGTTTCCTGCTGCGATACTGCGGGAGATGTCCAGCAGCGTGAGCGCATCTTCCGGGGAAGCAATGGCGGCGAACGCCGTCTCGACGGAGCGCGGCTTCGGAAACATCTTCAGCGTTGCGGCAGTGATGAAGCCCAGGGTGCCTTCCGCGCCGATGAAGAGATCGCGCAGATCGTAGCCAGTATTGTCTTTCTTCAGGCTCGACAGGCCGTGCATGATGCGCCCGTCGGCGAGCACGACTTCAAGCCCGAGTACGAGGTCGCGCGCGACGCCATAGGCCAGCGCGGCGATGCCGCCGGCATTGGTGGAGAGATTTCCGCCGATGGTGCAACTGCCTTCCGCGCCCAGCGACAGGGGAAACAGCCGGTCTGCATCGGTTGCGCGTTGCTGCGCGTTGGCGAGGATCACGCCGGCTTCGACGGTCATCGCGTTGGACTGCGTATCGACCGCGCGGATCTTGTCGAGTCGCCGTGTCGAGACCACGACTTCGCCGTTGTGCGGCGTCTGTCCGCCGACGAGGCCGGTGTTGCCGCCCTGCGGGACCAATGCCGTCCGGGTCTCGCTGGCGAGTTTGCAGATCGCCGCAACCTCCGCTGTCGAGCCGGGCCGGAGCACGAGCGGCGAGTGCCCCTGAAACAGGCCCCGCTCTTCAGTCAGGTAGGGCGCAGCTTCATGCGGATCGGTGACCGCGTATTTGTCGCCGACAATCGCCACGAAGCGGGCCAGCAACTCGGGCGAAAGAACGGACGGCGGTGGCTGCACGATATTCATGTTCTTTTCTTTGTTCTTGCCCAAAATCCTGACGTGATCAGCTTCGCGGAACGGCGGCGCGTTGCAGGCGATCGTTGATAGCCTCGCCGAGCCCTTCATGCGGAACCGGCATCACCGCGATGGCGCGAGAACCTCTCGTGTCGAGTTCGCGAAGATAGCTGAAAAGATTCGCGGCGGCCTCCACCAGATCGCCGGCTTCCGACAAATTCATGGCGATGGCCCGCCCGGAGTCAGGGATGATGTCAGGCCCGAACGCCAGCAGCGCTTCGCCGGATTCCAGTTTGAGCGCGTTGAGCCGAACCGGCGTACGCGGCGCATAGTGCGAGGCCAGCATGCCCGGTGCGAGCGGATGAGTTTCCGATGTGCCGGGTTCGTCCGGCATCCGCGCAAGCTTTTGGCCCAGCACCCGCTCAATGTCCTCGCGGGGGAGACCGCCGGGCCGCAGCAGCAACGGCGTCTCGAAACAGCCGACGATGGTCGATTCGACGCCGACAGAAACCGGCCCGCCGTCCACGATCAGATCGATGCGCCCGGCGAGGTCGCCCAGGACATGCTCTGCAGTTGTCGGCGAGACGTGGCCGGAGATGTTGGCCGATGGCGCAACCACAGGCTTTCCGAAGGCGCGCAGAATATCGCGCGCTGCCGGGTGGGCTGGGATGCGCACAGCGATGGTCTCAAGTCCCGCGGTGGCAAGATCCGAAACCGGACAGGTGGAAGTCTTGGGCAAGACCAGCGTCAGTGGCCCCGGCCAGAAGGTTTCCGCGAGCCGAAGGCTTTTGTCGTCGAAACGGGCGATCTGCCGTGCGGCCGTTAAATCGCAGACATGGGCGATCAGGGGATTGAAGGAGGGGCGGCCCTTCGCCTCGTAAAGCCGGGCGACGGCGCGGGCATTGGTCGCATCAGCGCCAAGGCCGTAGACGGTTTCGGTCGGAAACGCGACAAGTCCGCCGCCCTCAAGGCAGCGCGCGGCGGTATCTGCTGCTCCATCGGCCGGGATTATCGCTGTATTCAAATCGAGTTTCATTGCGTGAGCCGCGCCATGGGTGGCGTTTCCGGAAGGGGTTGTCCCCTTATACAGCTTCTTGCGATCTGCGAGAGCCGACGCTATACCGGCGCCCATGTCGGAGTGTGGCTCAGCCCGGTAGAGCACTGCGTTCGGGACGCAGGGGTCGCAGGTTCAAATCCTGCCACTCCGACCAAAATCATGTTTAAAATCAAATACTTATAAGGTGGCGAGCACTGCGTTCCGAGCGCTGAGGGTAAGACTACGGTAAGATTACCGTATCGCAGCGTACCTCGCCAAAGTGCGCCTATTGGATCGCAGAAATCGCCGCCTTCACAATGCATGAAGTCAGGGGCGGCGAGTGGCGAATAGAGACACAGCATCGACCAATAATGCGCGCCTTGTGGCCTTCGGTAAGCTGCTGGAAAAATTGTCGCTGGAGAAAGGCTGGACAGCAGCCGATCTGGCCAGAGAGATGCAGAAGCACGCGCCGGAAGGCACTCTGATCGGGCGACATTTGCCGAGTGCCTATATGCGTGGTGCGAACGAACCGACCCAGAAGAACCTTTTATATATTTCTAAGGTGTTCGGGATGAAGCCGGAGGAACTGCTACCTCCGGCTCTGGCAGAGGGGGAGTGCCCCAACTTCGCTCAGGCGACCAGTACTCTTGATGGGCGTACGCGGATAGTCGTTGACGCCGAGGTCGACGCAGAGACTGGCATAAAGATTTTGGAACTCGTTCGAGAGGGACTGCTCTCGCCGACGCTGAAAGCAACTTCGTAGAAAATTGCTTCGCGCGAAGCTCGTACTAAGTTCGGTTGAACGAATCGCGAATTTGCTGGATCAAATTCATCGCCAATTCGGTGTCTAGTTCAGCATCAACTATCAAGCGAGTCTTCCCATCGAGGGAGGTGATAGCTTGAACCTGCGGTTTTAACAGGACTCTATTTCTCGGCAGCAGCAGTTCGCTTGGTTCTACTCCTAAGGCTCTGGCTATATATGAGAGGTTAGCGCTGCTCGGCTCGTTCTCCGCTCTACAATAAGCAGAAACAATGTGCCGTCCGATGACGTGACGCTTGCCGTTCCGTTTGCGATGGGCGTCCGGAACAAACTTGCTAGCCTCGCGAGCAAGGTCTGCTCCTGACCAATGCCTCTCTTGCAACATTCGATTGAGCCTCTGGGCAAAGGTAAGCAACCTTTGGCGATCGTGAGCTTCGTGTTGTGTCTTTTTCATCTATTGCGTCATCTTTGGCAGGACTTATGCATTACACTATCATACATACCTGCCAAGATGGTAAGACTACGGTAAGCCAACGTTCGCCGCGTTCTTGATCCTTCGGGGAGTTTTCGTGCCTATTTGTCGGTGTTGTTGAATACAGACGTAGCAATATCAAACACTTGCAAGTGAACTGATAGGTTCGGGACGCAGGGGTCGCAGGTTCAAATCCTGCCACTCCGACCAATAAAATCAATAACTTACAGGCAGGTCATTCAAGCGGATTTCCGCGGTTTTGGCCCGATATCCGGTCACGCGCACGGCCGTTTCGGGTGATCGGGATGGTGACGGCCGCAACCTGTTCCAGCATTCCGACTGATATAAAGAAGTCCGCCGCGTCCCCCGCTCGTCGACGCCTGCCCGTATAGCCGATGCCGGCCGTGTGCTCCGAAAATGTGACCATCAAGCCTGTTCGCGCGACGGCGCAAAAAAGCGCCCCTCGGCTTGACTGCTCACCGTTGCGAAATCAGCAAACAGCATTTCATGAGCAACCCGGCGCGTGTGGGCGAGCGCTCGCTTGGGTGAAACCTTCATTCCGATTTGACAGTCAGTAGTGACTGTGTATATTCGATTGACAGTCACATCTGACTGTCAACGGAATTTGGTCTGAAGCATGAAAACCGTGCCTAAATCCGAGCTTCCCATTCGCGCTTCCCAGCATGAAGCGACCCACAAGCGCATTCTCGATGCCGCGGTTGCGCTTCTTGTCGAGGAGGGAACTGCCTCGACGACAACTGTGGCCGTTCAGCAGCGCGCTGGCGTTAGCCGGGGCGCGTTGCTCCATCACTTCCCGACTCATGCAGAACTGCTTGCGGCGACGGTCGACGAGCTTGTCTGCCGAAACGAAGCTGCCGCACGCAAAGCGCTGGCGGGACTAACCGACAACGCCGATCCGATCGATCGTGCGACGCGTGCGCTTGCCGATGCGTTTGCGCAGCCTGCTTATCTCGCCGAACTGGAGCTATGGGCGGTGTCTCGTGCTGATCCGCAGCTGCGGGCAGCGCTGCGTACCGCTGAACGGCGCGCGCGTCGCGATCTTGATCGTGTGGTCAGCGATCTGTTCGCGCCCTTGAAGGATCGTCCGGCTTACTCAGTCGTTGTCGCGCTGACGACCGAATTCGTGCGCGGCCTCGCGCTGGCCGGTGTGCTGCGCAACGATCGCGCGCGCCGGGGCCGTCTTCTCGACGAATGGATTTGGGCGGTTCGCATTCTGCTTGAGCAGAAGCCGAACGTCTCGACTTAACCTTCCCTTTAACTCAGGAACAACTACGGATGACTGACTTCCAGACTCTTCGTTATGAAACGCGCGACCGCAAGGCTTACATCACGCTTTCGCGCCCCGACCGCCTGAACGCTATTGACGATCGCATGCCGCGTGAAATTCGCGCCGCCGTGGAACGGGCAGATGCTGATCCGGATGTCCACGTTATTATTCTCGCTGGAGATGGTCCCGCCTTTTGTGCGGGCTATGACCTCAAGAAGTTCGCTGAGGAAGGCAACAGCGAGTGGAACCAGGAGAGCCCCTCCTGGGACGTGATGCGGGACTACCGGGGGATGCGTCGCAATACCGACGACTTCTTCACGCTGTTTCGCTCCTTGACGCCTTCGATCTGCAAGATTCACGGTTACGCCGTCGCTGGCGGCAGCGACATCGCTCTGAGCTGCGATCTCGTTGTCATGGCCGAGGACGCCAAGATCGGCTACATGCCGGCGCGCGTCTGGGGTTGCCCGACGACTGCGATGTGGGTCTACCGCCTCGGGGTTGAGCGCGCCAAGCGAATGCTGTTCACCGGCGACAAGATCAACGGTCGCACCGCCGCTGAGTGGGGGCTCGTGCTTGAAGCCGTACCGGCCGATCAGCTTGACGCCCGTGTCGAAGCGCTTGCCGACCGTATCGCTTCGGTGCCGACCAACCACCTTGCGATGCACAAGCTTATGGTCAATCAGGCCTTGGACAACATGGGTCTGAACTCGACGCAGACGCTGGCAACGCTATTCGATGGCGTCACCCGCCATTCGGCCGAAGGGCGTTGGTTCAAGGAATTCGCAGAGCAGCGCGGTTTTCACGCTGCGGTCGAGTGGCGGGACTCCGGTCGGCCGATGCCCAACGGCGGTGGCCCAATTCCAAAGGAGTGATCATGACGCATTCCTATTGGCCCGCAGACAGGTCGCGTCCGATTCTGGATCTGACGGCTGGCGATGCGTTGCGCGAGGCCGCTCGCGCTGCGCCGGACCGCACTGCGTTGGTCGAGGTCGTGCCCAAGGGCATGGCCTCGCTGGTCGGTGCCGATGCTACCGACCGCCGCTGGACTTATGCCGAGTTGCTGGCCGAAGCCGAAGATTGCGCCCGCTGGCTACTGGAGAGTTACACGCCGGGTGAGCGGATCTGCATATGGGCCCCCAACGTACCAGAGTGGGTAATCGTGCAGTACGGCGCAGCATTGGCCGGGCTCGTGCTTGTCACTGCCAATCCGGCGCTGCGCGTCGGCGAGTTGCGCTATGTACTGCGTCAGTCACAGTCCGTCGGACTGATACATGCGGATCAATTCCGTGGCACCGATATGGCGGGCATCGCGCGTGAAGTCTCCGATGAGGTTCGCGCGACATTCTGTATGGCCAACTGGCAAACAGCGGTGCGGGGACAAGCCCGCACGGGCACGCTGCCTGTGGTGAAGCCGGGCGATCCCGCCCAGGTTCAATACACGTCGGGGACAACTGGTGAGCCGAAGGGCGCGTTGCTGCACCATCGCGGGCTGGTAACCAATGCCAGCTATGTTGCCGCCCGGGCCGGGTTGGACAACGGCGTGTTCGTGAGTCCATTGCCGCTGTTTCACACTGCGGGATCGGGCATGAGCGCCCTCGGCTGTGTGACGACGCGCTCGACCTATGTGCTGCCGCTGCTGTTCGATCCGGAGCTGGTGTTGGCTGCGATCGAGCGGGAGCGGGGCGATCTCACTCTTGGTGTCCCCACCATGCTGATCGCGCTGCTAGAGCAGCAGCGCAAGAGCAACTACGATCTCTCGTCGCTGCGCACCGCATTGTGCGGCGGAGCTCCTGTGCCGGTCGAGTTGTTGCGGCGTGTGGAGCAGGGTCTCGGTTGCGATCTTACGCCGGTCTATGGCCAGACCGAACTCAGCCCGATCGTGTGCCAGACTTCGCCCAACGATTCGCTCGAGGATAAAGCCAACAGTTCGGGCCGGCCCTTGTGGCAGGTTGAGGTTAGGGTCGTTGACCCGGCTAGCGGCGAGATTCTGGCCTCTGGTCTCGAAGGCGAGATACAGGCGCGTGGCTACCAAGCCATGATGGGCTATTTCGACATGCCGGAAGCGACTGCCGACACCGTTGGTGCCGACGGTTGGGTGCGTACAGGCGATCTCGGGACAATGGATGCCCGCGGATACATTCAGATCACCGGCCGTTTGCGCGATATGATTATTCGCGGAGGAGAAAACGTCTATCCGCGTGAAATCGAAGCCGAGCTGTTCGCTCACGCTGCAGTGGCCGATGTTGCCGTATTCGGCATCCCCGACGATCACTGGGGAGAAGTTATCGGTGCGGCGGTGCGTGCCGCCGATCCGGCAAAGCCGCCGACGGTGTCGGAACTGCAGGCGCACTGCCGTGCAAAGCTCGCGCCGTTCAAGACGCCCACGGAGTGGTTCATTTGCGCGGAGTTTCCGCTTACGGCCTCGGGCAAGGTGCAGAAGTTCAGGCTTCGCGAGCAACTGAAATCCGGAGCACTGGATCGGCTCGGACGCTGAGAACCTCAGACATCTAACGACAGTCAGCTTGGGCGAAAGGGCTTCGCGCGCGATGCGCGATGTCGCGCGCAGTCTTTGCTGCTGAAACAAAACATAAAGCTAGAACAGGGAGAGATTGTGATGCGTTTGGTTGGTCTACTTTCGGCGGCAGCGGTTCTTGCGGCGACCGGTAGCGTTGTTGCGCAGACATCCAGTGATGTCATAAAGATTGGGGTTCTGACGGATCAGAATGGAATCTATTCGTATGTTGCGGGCCGAGGCACCGTCGAGGCGGCTAGGCTTGCGGTAGAAGACGCCGGCGGAAAGGTTCTCGGCAAGCGGATCGAGATCATCACCGGTGACGATCAGAACAAGCCTGATATCGGCGGAGCAATTGCCCGGAAGTGGATCGATCAGGAAAACGTGAATGTGATCGTGGCAGGTACCGGATCTGCATCTACAGTCGCGATTCTAAATGTGGTGAAGGATAAGGACCGCACGCTGCTGGTCGCCGGCGCAGGTTCTTCAGACATTACCGGGAAGCTCTGCTCACCAAATACGACGCAATGGGCCTATGACACCTACGGTGTTGCATCCAGCGTGGCGAGGGCTGTGGTCGAGCAGGGCGGCAAGACCTGGTTTTTCATTGCCGCCGACTATTCGTTCGGCCAGGCTCTGACGCGCGATACGACCCGCTTTGTCGAAGCAGGTGGGGGCAAGGTGCTCGGAGCTGCGCGGCATCCGCTGGGTTCGACCGATTTCGCTTCTTATCTCATGGCGGCGCGTGCGTCGGGGGCGTCCGTCGTGGGGCTGGCCAATGCCGGAGGTGATACCGTGACAGCGGTCAAGCAGGCTCACGAATTCGGCCTTGCGCAAGGAGGTCAAAGGCTTGCCGGACTGTTGCTGTTCGTCAACGATATCCAGGCATTGAGTCTCGATACCGCGCAGCAACCGCTGGGAGCGGCGTCGTTCTATCATGACCTGAACGATGACACGAAAGCCTGGACCAAGCGCTACATGGAGCGCTTCCCGGGGAATAATTTGCCGAACATGAACCACGCTGCCGCCTATGCAGCAGTCAGACACTACCTGAAGGCGGTAGAAGCAACGGGGACCGAGGCTGCTGCTCAGGTCGGTCAGAAAATGCGCGAACTTCCCGTCAACGATTTCTACAACAAGGGTATCAAGATTCGTCGCGATGGTCGCGTCCTGCACGACATGATGCTGTGGCGAGTAAAATCGCCCGCCGAATCCAAAGGTCCACGCGACCTCTTTGCGATCCTGCAATCGCTTCCAGGCGCGCAGGTGTTTCGGCCCGAAAGCGAAGGTGATTGTCCGCTCAACAAATAGCGCCCCCCAAAAGCGGAAGCCGCCCGTCCTCCCGGTCCGGCAATCGAGCTGAAGGACCTAACTATCCGGCCAGATATTCTGGCCGGATTTTTTTGTGTTTACTAACCCTAGCTTGCCAAGGAGAGCGGCCGCTTTTCAATGAGACAGCATAACCCAGCCCGGTGGATTCATCAGAATCGATCGTGTCGCGCCGCCAAGAATGAACTCCCGGAGCTTTGAATGTCCGTAGGCGCCCATGACCAAGAGGTCGGACCTGTGATTGGCTATGTAGTTTTCGAAACAGCTGCCGATGGTGTGCTGGCTGGTCTTCTTCACCTCCTCGTAAATGGCATCGACGCCTTCCGAGGAGAGTTGCTGCGCGATCTCACGTCCGCGCGTCGCAGACGTCATAGGTTTATCGTCTGTAGCTGAGAAGATACGGACCTGCGATGCGCGCCGCAGGAATGGCATGGCATCGCCGACAGCGCGGGCCGCAGGCCTGCTGCCGTCCCACGCGACCGCGATCCTGCTGAACGATTTTGACAAGGGACGAGGGGAGTGCTCCGGAAATATCAGGACTGGACGGCCGGCGTCGAAAATCAGCCGCTCTGCGATGTCCTGGTAATGGCTATCGTCTCGTCGGACAGGAAGCGCGGTCATATGATGAACGCGGGCTTCCTCTACCAGAAGACGGAGACACTCATAAGGATAGCGCCTTTCTATTCTGCATGCCGTCAGAACGGGGTGAGTTGCGGCGATCCTTTGGAATGTTGTTGCGAGCTCCTTGGCATTGGTTGCACTCTTTCTCGCTTCGGCTTCAAAGAAATCGCCGATGTGGGCGCCCTCAAAGTACAGTCCCGGTTCGATCTCCGTTTCCAGGACAAGTGCGGATATGCGCGTGCGAATCTGCCTGTAAGTTCCGTTGATGGCGCAGGGTTTCGACAGGCTTTCCGCCAATTCCAGGACTGCGCCGATAGCGGCCTCGCCGGTCGGCTCTGGATAGTTGAGAAGCGGAAGTAAGACGTCACGAATGGCCATGGCCAATTCTCCATTTCGCGCCTCATCAGGAGGGGAGCCGATTGATTATCGATCAGCGGCTGCCATGAAGATCATTGCGATTGATCGTCACGGTTGCGGCGTAACCTGAGAGATCAGCTATCGATGTTGTGCAGCTTACGGCGATTCCGAAGCACAATCTGGCGCGCACCGGAAAAGTCGAGCGCACCTTCGCTGTTGAGTTGCGAAAGCGCGCGCGAAACTGTTTCCAGCGTTAGGCCGAGATAGTCAGCAATATCCCTTCGGCACATTGGAAGCGCCATCGTGCCCGTGACGGAAAGGCGGCGATCCATTTCAAGGAGAAATGTCGCGACACGTTCGCGCGCGGTCTTTCTGCCAAGCAGCAGCATGTGATCCTCGGCCCGCCGCAGATCTCGTGCCGTCATGGCCCAAAGATTGCGTGCGACGTGCACGTCGGTGTCCGCCGCCAGCTCGAGTGACTGACGTTTGACAAGGCGAACTCTAGTATCGTCGATGGCCTCGGCCGTCAGACGGTGAACATTCTCCAATCCTAGCCCGAAGACATCGCCGGGTAAGTGAAAGGCGCCGATTTGACGCCGGCCGTCTGAAAGCGATTTGTAGGTACGTACCGCCCCGTGGACGACCTGATAGACATATTCCGCTGGCTCGTCTTCTCCGTAGATTTCCTCATCCCGCGCGTAGCAGAACTCAGTCTCAACGAGTTTGGCGTGACCAGCGAGGACGCCAAGCCGATCGGTGGTCGGCATCGTCGGAACAACGGAACTGCTAGTGACGATCGGATCGGCTGATTGGTTCAGCATGGCCATCTCCATATGCGGGACGGCTGTTTCTAGGCGGAGCTGTGATTCGGAGACATTTCGCGCGATATCTTAGGGGCCGCACCCTAAGTAGTTTACCGGAGGGGCGCGCCGCCGATATCGGGGTTCCATTGAAGAGCCGCGCGAATCCGTGAAGCCAGCCGCTCCTCTGCGTCCGGCTTAAGTAAAACCAGATCGATGCCGGCGGAGGCTGCTTTTGCCCGGATGTTTTCGTCAGGATATCCCGTCACCAGAATAATGGGGGCCGAAACCTTCCGGTCTCGCAAGCAGTTTGCGATCGCTATCCCGTTCATGTTGGGCATTACAAAATCGAGCACGAAACAGTCAAACTGCTCGGACCCCACCGAATCCAGCATCGCTGCGCCGCTCTTGAAAGTTCGGACGTCGAAGCCCTCCGTTTCGAGAAGAAAACGAAGCGAACTGAGTACATCGAGGTCGTCATCGACGACGCAGATATTGGGCTTTTGGAACGGAGATGGCATCTCGAGGGCCGCAACGTGGGTGAGTGGCGCATTGATCAATGGTAGCGTCGCCGCACGGTCCCGTTTTGACTTGCCTCAATCCTTCAGGATGCCGCCCCTAATCGCGAGGCGAACAAGCTCGGATATGCTGCCAGCTTGCATCTTCGTCATTACGTTGGCGCGATAAACTTCAACGGTCCGGGGACTGATATTATAGTCTCGGGCAATTTGCTTGTTGGAAAGCCCGGCGACCAGACCATCTACGACCTGCCGTTCCCGTGGACTGAGCGAGGCAATCCGTGATGCGACGTCAGCGACAGCCGCTTCATCTTTCTGATGGCTCGCCGCCTGGCCGAGCGCGGCGCCAATCATGACGACAAGCCGCTCATCCTCGAATGGCTTTTCAAGAAAATCAATCGCTCCGAGCTTCATTGCTTCCACAGCAAGGGGTATGTCGCCGTGCCCCGTCATGATGATAACAGGAAGCGTCTTTGGCCCTTGCTTGAGCTGTCGCAGCAGATCGATCCCGTCCATGCCCGGCATCCGAACGTCGGAAACGACACAGCCAGGCGCGAGGTCGGGCAGGTCCTTGAGAAACGCCGATGCATTGTCGAAAAGGCTTACATTGAAGCCCGCCGCGCTGAGCAGGAAATCGAGCGAATCCCGCATCGCAGGATCATCATCGATGACATATACGTTGCCCGTTTGCGACATCAGTCGAGACTCTCGCTCGATGCAGCCGGGAGCGTAAGACGGAATGTGGCTCCGCCCCAGGAATTGCTTTCCACGGACATTCGTCCTCCGTGCGCCTCCACAATGCTCCGGCTGATCGAAAGCCCCACGCCCATTCCGGTTTCCTTGGTCGTAAAGAACGTCTGGAACAGCTTGGCCCGCACGTCGTCGCCGAATCCGTGCCCCGTATCGGAAACCTCAACTTCGATCATGTCTTCAGAAGCCCGGGTATTGGTGATCACAAGCTCACGCCGATCTGTGTTCGCCATGGCTTCTAGCGCATTCCGGAACAGATTGACCAGAACCTGCTGGATTTGAACACGATCGACCAATACCAGATCGCAATCGGGATCCAGGTTGAAACGCAGCAAGATACCTTGCTCCCTCGCGCCGGTCAGCCCCAAGGCGCCGGCCTCCTCGATCAGCTTTGATAGACTCTCGATGCGCTTCTCCGATTTGCCGCGAGCCACGAAATCGCGTAGTCGCCGGATAATCTGTCCCGCGCGGAGGGCCTGTTCCGCTGCCCGATCCAAAGCGGCGGTAATCCTTGCTGCATTCGGATCCTCGCTCGACGCAAGCAGGCGGCGCGAGCCGTTCATATAGTTGCTAATCGCTGCCAGCGGCTGATTGAGTTCGTGTGCTAGGGCCGACGCCATCTCACCCATCGCGCTCAATCGTGAGACGTGAGCGATTTCTGATTGAAGTTCCTGAAGCCTCGCTTGAGTCTGCTGATACTCCGTCAGATCGCGAACGAAACCGGTAAAGAAGGGTTGACCGCCAGACTTCATCTCGCCGATGGAGAGATGCATTGGAAACGTCGTTCCGTCCCTGCGCTGGCCGGTGACGATCCGGCCGATTCCAATAATGTGCCGCTCGCCCGTGGACTGGTAACGGGCAAGGTATCCGTCGTGGCGGTTTCTGTCAGGATTCGGCATCAGAATGCTTACGTTCTGACCGATAGCCTGCTGCTCCGTGTAGCCAAACTGCCTTTCAGCGGCGATGCTAAAGAGCTGGATGATCCCGCGTCCGTCAATGACGATCATCGCATCCGGTATTGTTTCGAGGATCGATCGCAGATGTCCTTCTCGTGTCCGCAAGGCCTCTTCGATCTGCTTCTGGTCGTCGATATCGAGGACTATCCCGCTCAGATGATGCGAAGCGCCGTCATCACCCTTTACGATGCTCCCGCGGGCGCGAACCCAACGGCCACGTTCGCCCCCACGAACGCGGCATTGAATGTCTAGATTACAGCCGGTTTCGACAGATCGCGTCACTGCAATCTGGACATGGTCACGGTCTCCAGGCTCGAGCAAGGCGAGAAAGAGCTCGTAGCCCACCGGCTGGTCACCTGGAATGCCAAACAGGTTCCTCGTGGCCGCGGACCAGATCATTCTTTGGGTCGTTAAGTCGATATCCCAAGTGCCGATACCGGACCCGTCGATACCAAGCCGCAGGTGCTCGTCGCGAAAAGCCCCGTCGGACGATGCCTCATCGTCTATTTTCAATATCCGCCTCTCGATCCCGCGCAGGGTCTCATGTTCCGCAATGGGAAAGCGTGGCAAGAACCCTTCGATGCGAGTATTGGCCCAGTCGCGCATGTTGCTCAAGTCCGAACCGAGCCAAAACTGCGAGATTGAGGAAAGCCCGAAAGACGGTTCAGGAGTGCCGTATGCATCACGGATGTGATCGCGATTGATCTTGATCAAGTTATTCTGCCGGAACAGCGTGCAAATATCAAATAATCCACGAAGGCACTTTTGTGCTGATTTCCATGCCAAGCGCAGGACGCCTCTTTGTACAGGTTTATCGAGGAAACGGCTGCCGGTTGTATGACGCGCGAGGTGAAGACCGTAACGCGTGAAACAGAAATGCATAGTCTGTTAGGGCTGTTCGAGCGG
>Ga0255047_10001542_pt1 | contig 16555 bp, 11 predicted proteins | sample JV7_2_1_MG_FD_183640 | JGI IMG/M metagenome (GOLD analysis project Ga0255047, IMG submission 183640) | Seawater microbial communities from Jervis Inlet, British Columbia, Canada - JV7_2_1 | ecosystem: Environmental > Aquatic > Marine > Inlet | place: Canada: British Columbia | collected 2016-10-06 | reverse complement strand
GATCGCGTCGAGGTTGCGCTGCCGCCCCAGTGAGTACACGTGGATCGCCTTGTCGGTGAGCGTCAACAGATCGAGCGTCGCCTCGAGGTGGCGGACCGAGCCGTGCAGGTCGATCGGTTCGACGGGATAGCCAGGGGTGAAGTGGATCGAGTTGAGCGACTGCGCCAGCCTCAGCAGGTTCTGATAGTCGTGGCGATTGCCGGTCCGGCGGCCACCGTCGAGATCGGCGACGTTCGGGGCGCTGGCGACCGACCCGAATGCCAGATGGTCACCGCCGATCGTCAGGTCGTGGTCAGGGTTGGTGGCGTGCAACGTGAACTCGGCTGGGGCGGAAGAGATGATCGGTTCGACCATCTCTGGGTCGAACCGAACCATCTGGTCGTCGTGAACGGTGGCTCCCGCCCCGACGAACAGCGCCCTCGTTTCGTCGTCGAGGACCCTCATCCCGATCTCACTCAGGATTCTCAGCGAGGCCTGATGGAGGGCCTCGATCTGATCGACGCTCAGCAGCTCGGTCGGGCCGTGCAGCAACCGAGGTTGCGCGAAGGGGCGCTGCTCGGGGAGCTGCGAGCGCGTGCCCGCATCGGCCCGATCACGGCCGCGCCGACGGCCCCGCGAAGTGGCTTGGTCGGCCACGATTCCCCCAGACTGATGTGTAATTCCCGGTACGAGTGTGCGGGGACACTAACCCATCTCTGCATTCGTTGTCACGAGTTTCAAGGCTCCTGATCGATCACTCGGCCGGACCGAGTGGCAGGATCGCCAGATAGTCGTCGAGCCCGTTGTCGGCGAAGCGCTCGATTCTCAGAGCGGTGCGGGCCTCGTGTGTCGCGGGATCGTTCAAGGCGTCTATGAACGCTTGGCGAAGATCGTCGAGTTGCGCAGCGGTGAGACTGCGGCGGGCGGTGATCGCAGGGGTTGGAATCCGCGGCCCGAGCGTGATGCGGTGTAGGCCGGCGATCAGTTCTGGCTGCTCGGCGGTGATCAGGGCCAGGCTCCACGGATCGATACTGGCGATGTCGGCCTCTCCGTTGGCGAGTGCCAGCAGGCTGGCGTGGTGGGCCGAGGTGAACGTGACCTGGCCGGGCCACTCGGCGTGGGGGCCGACGGTCGCCGCCTTGAGGCTGAACCAGCCCGTCAGGCTGTCGGCGATATTGGCGACGGCGTGAGTCCCGTCGTGCACGAGTTCGGAGAGGCTGCGCTCGTGGGGGCTGAGCAGCACGCTGCGGTAGTGGCCTCCGTCAGCTTCGGGGATGTCGAGTGCGAATGCGCCGATCAGGTGCATGTCGCTGCGGTGCTGGGCAGCGAAGGGCCAGCCGCAGACCTGGGTGATAAGGCAGTTCGGATCGCGCCAACGTGCGGGCAGGTCGCCTGATCGTGTGAGTGTCTGCGGTGTCCACGGAGTGCGTCGGTGGACAGCCGCCCAGATTTCGTCCCACGCCCACGCCACCGACGCGAACGGATACATCCCGAATTCGACGTGGGCACCTTCCACCGTGCTCATTTTCGAGATGCTAATCGTCGATCGGTTCAACTCGAAGGTGTAACGGAAAGGTGTCAGACACCTTTCCGTTACATGTGTCAGCTGCGGCGGCGGATTTCTTCGGTGATCGCCGGGACGACCTGGTGCAGGTCGCCGATCACCGCGTAGCCCGCTTTGGTGACCATGTTGGCGTGCTTGTCGGTGTTGATGGCGATGATGTTCTTGCTCGCCATCGCCCCCACCCAGTGCTGGATCGCGCCCGAGATTCCGCAGGCTATGTACACATCCGGCGCGATCCGGGTACCGGTCTGGCCGACCTGGGCGGTATGGCTGCGCCATCCGTTGTTGGTTACCGCTCGCGAGCAGCCCACGACACCGCCGAGTTCGTCGGCGAGTTCTTCCAACGCCGCGAACCCCTCCGCCGACCCGACACCGCGACCGCCGCCGACCACGACCGGAGCCGTCGACAAGGTGATGCCGGCCTCGCGCTGGACTCGGCCCTTGATCACCGAGCGGCCGAGCGACGGATCGAGCGACACGGCCAGTTCCGATGCAGCCGCCGGACCGGGGGAGTCGGCAAGTGCGGCCTCCACGGCGTGATGGGCGACTGTGACGAGTTTGATTTCCGCCGTGAGCGAGGCGTCCTCGTAGAGTGATCCCCCCCAACGGATGCGGGTCATCTCGAAGATGTCGCGATCGCGGAGCTCGGTACAGTTGGCGGAGAACGGCAGGTCGAGACGAGCCGCCGCTTGAGCCATGACCTCGTTGCCGCGATCGGTGCCGGTCGCCAGCACCACCGACGGCTTGAGTGCTCGCACCGCTTGGGCGACGACTTCACCCCAGGCCTCTGGGCCGTAGTCGGACAACACGTCATCGTGTACGAGGTGAACGGCGGTCACGCCGTAGGGCGCCAGTTCGGCCGTGAGGTGGTCGGCGGCGACACCGATCGACAGCGCTTCGATATCGGCGTCGAGTGAACGGGCGGCGGTCAGCGCCTCGCAGGTGGTGGGTGAGATCGTGCCGCGGTCGTGCTCGACGACAACGAGGGTGGCGGCGGACATCAGACGACTCCGAGTTCTTCGAGGACATCGACGACAGCGGCGGCCGCCTCGGGGCCGGTGCCGAGCACGATCGTCTCGGACTGGCGTTCCGGTGGCTGGCGAAGTGCGATCTTGGTGAGCCCGCCGATTTCGCCGGACGCTTGAATCGACGAAACCTCGACCTTCTTCGAGGCCAGCCGTCCTTTCATGGTTGGATAACGGGGCAGGTTGATGCCCTCCTTGACGCCGACCACGGCGGGCAGCGGCAACTCATATGTCTCGCGACCGGTGTCCGCCTCACGTTCGACTTTGGCGACGGCGTCGTCTAGCGACAAGCCTTTGGCTCCGTTGACCATCGGCCGGCCGAGTGCGTTGGCGACCCGGATTCCGACCTGGAAACCACCCGAGTCGGCTGACTCGTTTCCGAACAGAATCAGATCGAAAGTGCCGTCGACCGATTCCAGTTCGTCGACCGCAGACGTGATCGCCCGGGCGGTGCGTTGCGGATCCCAGTCGTCCTCGCCAGTGGCGAGCAGCACGGCGCGTTGGACTCCTACGCTGACGCCGTATCGCACCTGCTCAACCGCCTCTGGCGCCCCGAGTGTCAGCACGGTCGCCTCGCCACCATGTTGCTCGATCAGCTCGGCCGCGGCCTCGACGGCGCACTCCTCGTGAGGGCTCATCGTGAAGCCCAGATTGGCGGTGTCGACCGATTGCCCGTCGGCCGTGACGTTGATCTTCGATCCCGGCGCCGGGACCCTCTTTACGCACACCAAGATTTTCATCTCATGCCTTTCATCAACCCGTTCTGGTCATCAACCCGTTCTGGTCATCAACCCGTTCTGGTCATCAACCCGTTCTGGTCATCAACCCGTTCTGGTCATCAACCCGTTCTGTTTCTGGTCACCAAACGGCACAACCACGACCAGAACGGGATGTCGATGTGTTGGTCTCAGTCCTTGAGGCGGGTGTTGTCGGGGTCGAACGGCCCGCCGGTGCCGACGACCTTCACCGGGAACAGTTCGTTCATGTACATCACCTTGAGGTCGGTGCCCGGCTCCGCCAGTGCGGTCGGCAGGTAGGCCATCAGTAGATGCTTTCCGACCGACGGCCCGTAGCCGGCGGTGGTCACCCGCGATACGCGGCGATGCGAGTCGAACACGACGTTGCCGTCGAGATCGCAGATCGGCTCGTTGCCGCCCTGCATCCAACGGGTGCGGCCGTGGGAGTCCGTCTGATCCTCCACGGTGAGAGTGCACATGTGGACCTCGGGCTCGCCCCTGTCACGGGCGGCCAGATAGGCGGCTTTGCCGATGAAGTCGGCTGCCTTCACATTCGGGCGGGCGAGTCCGGCTTCGAGCGGGTTGTACTCGCTCTCCAGCTCGGCGCCTTGTAGGCGATAGCCCTTCTCGATGCGACCCGACGTGCCGTATACGCCGCCACCGGTCGGACGCAGCCCGTACTGCTCGCGTCCGTTGGCGATCAGGGTGTCCCACACCAGGGCCGCCTTGTCCCACGGCACATAGATCTCCCAGCCTGTGTCGCCCACATAGGAGATGCGGAACAGGGTGACATCGACTTGCTCGCCGCCACAGTTGAGCTTGATGGTGACGATCGAGCCGTACGGCGACCCCTCCTGTGAGAGGTTGTGATCCGTCAACGTTGCCAACAGCGCCGGTGCATTCGGCCCCCACAACCCGAGTGTCGCGATCTCGAGCGAGCGGTCGGTCACCGTGACCGAACCGTCCTTCGGCATGTACTTGCGGATCCAGTGCAGATCGCGGCCACCGTCGAACACGCCTGTCACGACCATCACGGTGTCCTCCGCGATGCGCTGCATCGTGAGGTCGGAGTGGAACCCGCCGTCGGGCGTGATCCACGGTGTGTACGTGGCGCGGCCGACCGGGGCGACCTTGTTGACCGACAGATAATCGGCGAAGTCGACGGCCCCTGGCCCCTTCAGCTCGAACAGCTGGAACGCCGACAAGTCGACGAGGCCGCAGTTCTGGCGCAGGTTGAGGTGCTCGCCGACGGTGATCGGGCTCCACCAGCGATTGTCCCATTCGACCTCACGCTCGCCGACACCGTAACGCTCGGCCAGATCTGCATTGCTGCGGTACCACTGCGGCCGCTCCCAGGTGCGTGCTTGGAAGAAGAACGCATCGAGCTCTCGCTGGCGCGAGAACAATGGCGAGACCTGCAGGTCTCGTCGTCCGGCCCATTGCTCGGCGGGGTGCACGATGCCGTAGGTCTTGTTGAAATGCTCTTCGGCGCGACTCCAGATGTGGTCGTCGTTGCGTTCTTGGGGGTAGAAGCGGGCGATGTCGGCGCCGTGGGCATCGATCACCCGCGGGTAGCCGTACGTCATCCACTCGGCGACAACCTGGGCCATGCCAGGGCCTTCCTTGACCCACACCGCCGCTGCGGACCACAGGTTGCGCACCTCGGTCGTCTCACCCAGGCACGGCATACCGTCGGGGGTGAGCGACAGCAGGCCGTTGATGGCGTACTTGATCTCGGCATCGCCGAGCATGTCCATCAGCTCGATCGCCTGCTCCATCTGATCATCGAAGTCATCAGCGGTGAACGGCATCTCGGTCGGCGAGAGTGCAGCTTCCTGGTTGGAGGGGATCTCGTCGGGGTGGTGCAGGATCGGGCGATGGGCGTACGAGCCGACCTCCATCGAACCCGACGATTGGCGCTCGTAACAGAACGTGTCCATGTCGCGAACGATCGGATAGCCGATCTCATTGTTCGTTTCGACCAGCACATCCATCGGGCCGACATCGGCCATCTGGTGCACGGCCGGCACGAGCGGAATCGTTGCGCCCGCCATGTTGGCGATCCGGTTCGACCACACACCGCAGGCGACCACCACGTACTCGGCCTCGATCCGACCCTTGTCGGTGACGACGGCGGTGACCTTTTGAAGACCTGACCCCGATTCATCTTCGGTTTCCACGTCGAGTACCTCGGTATTGGCGAACACTTGCAGTCCCGCCTTGTCGATCGCCTCCTGGCGGAACAGGGTGCCGGTGTCGAGCGAGTCGACGACCGACACGGTCGGGCAGTGGAAGCCGCCGACGATGACGTCATCGTTGATGAACGGCACCAGCTCTTTGACCTCGGCCGGCGTCAGCAGCTCGGCCTCGATGCCCCACGCTGCGGCCGAGGTCATGCGGCGCCGGAACTCCTCCATTCGCTCTTGTGTTCGGGCGACCTCGATACCGCCCGAGTCGACCGAGCGGTCGACGTCGCGGTATTGATCGGCACTCTGCTGTCCCAACAGAGCCATCTCCTTGTTGTGGTCGACCGGGAAGATGAAGTTCGAGGCGTGACCTGTCGAGCCGCCCGGGTTGGGCAGAGGACCCTTGTCGATCAGCACCATGTCGGTCCACCCGAGCCGGGCCAGGTGGCCGGCCAGACAGTTGCCGACGATTCCGGCACCGATGATCACGCACTTCGCGGTTGCGGGTATTTCGCTCACAGACCCCTCCTGGGTGTTCGGAGTGTGCCTGACACACTCCGAACCTCACATCTTGATATATCATGAATGTATCACTACGGAATCCTTGAGTACACAGGCCTACGAACGAGTGCGTTCGATGATCATCCGGCTCGAACTTGAGCCGGGCGACGTGCTGCGAGAGGACGCCTTGCAAGAGCAGCTCGAGATCGGCCGAACCCCGATCCGCGAGGCGCTACAAAGACTCGCCGGCGACCAGTTCGTCACGGTGATCCCACGGCGCGGCATGTTCGTGTCGTCGATCGACGTTGGCGAACTGTCGACCTTGTACGAGATGCGGGCGATGCTGGAGCCCTACGCCGCCCGCCTGGCGTGCGTGCGCGGCACAGGCGAGCTGTGGGGGGAAATGGCGACCGTGATCGAGGAGTCGCTGCGCGGCGGTGTGGCGCCCGAGCAACTGTTGGCGGTCGATCGCCGCTGCCACGAGATCATCTGGACCGCCGCCGGCAACCGGATCCTGGCCGACACGCTCGACATGTTGTACGCCCACAGCGATCGGGTGTGGCACGTGTATCTCTCCGACGTCGCCGACACGCGCCACGCCGTCGATGAACACATCGTGATCCTCGAACTGCTCCGGGCCGGCGACCCCGATCGATGCGCCGCCGCCGTCGAAGCCCACGTCCGTTCGTTCGACGATCAGGTACGCGCCGCCGTCACCGCCCGCCTAGCTCCCCCCTAGTTGGGAGTTGTGCCAGGCACAACTCCCAACTCGGCGATCAGCGGATGTAGTGCAGGTCCCGGAATCGGCTGCGCAAGGCGCTGACGTCGCCCGCCACCCTCGTTGCGTCATCCGCATTCCAGGCTCGGGTGAACAGCGCTGCCAGCTCGGGCATGTGGTCCGTCGTCATGCCCCACCGCACGATCTCGTTGGTGCCGATCCGGACCCCCGCCGCAGGGTCGTGCGGGAGCCCGATCGCAGACGTGAGCAGGTTTGCCGTACGCAGCACCTCGGCGGTCGCGTGGCCACCGCCTCGGTCGCCGGCATCGAGCGCAAAGGCGTGCGAGTCGGTGATCCCATCCGAGGCGGCGACCACCCGAAGCCCGGCGTTGGCCAGTTCGGCCCCGAGCTTGCGGGCAGCCTGCACCATCTCGACTGCGTAGGCGGCACCGTGCACCCTCCAGTCGAGCAGGGTCATCGCCAGTGCAGCAGTGTTGGCGGCGTCGAAGTTGGCGGTGAGACCGGGGAACGCGATTGCATCGACACGCTCTGCGATCGTTGCGTCGGTTGTCACGAGCAGACCGGCAGGTGGGCCGCCGAGGCTCTTATAGGTACTCATCGTCATCACGTGAGCCCCCTGGTCGAGCGGATTCGGCCAGGCGCCACCGGCGATCGGGCCGGACAGGTGGGCAGCATCGAACAGCACGACCGCGCCGACCTCGTCGGCGATTGCGCGTATCGCCGCGACTGGGTGGTCGAAGAGGTTCAGACTGCCGCCGATCGAGATCAACTTGGGTTTGACCCGACGCGCCAGTGCACGAAGCGCCTCGACGTCAACGCTGTAGCTGGCGGCGTCGACAGGCGCCTCGTGGATGTCGAGGCCGTACAACCCGGCAGCCCCGGCCCGGTGGTGCGTGACGTGCCCGCCGATCGAGGCGGGCGGCACGATGATCGGGTCGCCAGGCTGTGTAGCCGCCATGAATGCGTACAGGTTTGCCAATGCGCCCGAGCCGAGCCGCACCTCGGCGAACGAGGCATGGAAGATCTCAGCAGCGAGCTCGGCGGCGACAACTTCGATCTGCTCGATCGCCTCGAGCCCCATCTCGTATTTGCTACCAGGATAACCGAGCGACGGTCGCGACCCGAGTCCCGACGCCAGCAGCGCCTCGGCACGAGGATTCATGGTGTTGGCAGCGGGGTTGAGGTTGATGCAGTCACGCACGTGGATGCGCTCGTTGTCGGCGACCAGTCCAAGTAGTTCGGCATCGAGTTTGTCGACGTCTCGGTCGGCGACGTGCTCAGCGATCCGTTGTACGAGTTGTTCGCTGTGCGCGGGCACCCAGCTGCGACGCTCAAGTCTTCTCATCGGTCCTCCTTTGACCAGACGCCGACAATAGGTGAACGTGGCACCGCTGGTTACGTCCGCGGAAGTGTCGCATGCCCTTGTTCTCCGGCCCTGCCCGCAGCTCTCCAATCGAGCCAGATTGTTACCGCAGGTGCCTGGCACCTGGAGTAACGCTCGGTGGTTCAAGGCGGGGGCACATTGGGCCGATGATCTGGCAGCATGAGTGTCGGCATGGACGCCACGATGGAAACGACAACGACGGAAACGACAACGACGAGGTCGGAGGGTGAATTCGCCGCGCCTGGAGCAGCCGAGGCGGAGCAGGTCTGTGCGATCGCTGCGCTGATTTCCGACTCGATCGGCCAGGTTCTCGCAGGTCGTGACGACTCGATCGCAACGGCGATTGCCTGCGTGCTGTCGGGCGGTCATCTCCTGATCGAGGACATCCCCGGTGTCGGGAAAACACTGCTCGCCCAGGCGCTCGCTTCGTCGGTAGGCGGCTCGTTCCATCGGATCCAGGGCACGCCCGACCTGCTGCCAGGCGACGTGACGGGCACAATGATGCCGCACGGCGACAACTTTGAACTGCGCTTTCGGGCCGGCCCGATCTTCTCCAACATCGTGGTGTTCGACGAACTCAACCGAGCCAATCCACGCACCCAGTCAGCGTTGCTCGAGGCGACCGAGGAGTCGGCCGTGACCGTCGACGGTGTAACGCGAGACCTTCCGACCCCGTTCTTCTTGGTGGCGACGCAGAACCCGCTCGAGATGACAGGCACGTATCCGCTCGGCGAGGGCGCGCTCGATCGTCTTGCGGCGGTCGTCACACCAGGTCGCGCCAGCGCCGCCGACGAGGTAGAGGTGCTCGCGGGCCGCCGCGGTCGAAGCCAGTTGCGGGCGGTGGTGCCCGTGGTCGATATCGCAGACGTCATTCGCGGTCGACAGGTAGTCGCCGCGCTCTATGTCGCCGATCCGATCGCCCGGTATGTCGTCGCCTTGCTCGACGCGACCCGCGATCACCCGCGGGTTCGGCTCGGTGCTTCCACCCGAGGTGGTGTGGCACTGGTTGGCCTCGCCAAGGCACGTGCCGCGATGGCGGGTCGTAACTACGTGGTACCCGACGACGTGTCGTCGATGGCAGAGTCAGCGCTCGCCCATCGCGTGATCATGTCCGATGCCTCCGGTTCGGTGCGGGCAGGTCGTGAGGTCATACTCGATTGCCTCGAACGGGTACCGGCCCCGACGGCCTGACATGAGCCGACCGGTCGGTATCTCCGCCGGTGGAGTCGGCCTGTTGACAGCATGGGTCGGCGGTGCCACGATCGCACGTTTAACCGGCTCGACCCCGGTGGTGATCGTGCTGGCCGCCGGACTGGTGCTGTTCGCGGCAGCGGTCCTGGCCGGACTGTTCACGTTGCGATCGATCGTGGTCGGCGAGATGGCGATGCCGCAGAGCGTGACCCAGGGCGAACGCTTCACGTTGTCGCTCGAAGTGGGCGCCCGCCGACCTGTCTGGATCGAACTCCGAATCGGCGAGCACGTGATCTCGGGCGGCTGGGTATCCGACGGCACGTTTGTCGGTCAGGGTGTGATCGAGCGGCGTGGCGCGGTCGACTCGGTCGACGTCCGTGTTCGATCCGCCGGCGCGTTGGGGCTGTTGTGGTGGGTTCGGCGGTTCGACGTCGGTGTTGACGAATCGATCGTGGCGGCGCGACTCGATCAGCGACACGTCGCCATCGAACGTTCGGTGAGCGGCGAAAACGGCGATAGTCGCGGCGCACTGGGAGCGATCGCCGGTGAGACCGACGGCGTACGGCCGTGGCGTGAGGGCGATAGCGAGAAGTTCGTGCACTGGGCCTCGACCGTAAGGGTGGGAGAACTCGTCGTTCACGACCGCCGCGGCGACGCAGCAGAGGTATGGATCGTCCGTGCCCGATCTGGCACCCCCGCCCCGGATCTCGAGGCGGGCGCTGCCCGCTCGGCGCTCGAGCAGGGGTTGAAGGCCAGAGCTCGGGTCGGTGTCGCGGTCGGTGATGGCGAGATCGTTCCGATCGCTGACGCAACCGCCGCCGCCCACTGGTCGGCGTTCGCCGATCTTGGCCCTGCCGCACAAGTGGCGCCAACCCGCAAGTGGCGCAGATCGCCGCCCGAGCCGGAGACGACCGCGTCGGTGGCGGCACGTTGGTGGGCGGCGGCGGCGACGTTCGTGGCGCTGGCGATGCTGAGCGGTGCACTCGGCTTCGGCCGCCTGATCACATTGGTGGCAGGGATTGGCATTCTGGCGGGAGCGGCTGTCAGCGCTCGGTCGGTGAACACGGGCGGTCAACCCTCCGCCCTGACTCGCGGATTGGTCGGTGCCGGAGCACTGTTCGCCCTGAGCCTGGTGGTCGCGGCGAGCGGAAAGCTGAACGATCTGATCGGTTTCATGCGCGGTCCCCTGGCTCAGGTCCTGATGATCTTGATCGTGCTGCACGGATTTGAGTGCCATGATCGACGCACGATTCGGGTAGGGCTCGGCATCTCATCGATCGTCGTGATGTACGCCTCAGGGTTCCGCGTTGACGATGGCATCGGATGGTGGCTGCTGGTGTGGGCGATCTGCTTCGGCATCGCCTTGTCGAAGCTTTCGGATCCGACGCAGCGCTCAGCCGCTCGTTCGCCGGCTGCCAGGCTCGAGATTGCTCGATGGTCGCTCACAGCGACAGCCGTGGGCGGCGGATTGGCGGCGACCGCCGCGATTCTGATCGCGATTCCGGTTCCGACCGGTCCAGCGAATCTGTCGCTGCCGACCTTGATCGGCGATATCGGCGATCTCGCCTTGCCAGGGGTGATCGCCGGTCCCGATGGCGAGCCGCGAGACGGTGGTGACGAGCCGAGCGACGAGCCATCGCGCGCCCCGGCAGGGCAGGCCGGCGGATACACCGGATTCGCCCAGCAGATGGACACCTCGGTGCGGGGCGAACTCAGCGATGAGGTCGTGATGCGCGTGCGGGCACCCAAGCCCGACTTCTGGCGCGGCCAGACATTCGCCAGATTCGACGGGCGAAGTTGGTACGCCGATGAGGAAATCGGAGTCCGGCGCGACGGTCCGAACATCGGTATCCGATCGGGAATCGGCGATATCGAAGTCGCAGACGATGTTGAGATCGAGCAGTTCGTGCAGACCTACTATCTCGAGGTCGATATGCCGAACCTGGTGTTTCACGCCAACCGACCGGTTCAGGTGATCGTCGACGCTGACGTGTGGACGCGACCCGACGGAGCGATCCGTGCCTCGACCGTGTTGCCGGAGGGGTCGATCTACACCGTCGTTTCGGCGCGCCCGCAGATCGACGTGGAGATGCTCGACCGTCAGGGTCTGATCGGCCCCGGGCTGACCGATCTCGGTCGCCTGGCGCTGGGTCGCTACCTCGAACTGCCGGACTCGACGTCATCGGAAACGGTCGCCTTGGCGAACGAACTCGCCGTTGATCAGACGTCCACGTACGGGGTGGTGCGGGCGTACGAGCGATGGATTTCACAGAACGTCGAGTACGACCTCGATGCGCCGCTGCCGGCGCCCGGCGAAGACGCTGTGCACGATTTCCTGTTCGATTCCCAACTCGGCTTCTGCGAACAGATCGCCAGCTCGTTGACGATCATGCTGCGAACGCAGGGCGTTCCGGCTCGGCTGGTGACGGGCTACCTGCCCGGAACCCGCGACCGGATCGCCGGTGTGTTCGAGGTGAAGTCGAGCGACGCTCATGCGTGGGTCGAGGTGTGGTTCCCGGAGACCGGGTGGCAAGCGTTCGATCCGACGGCGTCGGTGCCGCTGTCGGCCAACTCGAAGATCGATTCCGTCGGGTCCGATCTGGCCGAAGGGGCCGCAGTCTATGTTGGCGAGAACCGGTTGCAAATTGCGCTGGCGGTCGGGATCGGACTCCTGGCGCTGGCCGCGCTGGGGACCATTCGTGAGCTTCGATATCGTCGTCGGCGTGGTCGTTGGGGGCTGCTGCAAGACCGCTTCAGTGGTGCAGCCGAGAACCTCGGTGTGCGACGTGGTTCGCCGAACCCACGGCTGGCGACAGCGTGGACACACCTCGACGATGCCGAGGTGGCCCGACTTGTCGCACAGCGCCTCGACCGGGTCGCCTTCGACCCGTCGTTCGCCGACGACGCAGAGGTGTTCGCCGAGACTCGCAAGCTGGTCGGGTCGCTGCCACGGTCGCCCCGGTAGCCGCGCTGGGTGCGTTGTCTCCCGGCCTTCTCGACCGCAGTGACCGGCAACGCCTGATGCGATGTTCCGCCCGCCGGGTCAGCTGTGTGCTTCGGCCAGCAGTGACCTGCGTACCTTGCCGGCGTCGTCGCGTACCGGTTCGTCGACGAAGCTGTAGTCGTCGGGGCATTTGTAGCTGACCAGACGCTGTGCCATGTGCGCTCGCAGTACGTCGACGTCGATGCCGCCGGGCGCATCGACGACAGCACACACGCGTTGACCGAGATCGTCGTCGGGTACGCCGATCACGGCGCAGCTGCGGACGTCAGGGTGCTCGTCCAGTGCGTGTTCGACCTCGGCAGGGTAGATGTTGGCACCGCCGCGCAGGATCAAGTCCTTGCGGCGGTCGGCCAGGTAGACGTAGCCATCGGCGTCGATCGATCCCATGTCGCCGAGGCTTTCCCATTCGGTGCCGGGGAGTCGTTTGGGGTCGGCGCCGAGATACCGGTAGGTCGAGCCCTGGCCACCGTCGGCGAGCATGTAGATCTCGCCGATCTCACCGGGTGGCAGGTCTTCTCCATCGTCGCCGACGACCTTCATCCGACCGACGATCGGGCGTCCGACCGAGCCATGGTGTTCGAGCCATTCGCGCCCGGTGATCCAGGTGATCGACTGAACCTCGGTTCCGGCGTACAGCTCGCACAGCACGTCCGGGCCAACCCATTCGATCCACTCTTCCTTCAGCCAGGGTGGACACGGCGCGGCCATGTGGACGGCGATCTCGAGCGACGACATGTCGGCCTCAGCTCGAACCTCCTCGGGCAGCTTCCAGATCCGGGCCATCATCGTCGGCACCATGTAGAGGAACTTCGGTCGGTGGTGGGTGACGGCCTCGAGCACCAACTCGGGCACGAACCGCACGAAGTTGATGACATGGTTGCCCGACACCAGCGCCAGTGACGAGATCGAGAACGGGGCGTTGTGGTACAGCACGCCGGGGATCACGCACGCCGAGCGGGAGGGCAGATGAAACTGAGCCGCCTCGGTGTCGAACTCTCCGGGTTCGGCGGCGAGGATGATCTTTGGCCGACCGGTGCTTCCACCGGAGGTCGGAGCCTTCCAATGTGTCGCGATCGCGTCGGGCAGCTCGCCGTCGCTGAGCGCTAGGTCGGGTTCGTAGCCGATCGGCACACAGGTGCGGTGGGCGATCCGACCTGCATCGACACCGATCACGAGCTTCGCGTCGGCGAGCTCGACGATCTCTTCGAGCTCACGGCCGGGCAGCTTGGCAGAGACCGGTTGGGGGGTCGCCCCAAGCTTCCAGACCGCGAACGCCGACTCGAAGAACGCCGTTGAGTTTGGCAGGGCGATGGTGACAAGGTCGTCGGGTTCCACTCCCATTTCGGCGAACGCTCTGGCGAGACGATTGGTGCGGCGGTCGAACTCTCGCCAGCTCAGGGTGACCTCGCCACAGGTCAGCGCCGGGTCGTGCGGCCGCTCGTTTGCATGCATCGTGATCGCACGTGAGATCGACATGATCGGCATCTGACGATCGTAGAAGGGAAACGTGAAGGGAACGGTGTCGGACACCTTTCCGTTACACGTTCAGGCGAAGGCCGCGGTCGCGCCGTCGAGGTGCAGCGGGCGCTCGCAACAATCGTTCGAGAGCAGCTCGGCCATCATCTCGCGGTCGGTCGTCGACGCCCAATGACGTCTGCCCTGGGCGTCGAGCCCGGCCAGCAGTGCCAACTCCGGATGCATTTCGCGATCGGACAAAACCGTGTAGGCCTCGAGAGCGACATCACCTGCGCGTTCGGTGGGTGTCGGGCGTGACGGCAGCGCGTCGATGGCTGCCTGCACGTCGTCTGTCAGGAAACCGCTTCCCGACGGTTCGCCACTCAACACGAGCGAGCTGTGCTTGGTGAACGATCCTCCGTTGCCGGTCAACAGCGCCCGATCGTGATGGGTGTCGCGCAACAACGCAACGGCTCGCGTCAGTGGCAATATGCAGTAGCAGTTGAGCGGGCCGGCGGCGAACGTGAGACTGCCTGTGATCGTGAAGTCGCGGGACGGGTCGACGCCGAGTTCGCGCTGTGCGACCTGAACGGCTACCGGGAAGCACGAATAGAGGTCGATCAGGCTGCAATCGTCGATGCCGATACCGGCCAGCTCGAGCGTGCGGATACCCGATATCCGCATCGCCGGTGATTCATCGAACGCCCAACGGTTGGTCGGGAACCAGTGGTCGGCGGCACCGACACCGGCCGATGGGAAGATCCAACGGTCGCGGGGAACCCCGGCTCTTTCGGCGGCGGCGACCGAGCACATCACGACGGCGCCACCTTGGTCTACGTTCAGATTCGACGTCATCAGCTTCGGGTAAGGCGAAGCGACCGGCCGGTTCGATACCGATTCGGTCGCGATCTCGTCTGCCGATAGAGCTTTCTGATTCCATGCGTTCGGATTCGACGCTGCCACCTCGCTGGCGCGTGACCACAAGCTGGCGATTCGGTTGCGGTGGGTCTCGATCCCCTCACCAAGACGATGACGCAACGCAGTTTCGGCCATCGCGTAGAAGCGGGCGACCGTCTCGAGGCCGAACTCTCGCTCGGCATCGCTGCTGAGCGGCTTGTCGCTGCCGAACGCTTCGTCGGGTGCTATGCCCTGACGCTCGGGCAGGTATTCGGTGAGCGTGCCGCGAGCGCGATCGCGGCGCCGGGTGCGCAGCGTCTCGGCGCCACACAATACAGCGACCTCTAGGTCACCGTTCTGGATTCGCAGAGCGGTGTCGGTTACAAGGTCATAGACCTGATTGCCGCCCATCGTGGTGAGCGACGAGCGCGCCGCCTTGGTGCCGATCCGATCGGCTACCAGGCGCCCTGGGTCGGCGTAGGGCCAGACACCCCACAAGACCCGCACGGCACCGATGCGATCTCGCAGTGTCGCCGACGTGGTGTCCGCCAGCGCCGCCTCGACGCTTCGGGTCATCAGATCTATCGGTTCGGAGCCGTGGTCGCGGTCATTGAGCTGAGCGGCACCGACGATGATCGGCGTGAGAGGACCGAGAGAGTTCATTTCTGCTCAACTACTGGAAGGACGATTGGCTGGCGAGATTAGCCGTCCTACCGCTGCGCTCGTCGAAACCGGTGACATCGGTCGCCTCACCTATCGGCTCGTGTCGTCGAGCGGGCCACGCGAGTTGGTGGATTCCGGGTCGCGTTCGGCGACCACCGTGGAGGTAGCGGACTAGAGGTAGAGGACTAGAGGTAGAGGACTAGACCTGAAGTTGGCTGAGCAACTCTTGCTTGGCCTCTTCGAACTCGTCGAACCCGATCTGTTCGTCGGCGAACGCTTTGTGGAGCGCTTCGAGCTTGGCCATCACGGCACCATGGTCGGTGGTGGCAGTTTCGGTCTCGGGAGCTTCGGCGGCGGCCTCGAGGCGCTCGGCCTTGCGGGCCGCCTTGGCCTTCGCCTTCTCTGCGCGCTGCATCTCTCGCTGGCGTTTCTGGAATCGGGCCTGGCTCATCGTGTCTCCTTCTGGCCGGGGGTGCGAGTGCCACCACCTCTACGGTGTGACACGGCTGCGGCCGCTCGATTCGGGCCCCGCGCCTCGCCGACACGGACCGACCCGACGTCGGTGTGCCCGAACGAATCGCGTTGCCCGAGAACAGTCGACCCTACCAGTGCCTGTGGATAAGCGGCCGGACGGGGCGCTCACCCTTCGTCATGTCAACACAGAGATTGGAAGCGGTGCCGGTTCGGCGGCTGCTATCTCCCGGGAGATGGGTGTATTCAGCCGAGATCTCGACGTCGGCCGTGGGGACAGGTTGCTTCGGTGGTTTCGACGCCGGTCAGGGCGTCACTACGACCTGACCGATCATCCACGGATGTGGCGCACAGAAGTAGTCGAACGTGCCGGCCTCGGCGAACATCTGCTCGAAGCTGTCGTCTTGTTGCAGCACACTGGAATCGAACGTGCCGTCCGGCGCGCCGGCAACGCCGTCGCTGGCACCCGATGTAACGGTGTGGATCATCGTGTCGGTGTTCTGCCACGTGATGGTGGTGCCTACGGCGACGGTGATCAGACTGGGTGAGAAGGCGGTCTCGGCATTGGCCGGTTCCCATGCATCCTGAGGGATTACGACCTCGCTCGGCGCCGCAACTACGGGGTCGGCTGGAGCGGTGACTTCGGGGTCGGCAGGTGCGGTGACTTCGGGGTCGGCTGGAGCGGTGACTTCGGGGTCGGCAGGTGCGGCCACTTCAGGGTCGTTGGCGATTGCCGCTCCGGCGTCGACCGTCGCCGAA
>Ga0255047_10001539_pt1 | contig 16574 bp, 41 predicted proteins | sample JV7_2_1_MG_FD_183640 | JGI IMG/M metagenome (GOLD analysis project Ga0255047, IMG submission 183640) | Seawater microbial communities from Jervis Inlet, British Columbia, Canada - JV7_2_1 | ecosystem: Environmental > Aquatic > Marine > Inlet | place: Canada: British Columbia | collected 2016-10-06 | reverse complement strand
TGGAATAGATTGTGATACGGCTTGTTTTAAAATGCTAGAAATTGTAGTTTAAAAGGGGGTATAATATGAAAGGATATGAAGTGTTACAACTACTGAAAGATTACCTCGAATATTATCATTTGGAAGGATGGAATCCAATAGTAGAAAATAGATCAACCAATCGTTTCGGATATGTTAAACACAGTAAGAAAGAGATAGGAATGTCCCGTAAACTGTCAGAGATTAACCCAAAAGCCATTGTTGAGAGAGTCATTAGGCATGAAGTAGCTCACGCATTACTTGGTAAAGGTGTTGGTCATAATATGCTATGGAAAAGGACTTGCATATCCATAGGAGGAGACGGAAAGACTAAATATAGTGCCGTGGACACTAACACAATGAGAACGGGAATTAGAATACCGTTGGATGGTACAAAAGAGGTTGAGTCTATACCAATGCCAACACTAAAGACTAAGACCTATTCATGGGTCAATAAGAAAGGTCAAACTGTTACAATCACTGAGAGGTATAAATCATGAATATTACATTAAGTAAGCCCTCTAAATTACCATGTCAAAGCTACTCCTTACCCGCTACCGCTTGTAAAGTAGGATCTAAGCTTAGAAAGATTCCCGGCTCTGTTTGCTCCAAATGTTACGCTTGCAAAGGTAACTATGTTAGATTTCCTAAGATTCAAGAGTCATTAGAAAGAAGACTAGAGGCAATATCAGATCCGCAATGGGTTCCAACAATGATAGACCTTATCAAGAAAGCTACAAAGAAGACTAAATACTTTAGGTGGCATGATTCAGGAGATATTCAATCAGTGGAACATTTTGTAAAGATAATAGAAATAGCAAAGGAATTGCCAGATGTTATGTTCTGGTTACCGACGAAGGAAGTGGAAATTATATATGGATTTATGGATATACCGTCGAATTTAATTATTAGGGTATCCAGTCCCATGATAGACGGCACTCCCCCAGACTTCTCGCACACATCAACAAGCGTTACTAAGGGTGAGATGTGTCCAGCATCTAAACAGGGTGGGAAGTGTGTCGATTGTCGTATGTGTTGGGATAAAGATATTAAAAATGTATCGTATTTAATGCACTAATAAATTGTTACAAAAAAAGACTCGACAAAATACGTAACTTAGTTATACTTAACCAACAACAAAATAAAAATGGAGGACAATAAAATGATGGGAGCAAACTATAAAACAAAGAAGCAATTGAAAGAAAATGTGGGAAAGACATTGGACTATATTGAAACGTCGTTATTCGGCCCTGAGTTCAGTCCTAATGGGGAGTTTTGCGTAGTAGGACCGTCACCATATGAAAGAAAATGGTTCGCAAGTGTAACAATGAAAGACGGATTAATCCAGAAGGTTAAATAGAGGTAATATATGTTTACTGTATTTAGTAGAGGTCAGAGGTGTGCGGATCATATAGCTGATGTATCATCTGAAGAGGTTATATCATTAGGTGACTATCCATATCCTAGTAGAAAGCCTGAGTTACTGAAGCTGGTAGCTAAAACCAGAAACTTATCGCCCCTTCAAAGAAGGTATTTGTACCTTATCTTGAAACACGGTCAATCTGTTACATCTATTGCCAAAGGAAGAGGTGTATCTAAATCATCTGTTAGTGAAAGACTTAAGCAAGCTATCAAACACATCAATAATTGTTACAAGAAAACCCTTGACAAATGATATCATGTCTGTTATGATAGGGTTATCACAAGGAGGATATCATCATGCTAATAGATAAACTACTCAAGAGATTACAGACATTGGAAGACATGGCCTTAACAATGGGTGACTTAGATACCGCAATTAAACTCAATTGGTTAAGAAATAGTATTAAGTTTGATGGGTTAGACTATGATACAGCTTGTTACAAGATGCAGGCAATAACAGTATAAAGGAGGATAATATGAGATTAAACGATGATGAGTTTGTAGAGCATATAGATGAAATGGACGACATACTGACTTATATAGTTCATCAATTATATAATCCGGGCCAGGTCAACATGACAAAGAAAGAAGTAAAAGAGTTGATATCATGTATTGATGACGTAGTTAAACTCATAAAACCCATAAGAAAACTTATCCCTACAAAAAAGAACTTAGCTATTGATAAGGAGGATAAGTAAATGATAATATATTGTGAGTATTGTGGTCATATACTTGAAACGACAGTAATTGAGTGGAAAGGATTGTATAATCGTACCACAGGTAAACAATATACAGGAACAGATTATAAGTATGTATGCCCTAAAGCTACAATATGGGAACAGCTCAAAGGCCACCCAAAAGACGGGCAAACTTATCCAGGCCTAGATATATGAGAATAATCTCGGAGGACTAATATGAATACTATTGAATCAGTAATCTGTTGGTTGGTAGTAGTTACTGTTACTTATTCCATTATCTTTGCAATGGCTGTAAGTTTCTAATGGACTATCCAACGTGCTGTACGTGTAATGAGATACTTCCTGACGATGTGTTAAGTCACAGATGTTCACAGAGTTTACAGAGAAAATTGACAGAGATTATAGAGGAGGTGATTGATTATGAAGAAGACGAGAGTATTTAAAAAAACATTTTATTGCGGACATTGTGGATCAAAAATGGTTGGGGTATGTTTAGATCCCATTTACGATCATTTAACAGGTAAACCTATCCCATATTTGTACACAGTGAAATGTCCGAAATCAGCTGGAGATGATATCTGGCATACGGACGGAGTGATGCACTCAAATGGAACATTAGGGGGCAGATAAAGGAGGACACTATTATGGAGATCTTGAAGGTGAATAAAACAAGTTATATGGTGTTTCAGAATAAGTCTGAACCACGCCACACATACAGACAACCACACGCCACATACTCAGAGAAAGGCAAGATTATTGGCTATCATTGGGTTGTACGACGTGAGCATCTAGAGAAGACTATTCCAGGGTGGGAAAAATATCGGAGGTAGACGACAATGGATCATGAATACTACGAAAGCGAACATGATTGGGATGCACGTTGGAAGGCCTACGCTGAGGACTACCAGGATATGATCAATAAACTAAATGAAGACCAGTTTATTCCGACTGATGAGGAGATAGAGGCGTATCTAGCCAAAGAAAATCAACGAGTCTGGTTAGAAGAGAATCAACTGAAGAATCAACAGAACATTGAAATGACACAAGATGACTTAATAGATACAATGGTGTTTATTAAACGACTAAAGGAGAATAATCATGAAGATAACAATTAAACAGTTGAAAAGTCTAGGGGCCTGTGACGAGGCTGTCAGGTGGCTTAGACCCCACAAGAATAAAGAAATTAAATATCTAGCAAAGATATTAATCAAGGAAAAACACTTTGACTGGGCTAATTGGTATGTAACTAGACTATTCACTAAACCCCAGGCTGTTCAATACAGCATCTTTGCTGCAGAGCAGTGTATTACACAGTTTGAAATGGTAAGCCCAGAAGATAAACGACCAAGAGCTGCAATAGAGGCAGCTAAAAGATGGCTAGAGAGTCCCAGTTCAGAGACTAAGTTTGCTGCTAGGTCTGCTGCTCGGTCTGCTTGGTCTGCTGAGTCTGCTGAGTCTGCTGCTTGGTCTGCTGCTAGGTCTGCTGAGTCTGCTGCTGAGTCTGCTGCTTGGTCTGCTGAGTCTGCTGAGTCTGCTTTTGAGTCTGCTGCTTGGTCTGCTTGGTCTGCTGAGCATACTGAGTCTGCGGAGCTCAAATTAGTAAATAAAGCGATCAACATTTTGGGGCTCTAATATGAAGGATAAATCAATAGATCCAAAGGAACTAGAGGCTAGGAAAAATAATATAGACTATAGCCCTCGAAAGACGTTTGAACATCTTGAATATGGTATGTCAGAAGATGATTCATTAGAGAAGTTTATACAGCAACGACACGACCATGAACAACAGCAGGAGGAGGTATATCGAGAGAGGCAGAACAAACTAAGGGACTTAAATCGAGAAGGTAGCGTGGAAGCAATACTCTCGCCACAACAATATAAAGTATTCCAATACACGTTTGAATTAAACAAGAATACCTATGAAATCGCTGATCTGATGGGTATTTCACATCAAACAGTGTGGGAATATCTTAAAACTGTTACAAGAAAATTACAAGAATATTACAAAATAGACCCTGATAACTCTTGATTTAGGGGATATAGTGTAGGGGTACTTTTACGGAGGTTAAACATATAGTGAGCTGTTCGATTGCACTTCAATATTACGATAGTGGTCTTATGCCTATACCCTTAAAGGACAAAACAGCTCTAGTTAAATGGGGAAACTATACCGAAACAAGACCAGAGAGGAATCTTATCAGACAGTGGTTTGAAGACCATAAAGACGCTAGAATTGGTATTGTGACAGGACCCGTTTCAAATTTGTTAGTATTAGATGTTGATGGAGAAGAAGGAATTGAGACAATTAAAGATAAGGAGGTTCCCGAAACCTGGACAGTTAAAACACCAAGAGGAGGTTATCACTACTACTTTAATTTTCCGAATGATTTAAAAGAAGCAAAGACCACGTTAGCAGGAATATTACCGTCGGTAGATGTGCGTGGTAAAGCAGGATATGTTGTATCGGTGAATGGTCACAAAGACTATCAGTGGGTTAAAGACCCATATAGTTCTGACTTAGCAGAGGCTCCGCAATGGTTAATAAGTTTACTCTTAGACAAAGATAAATCACCCAAAGCTACCGTACAGGAGACTCAAAATCACTGGTTATCAGACATATTACAAGGAGTTGGTAAAGGACAGAGGCATGAAGCTTTAGTAAAATTAGCATCGTACTACTTTAGCAGAATGCCGGGGGATGTTGCAGGACAGCACATTAGAGATTGGAATGAGAAGAATGATCCTCCAATACCTGACAATGAATTAGAAGATCAGGTACAAGATCTACAAAGCAGGTTTAAAACAGGATCATATGTTTCAAACTTTTCTGAAGAAGTAACAGAAGAAGATGAAGAAGTCATGTCAGTATCAGAGGTATTAGAACATGTACCAGAACCAGAATGGATAGTTGAGAACTACATACCTAAATCTGGAATGGTGTTACTATGTGGTGAAGCTGAGAAAGGTAAAACATGGTTCGCTTTAGATTTAGCAATCGAATTGACAAGGGGTGGTAAATGGTTAGGTCAGTTTCCAGTAAAACAATCGAAAGTCCTGTATATAGACGAAGAGAAACCGAAAGCTTTCTTCAAAAAGCGGTTAAGGCTCTTATCAAATGCGAAAGAGTACACCCCTACATCGACTTCCCTTGCCTTCAGCTTTCAAAAAGGGATGAAGTTGGATCGGGAAAGAGGAATCAAGCTGTTTACGAAGTTACTAGAGAAACATCAGCCAGATGTAGTCATCCTGGATGCGTTTGCAGACTTTTTGACTGGCAAAGAGAATGATGTATCTGACATCTTGAAGATCTACGACCTTCTCAAGATGATGAGGAAGAAATATAACACAACATTTGTGATCATCGATCATGAGAAGCAAGCAATGATGGATAGACAGGGTAAGGTTATTATTAATGAAGAGTATCTAGGAAATGATGTTAGAGGTAGTAAGAGTAAGAGGAACGTAGTTGATACCCAGTTATCATTTAAAATGGTGGATGGTAACTTAAAGGTTTTTCATTCAAAGACAAGTTGGACAGTACGACAGAAACCATTTATTGTAGGAATTGATGATATTGTTAAAGGTGAATCTACTGTGGTACAATTTAAGGGGTATGTATGAAGAAACCAACTCGTAAGAATAAGTTTATTGTTAAAGATGAATACGGTACTCGGTGGTGGGTTACTACCAGGGGCAAGGTCAATCCTACTAATTGGAAACTCCAAGCTTTGTTGGAATCTACATTTAAACCAAAGGATAAAAAGAAATGAGACTAAAAATATACTTAGCTCAAAAGATGTCCAATCGTTTTTGTGACGATATGGTGAAAGAAGCCAGAACCGTTAAGCGTGTATTTAAGAAGCAGGGGTTAGAGATTGTTAGCCCTGTTCTTGAAGAGAAGATCCCCAATGTGCATAGAAAGTTAGACTATGTAACTAGAGCAAAACTGCTCAAAGAGTGGGATTTAGACAAGTATGATAGAATTGAAAGACGATGTCATATAACGTATAATGCTAATGGTCATCTGTATAGCAACGGTGTTACCGTCGAGAGAGGATGGACACGCTGGTATTTGTGGAGACCTGTGGTAACCTTTATCCCCAAAAGTATCTATTTCTTCTCGATTACAGATATTGAAGAAGACGGAGTTGTTCATAGTCACAAGTCAGCAGCCAGACTGATTAGGATGAAATGGGGTACAAGAAAGAAATGGTTACAGTTTAAAATCCCCCATATTTTATGGGGAATACCAAAACTGATATTTAAACAGGTAAGGAGTTTATGGTTATGAACGAGAAAGAGGCGAGGAGAATAGATAGAATTTCAAGACTTAATCCAACAGAAGAAGAAATACCATTGATGATTTTTAATCAAGCTCTTGGCTACCTCGAAGCCATCGAGAAGGTGAAAGGGTTGGAGAAAACGCTGGGAGTAATTTCGAGAGAAGTGAATAAGCCGATGTGCGGGGAAAGGGTTTGGACAACTGCTAATTATGATACCAAAACACATTCAGCGTTAATTGCAAAACAAGCCCTCACCAAATGGGAGAAAGAGAAATGATTTACAAACGCTTTGGTTGTACTTATTGCGATAGTGAGTGGTATATTTCAACCAGAGCCTTAAGAGATCATGAAAGCGACGTTCCAGTACAGACATGTAGTTACTGTGAGACTTCTATTTGTGAGAAGTGTAATGACGAGCATACAGAAGAGTGCGGAGAGAACTTATGGGACTAGAATATATCAACATATGGCTAGAACATTGGGAACCATTATGGCTGTTTGCGGTACTGTATAAAGAGTTATTCATTGGTGCTATCATGCTGTACTATATTAGAAAAGAGTGGGTATCTAGTGATAGCTTAGATAAGAAATTTGATCATGTATTAGGGAAGTATATACGAAGGTTAGAATCTAATCATTACCATTTAATTAGACACATCATCCCAAAAAAACGTCGTAAAAGACGGGGGAAATAATGAAAACTTCGCATAAATATCCAGTTAAAATTAAATATTGTCATTTCTGCGGTGAAGGTCTTAAACAAGATTCGGTACCGTGTTTCTACGATACCCAGTCAGGTACCCCTACTTACGTAAGAATGGTATGCTCGAAGTTTGGCCATACGAACGCTATCACTCGTATTTGTAAACGGAGGAAGTAATGGATACCAAATACAGATGTCTAACTTGTTACGAACAATTAACAAAAGATGAATACTGTGAACATAAGCGTAAAGGCCATGTAACCGTGGAGTATATTGAATACTCAGAAGATAAAAAGGAGGAAGAATAATGGAGAATCTTATTCTGATCATACCCATACTTGCCATCCTTCTATTTCATAAAAGTAAGTGGTGTGACTGTGATTTTTGTAGGGAGGAGAAATAATATGTTACCAATAGTGGGCTTAATAGCACCAATGGTAGGAAAGCTAATAGGGAAGTTTTTAAAGAACAAAGGGGATAAGGCTAAGTTTTTGTCTGAGTTGGAGTTAAAACTCGCTGAACAAGAGACAATGTTAATTCAATCTCTTACCAAGTCAGATATAGCTCAAGCTGAGATAAACAGGGCCGATGCTCAGAGTAGCAACAAATTTCAATCGTGTTGGAGACCTGCGATTGCTTGGATATGTGTCTTTGGCTTATTTTGGCAGGTGTGCCTACCTTTAATTTCATGGGGTATACAACTAGCTGGGCATGCAGTTCCAGCATTACCAGAATTAGGGGGCGGTACACTCGGTAGTATTACCGCAGGGATACTTGGGTTAGGAGCTTTACGAACACATGAGAAAAAGACTGGAGTAAGTAAGTGAGCTATAAAAATACGTCTACCAGAGATTTAAAGTGGGACTTGAGTGTGCTGAAAACGTCTATCTCTCTATCTCGAAAGGACATTATTGATAGTCAAAAAGAGATACAAAAGATTAAAAAAGAGCTTAAGAAACGACAACAAGGAGTGACGAAATGAGTGAACAATTCGAAACAGTAGTAACAGTAGCAAAGCATGCTAATTATGGATCTTTTCAAGGTACGGATAAGAAGTTCTATAAAGCAGCAGGAGATGGTATGACCCTAGATACATTTGTAATAGGAAAAACATACCAGGTTAAAGGATATAAGTCAGAATCTGGTAAAACAAACTATGTAACTCTTATTACCAGCGATAGCCCAGCACTAGATAAGGCTCCAGTGGGTAGACGCATAGCACCACCCAAAGAAGAAAAAGCAGGAGATGACAAGATACTGCATGGAGGGAGGAGCAAAGCGACCTCGAGTGGAACGAGAGACTTTGTGAAAGAAGCTAAGGGTAAGACGTTTTCATTGATTGTTGCAGGATTAGCACACAATGTAAATACAGTAGATGACACCGCTTCAGCGGAACGAATCCTAGCGTTAGCGGATTCACTTTTGAAAGGTATTGAGGATAGAGAGTATTTCTAATGTTAATTAAATCAGAACGCAATGGTCACATCTTAGAGCATGATGAAGAGGAACATCTTTATCTGTTAGATAGTAAACCCCTGACGGGCGTAACTACTATCTTACATAAGGGATACCCTACATCACGTACTTTGATTGATTGGCAGATTAAAGAAGGGGCTAAGTGGGTACTGTCTCAATTCTTAGAAAAAGAAATATACCAAGAACTAGAAGAAATTGATAGAGATAAGATTGTTAAAGAATCCCCTAAAGCTTATAAGATAGCTCTTGATGAAGCTGCTGATATTGGAACATACGTTCATGACTATTGTTACAGAGTAGAAGCACAAAAACCAATAGTAGCTCTAGATCCTACAATACCTGGAGCTGATATCATTCAAAAATGCTGTAAGCAGTTTGATGAGTGGAGAGAGGCTAACAAAGATGAGATAGTAGCTCTTGAAGAGTTGGTGTGTTCTCCCAAGATGATGTATGCCGGTAGGTTCGATAGGTTAGCTAATAGGAATGGTGTAATAACCTTGTCAGATTATAAAACAAGTTCTGGATTCTACATCACACAGTTTGTTCAGATGGCAGCATATGCTATGGCTATTGAGGAATGGATGGGTATTGTGGTTGAGGATATAGAGATTGTTAGGTTTGATAAGAAAACAGGTAAGCTCAGTACTCGTAACTTAGAGCAAGTAGCTGGTACCGTAGGACTCAAGCCTAAGACAGTGTTACACCGATTAAAACAACAGTTTAAAAACATCCTAGAGACAGCAAACTTTAAAGATAAATTTGATAGATATATTCGCAAGTGACAACGAGTATAAGAAAATAGGAGGTAACACTATGCCGTACATTGATCAAAGTAGACGGGAAGCTTTTTCAGTTAAACTTATAAGTATGACCACCCCTGGAGATTTAAATTACCAGATTACTCAGTTGTGCCAGGAGTATAGAGAATTAAGAGGGGAGAGTTACCAAACATATAATGATATTATGGGAGCTTTAGAAGGATGTAAATTAGAATTATACCGTAGAAAAGTATCTAAGTATGAAGATAAGAAAATTAAATCTAATGGAGATGTTTACATATGAGTAATTATACCTATTGTGTTTGTGGATTTGGGTTTGACGCAGCTATGACAAGTGGTACTCACTCATGTCCTGCAGCTGATCAACCTCCCTGGATTACTAAAGATAGTGGAGAAAGACAGCTATTTGAATCTGGTATGGTAAGAGATACACAAAGAAGTAAAATTAGATACGATCTTGTATACCTTCCAATGTTCAAACGATGGGCAGAGTTAATGGGTAGAGGGGCAGAGAAGTATGGAGATAACAATTGGAAAAAGGCCGATAGTCAAGCAGAATTAGATAGATTTAAGGAAAGTGCTTTTAGACACTTTATGACTTGGTTTTTAAATGAGGATAATAATGAGGATCACTGTGCAGCGACCTGGTTTAATATGTCTGGGGTTGAGTACCTTAAGGGCGAAAAGAATGTCGAAGAAGTACAGACATATCCAACAAAATATAGCAGGAGCAGAGTACGTAAAAACAAATTAAAAGGAGAAACAGATGAGTAATATAATTAAACCAGGAGAGGCCTTGGCCTCCCCAGCAGAACGTATGGCAGTTAAAATAGATGAGTTGATGAAGGTTGTTCAAGCTCAAGGACAGTTGTTAGGTTTATTCGATCAGTACATGCTTATGAACAAGAAGTTCTTTGATCAGATTAAAATTAATGAACCACCTAAAGTTGAAGAAAAGAAAGAAGAGAAAAAATAAATGGAAACATTTGGGTGTCCAGTATATATTAATCCTAAAATACATTATTTGAGCCAATTTCTGCCAGTTTTTGTAGATGTAGAAACTGACGAGCAAGATAATTTTGTAGGAATTGGATTAACTCAAAATGGACATGATTTATATTACCTAACAGACCCCCATAGTCTACAATTGTTAGGTAACTATAGACTAATAGGTCATAACCTCAAATTTGATGCTCATATGTTACGTAAATGGGGAGTTGATCTTACACCAGAGAATCTGGTGGACGACACGATGCTGATGTCATACAGTATTTATGGATCATCTAAGAGTCACTCACTAAAGTCGTTAGCTAAAGAGTTACTTGATATGGAATGGAAGAGTTATCAGGAAATGGTAACTAAAACAGAAGAAGTTGTATCATACCAGAAATACGAGACTTGGTTAGATGAGCAGGGTAAGCGTAAGAGAAAGAAGTTAGATGAACCTAAGAAGGTAATTAAACTTAAGAAGACTAAGGTTACATTAGATAAACAGCCAGTAGGAGATGTAGCTAAGTACTGTTGTACAGATGTCCTAGCTACATATAGACTTACTAGTTACTTCCAAAGTCAGAATATAGATAGAACTACACTCCAAATATATAAAGATATCGAACTTCCAACAATGCAAGCTATCTATGCAATGGAAAATAGAGGTATCAATCTTGATGTTGCTAAACTACAGCAATTGGACAAAAAAGTAGAAGATAGGATAGCTGTTATACTTGAGAAGTGTAAAGAGTATGCTGGAGATATTAATATAGGATCGAGTAAGCAACTAGCTCCTGTATTAGAAGAGATGGGATTCTGGTTACCTACTACACAAAAGGGGAATAAAAGTGTTAAAAAAGCTGTATTGGAAATGTACAAGACTAATCCGTTTGTTAATATGTTATTGGAACATTCCGTACTTAAGAAACTCAACACATCTTTTACCAAACCCTTATCCGAACTTCGAACATTACCCAGAGTCTATCCGACCTTTAATCAAGTACGAAGTCATGAGGAAGAGCAGGTTGGAATTAGTACGGGAAGGTTATCGTGTTCAAACCCTAATTTACAACAGATCCCTAGACGTTCAGATATTGCAAAAGAAGTAAGACAGCTATTTATTCCAGATGAAGGAAAAGTACTGGTAGTGGCTGATTTTAGTCAGGTTGAACCTAGAGTATTAGCTCATTTATCTAAAGACTGGTACTTGCAAGATGTATTTAAAACTGGTAAGGATATGTATCGTGCTCTCATTAAAGGCACACCTTGGGAATCTAAAACTGATGGTAGAGATATTGGTAAGACTTTCTACTTAGCTTTATCTTACGGAGCACAAGCTAAGAAGTTAGCTAAAGTGTTTAAGGTTACAGTGGAAGAAGCTCAACGATTAATGCAGCAATGTTGGGATAATATTCCACAGGTTAAAGAATGGCAGATGAAGACTATAGCTAAAGCAAGACAGACAGGCTATGTAAACACCCTTCATGGACGTAAGAGATTTTTACCAGAGTTACATGCGGATGATTTCTTTACCCGTAGTTCTGCAGAACGTAAAGCAATTAACACACCTGTTCAAGGTACTGCAGCTGATATAATGAAGCTAACAATGGTAGCATTGCACAAAGCTGGGTATCCAATTCAGTTGGTTGTGCATGATGAAATCATCCTATCGGTAGATAAAGAAGATGTAGAGATGGTAATGGATGACATTAAGCATATAATGGAAACGATTGTCGAACTAGACGTACCACTTAAGGTCGACATTCACTCAGGGAGGAACTGGAATGACGCTAAAGAATAAATGGAAACAGTATGGGACTAGTATTAAAGTATCTAGTCCTAACTCCATCCTCCGTGCAATTATTCAAACGAAGATGAATTGTGCTACACACTGTATGGATTATATTATTAGTCAATCAGTATTTGAGAGGTCGTATCGTAAGTATCGAAGAGGAAAAAATCGGTGCCGATACTGTGGAGTTAAGCTAGGTGGAGGGATAAATGAAACGAAAGGTTAAAAAATCCGTTAAAAAGTTTATCGAAAAGAAAGTTAAAAAGAAGAAAGAATTTAATCTTAAAGGGTATATATTTGGTTCACTACGAAAGATATGGAGATGGTATCCTGAGAGAAGGTTAGCTTTAAAACTAGCAGAAGTAATGGGAACTACTAAAGACTCGTATAACTGTAGAGAGTGTGATAATGTATTCCCAAGAAAGTTAGTGCACGTTGATCACGTTGATCCAGTTATTGAGCCGGGTAAGGGGTTCATCTCATGGGATGTGTATATAGAAAGACTGTTTGTTAAAGCAGATAGGTTACAGATTTTGTGCAAAGGGTGCCATAAGGAGAAGTCGAGAGATGAGAATAGACGCAGATGATAGAGAGAGGGTAAATCGCTACAGATGGTCACTCCAAGGCAGGTATTTACGAGTTAACCGACATTGGAATGGAAAGCAGCATAATATATATCTTCATCACTATTTAATTGGTATGTCGTTAGATAGAACTCTTGAGATTGACCACATCAATCGTGATCCTTTAGATAACCGCAAGAAAAACTTACGATTTGTAACTAGGCAGGAAAATATGTGGAATAGAAAAGAAGGATTAGGCGTTTATTGGGACAGAGATAGAGGTAATTGGGTAGCGCAATGCAAGGCAAATGGGACTACTAGATACCTCGGAAGCCATAAAACTAAAAGAGCAGCACGTAGTGTGTATCTCAAGTATAAGACCCAGATAGAGAATAAAAGGAGATAAATTATGGATGAGTTTAACATTAAAATTAAACTTGTAGATCATTTACCAAAAGGTGATTGTGGATACTGTATCCAACGTAATAGGAAGAAAGATAAGTACGAAATTGCCATCAGTCGCAAAGCACACAAAACAGTAGCTGAGTATGGGTCTACCCTACTACATGAGTTACTACACCTATGGGTTTATCTATTGAGTGTGTATGGGTACAAGGTAAGATATAAATATGAACACAAATTTATTCAAGCTGTAGAAAGTACGGTTATCGGATTCATGGATATCTTAAAACAAGGCGAGAAAGACAAGATTAAGCGTAAGAGGAGAAAATAATGAGCCATAAAAATAACGTATTAGTTATTGGTGATACACACATGCCGTTTGAGCATGAAGATTACCTAGCCTTCTGCGTTTCAATCAAGAAGAAGTATGATTGTAACAAGATAGTTCACATTGGGGATGTGGTTGATAATCATAGTATTTCGTATCATGAACATGACCCTAATGGATGGTCTCCTGTTAAGGAGATGGAAGAGACTGATAGACATCTCAAAAGATGGTTTAAAGCTTTTCCTCGTATGTTAATATGCAGAGGTAACCATGACTCTCTAGTTGATCGTAAAAGTAAGACAGCAGGATTACCTAAGAGAGCTTTTAAAGACTTCAGAGATATCTGGAAGTTACCAAAGGGGTGGGTAGATGGATTCGAATTTGAAATTGACGGTGTTTTATATAAGCATGGTATGGGTGTTAGCGGTCAGTATGGACATTTACAATCTGCGTATAACTCTAGACAAAGTACTGTTATTGGTCATCTCCATAGCTATGCTGGTGTGGAGTGGATTGCAAATAGCAAAGACTGTATCTTTGGGATGAACGTAGGTTGTGGTATTGATAGAAAGACTTATGCCTTTGCTTATGGTACGGACTTCAAGAGAAAGCCCATTCTTGGATGTGGAGTAGTACTGGAGAATGGTAAGTATGCTCAGTTTATTCCAATGAGCTTGGAGGCTAAATAATGCGAAGGTTACTAGCAGTCCTCTTCTTAGTAACAGTAATTACTGTACCCATATCACATTACCAACAGATAGCTAAACAGTGGAAACCTGGAGAAGTTCAGAAGTTAATTAATACAACAGTTATTACCTTCGTACAATCATCTTCTAAGGATTGGGTAGGTACGGGGGTATTTATTGATAGGAAAGGAACCATTCTAACCGCATCTCATATAGTGGACAAGATAGACATTACTGATGTGGTAGCAGTAACTCACAATAATAAGAAGTATTTGTGTGAAATCATAGTAACGGATAGGCGTAGAGATTTGGGAATAATTAGAGTATTGGAATCTGCTCAAAGATTTCCATACGCTAGATTACAGAAAAGCACTAAGATTTTTCAAGGACAAGAAGTCTTAATTATTGGACATCCCTATGAATTATTCTGGACAGTTACTAGAGGAATAGTCTCACGTATTTATCTCTACGTTCCCTACTTTACCTGGAGGTTTGATACTGACGCTGTAATTAATCCTGGTAATAGTGGTGGTCCTGCATTCAATGAGAAGGGAGAGATTATTGGTATTGTTTCAGCTATGCACGTTACGTGGGATGGTATACCTATAGGGATTGGGGTAGTGGTCCCTATTAATGAGATTAAACAGTTTTTAAAGATTAATAGGTACAAGATATATAAACCATTTCCTAAACCTAGACTAAGAATGGGGGATTTATGAACGAGATGGAAAGGATGATAAATCATCGTGATAATTACTCTGTTGATTGTAGCTTCTGTGCGTATAGAAACATTGATCGTTGCGATGGTTGCTCAGTTGAAAATTCTGACCATTGCTGTTCTTGTCATATTAATCCCCCGTGTTCTTATTGTGAAAATTCTGGGTTTGAGCCATCTCCATTCTTGATTAATTATGAATACCACAATAAAATACAAGGCAAAATAAAGATCAGATGGGAATGTTTTGCCGGAACCAAGGAAGTGTTCGATAAACTTAAATTGATCGAAAAGAATGGATTAAAACTTTCGGCTGAAACATTATCTACCGGAGAAATTGCCATGTATATCGATGACGGGGTGGAGGTCGGAGATAATGATTCTATTGAAATTTGTGTTAAAGGAAACTTTAAAGCAGTTATGTCTGGAATGATTTTAGGGTGGGAGGACCCAAATGAAAGACTATAAACTCAAAGAAGCCCTATGTAATCTTAAACAGGCATTTGATAGACTGGAGACTACGTTTGATATCATGATAGATATACTAAATGACATGCACTTAGAGGAGAAAGAAGATGAGCTTTAACCCACTGGCTAAAGAAGCTTACAAACAAGCCTTTAACAACGGTTTTTATGACTATGGTAACATCCCAGATGATGTAAAGACTGTTCTAATTAAACTACTGCTAATTAATACTGAGGTTACTGAAGCTGTTGAGGGACTACGTAAGGATCAAGGTACAGAGAGACTACAAGAAGAATTAGCAGACATTCTAATTACACTACTAGATTTAATGGGATATGTGCAGATGGATGTTGACTCCATTCTTGAGAAGAAGATGGACTACAACAAGACTAGACCCTATAGACATGGGAGGATGTTTTAATATGAAACTAACTAAGAACTTTTCACTAGATGAATTTACAAAGAGTCAAACCGCAGTTAGGAAGGGAATTCCTAATGTCCCAAATACTGCCCAAAGACTTAGAATTATAGATCTTTGTATTGATGTGTTACAGCCACTAAGAGATAGCTTAGGTAGATCCATTAATATTAATAGTGGATTTAGATGTGAGAAACTGAACAAAGCTATTGGTGGTTCAGGTAAATCTCAGCATTGCAAAGGTGAAGCTGCGGATATTGAGATGTCCGGTATCGATAACTTTGAGTTAGCAGACCACATACATGACACACTAGACTTTGATCAACTCATTCTTGAGTTCTATGATGAACACATACCAGGATCAGGTTGGGTTCATGTTAGCTATAAACGGGGTAAGAATAGAAAGCAAGTCCTACAAGCAAATAAGGTGGGACGTAAGACAGTGTACTCACCACTGGAGTTATTTTAATGGATACCTGTTACTGGTGTGATAGGAAAGAAGACATGGATGGTGTGTATACAGATGATGGGTTATACCTATGTGCTCATTGTTGTGATATAATTATCCGAGCAGCAGAGGAGGAGCAGGATGGATGATACTAAGGAGTCACCACGAACAGAAGGTGAGTATAAAGGAACGGTAATAGGGAAAGAAGAGGATGGTTATGTCATCATGGAGAAGGGTAAGAAGATTAAGAAGTGGGTAGATGCAGAAGGTAATTGGCAGGAAAAGGAGATATAAATGATAGGACTTGATATTTTATTCATACATATATTATTTACAGCAATTTTGGTTGTTACAGTGGGAGGATAAGATGCCTAAATCAGCATTACC
>Ga0255047_10001538_pt1 | contig 16575 bp, 40 predicted proteins | sample JV7_2_1_MG_FD_183640 | JGI IMG/M metagenome (GOLD analysis project Ga0255047, IMG submission 183640) | Seawater microbial communities from Jervis Inlet, British Columbia, Canada - JV7_2_1 | ecosystem: Environmental > Aquatic > Marine > Inlet | place: Canada: British Columbia | collected 2016-10-06 | reverse complement strand
AGGAAAACGCCATTACCGGAAAACAGGTTATTCATAACTTCGGTAAGGGTTGCACGGCTCCCTCTGTAGTTTCTGTGATGTTTTCACAAGCCAAATCTTACGAAAATAATGGCTTAAAATTTGTCAATGCAATCAATTGGCAGAAGGTAGTTGAAGGCGGTAAAAGTATAGACAAGCTGGCTGACGTTAAAGCTCAAATTAAACTGCTGGTAAAAGCGGCTAGCTCAGTTGAGGATAACCCGGCAGAAATAGAGAGCTTGACCGCTACTCTTAAATCGATCACCACCGGATTGGAAAACGGCTAGTCTGGAGTTAACAAACCATTAACAAGCGTTACCCTCCTAATTCGGGGAGGGTTTCCGCTTGCCTGTATTTTCGTTTAGTGTTTCCATTTAGTGACACTAAATGAAAGTATGAGTGAGAGGAGATGAGTATGAGTAGGAAGCAATTACAATTACCCTTCGATTATTCTAAGGCTGATGAGTATATTGTTAATCGCATGGCTGATGAGGCTATGGAAGATGAACACTTCGCTCATTGGGATCATGCTTATGAATCATTATGGGAATGGTTTGAAGCAGAACTGAGATGGGAGAATGAGTATGCAGATTGAAAGAGTGGGCGATAAGATGCTACTCAATAAGAGATTGCTTGGAACCTTCACAAAAATAAGTCCTAATCACTATGAGATGAATACTTGTAAGTTCAAGATGAGTGGTACTTTTTTTGAATGTATGAGTAAGCTCATGTCGTATGAGTGGGAGGAAATTTTAGAGAGGTCTTGCACACCTCATTACAGTGGTGTAAGATTTGAGCGTAAGAGAGAGAGCAACCCCAAGAGATTTGGCATAAATAGATAGGAGTTATCATGGTACGTTATGCTGTACTACAAGGAGATGATATCATTTCGCAATGGTATCCAACCAAAGAGCAAGCTATTGCTGAAGCAAAAAGTCTTGCTAAATGGCATTGTGGCAAGGAAGGTTTTAATAACAGAGATCAAGATGGTTGTTATATCGTTAAAAGAAATAGATAGGAGTTAGCCATGTTTATAGTTTTAACTTGTGAGTTCTTAGGTGTGAGTGATCCTAATAATGTTGAGGAGTGGGAATTAGAAACTAAAATAGGATATTCTTTTGAAACCGAAGGCGAAGCAATAGATGCTATATTCAGACGGTTTGAACACGTTAATGAAAAGGCTGTCGATGGTATTTTTACGGGCAACTGTAAAGATGGAGACTTAGGTCACTGGCAAGTTGTTAAGGTTGAGAATATAAAAACCAGTGATAAATGTCCGACAGAATGGTGGGCTTTTTAACAACCAACAAGGAGAAGGTAAATGAAGTGGATGGATGACCCGATAGGAAAAGACTGCATCGATCTGCATACTACCCTAGCCAGATGGCTTGCCGATAGGTTGCAGTTCTTAGGTGACAACGCAAGTGGCTGGCCTCTTGTAACAGATAAGGAGGAGACACAAGAAGAGTATGACAGACAGTATAGAAACTGGCGAATAGAATTGTGGGATACTGCCAAGACATTGAAAGATTATGCTGATGCGGATGGGAATTTTGATACTGAGTATGAGATCAGAACTGAGAGAGTAAGGAAGGCTATGGAGTGGGTAGCTAAGAACTTCGTTAACCTATGGGATTGAAAGGAGTATAAGTATGAACCATGAACAACAATCAGACCGTCATGAAGCACATGAAAGAGGGAGGGATAACCCTGACCGTGCTTGGGTATTAACTTACAGGGATGTGTGGCATAAGAACCCCTTCTATCAAGGACCAGCCCAACCACATCCCGAAGATGGAGATGAGTATGATTGAGATACTTGAGATACTAGCACTATTCTTAGTGGGATTTTGTGCAGGACTTCGATTTTCAATGACTATCGATAATCTTTTCAATAGAAAGAAAGAAGGAGAGAAGTATGAAAGCAATACTTGAGATAGAACTGAATGCTGACAGGGTGTCTGGCAATGCGGAAGCTAGAAGGCTTATACACTCTGTCATTATTGCTGCTGCCAATGTAGCAATAGATAAGGTTAACAAAAAATTCAGGGAAGAACTAGGGGCTGAATATATTATCTTTGATAAGATGAAGTTCGTAGAATTTCCTCTCGATAAGACAGGCGTAATTAACAGAGGAGTAGAGAGATGGCATATGACATCAGAAAAATAGACTCTCAATGGGGTAGAGAATACTACCACAGAGATGGTATGAACTGGCTGGTTCCAGTTTTATTTACCCCATACTTTGATTGGGGATACAATCTCAAGAGAGATGTAAGCGGTAAGTTCATTGACACACCCTTGACTATCCTAACCACAGGTATCAAGAGAGTATGGCAGGATAAGGGTAGGATTATTAAGAAAGATTTCTACCATGATGAAGAGTAATCAATAGAATTTAAAGAACGACCTAAGAGGGATGTCGTTAAACTACCTCACTTTTCTTTTAGGAGATAGACTATGAGTAGCATTACAATGGTAAGTATGGATGAGACTACAATCGTAACATCAACAAGCGCACCTTCTGTTTTTATCAGGCCGAATGGTACGAAGGATGGTAAGGAATTGAAGGTAACAAAGAAGTTAGTGCGAGCAACCACACCTAATCCATACGGTGAGGGATGTGTCGTAAGGTACTGGCCTCGTTCAACTACTTCAGTAGTGGTATTGAATGATGCCAATCCAATACGGAATACTCCGACTAGGACTAACATTAATAGAGCAATTAATGTATAGTTTAAATTAGGGAGAGGTACACTAGTATCTCTCCCCTTATTTAGTGACACTAAATGGAGACATGAGTAATGTTTAAGATACACCAACCTAAGATAGCAAGGTTCATGAGAAAGAACCCTGATGGCTTTAGCAAGGGATGTACCTTTACTCTCCTCTCTATTCAGAGACAGCTACATACTATAGGTAATCAGTTCCATCAAATAGATATTGATGGTGTCGAAGCAGCGTGTCTGAATGGTACGAAGAGGAGAACCTATAAAGAAATCATAGCAATGAAGGGGTATCTTTATGAGAAAGTGTACTCAAAAGAAATATCTCTGGCAGAAAAATTACTGGAAGTCTCTGGTCTGTATGGTATAGGGATGGTGAAGGCTGGCTTTATATTACAGCTTGCCTTGGGTAAAGTAGGGTGTCTGGATGTGCATAACCTAGCACGGTTTGGATTGTCAGCCTCAGTATTTAAGGTGAATGATAAGATGACTGAGGCTACAGCCCTGCGAAAAGCTAACTTCTATATTAAAACCTGTGAAGATTTAGGAGGGAGCGAGTACCTGTGGAATACATGGTGCAAGTATGTAGCTGATCTATACCCAAAGATATATAGGGATGCATGCCATGTATCTAAATTACATGTTGACTTTATAATTAAATGAGAGTATACTATAGCCAATAAGAAAGGAATAAACATGAAGAGTATTATCCACATTAATCAGCATGTTATTAAGAAGAACGCTAAAACTGGTGAACGTAACCCAGTTATAACGTGTAAAACATACAAGTCCAATGAGTATGGACATGATGTTATAGTATTAGGGCCATCTAAAATTAAGTACAGCCCTGATAAACCTTTGTCTTGTGGTGCAAAGGTATGGATTGAAACCCACTCAGAAGTTATTGTAATATAGTTTAGGAGAATAACTATGGAAGATGTAATCAGCTTAACACCTCAACAAATCAAAGGTCTTGTGTATCATTTGAATGAGGAGTTATATCGACAATACGTACACGGTGACAATCAGGATCGTATTATCAGTGAGAAATTATTAAATGGATGTGTTAACTTTTATAACAGTCCTAATATTCCTAATGACTTTGAAGAGTAGGAGAATGTTATGAGTTTACCTTGGCAACTGGAAGCACAACGTGAAGCTATGTATGAAAAACATTTAGAAAAAATGCTGGCATTATATAATGATGTAGGCAGGGCTGAGTTAGAAGCCCAGATATTAACAGACAAAGAGATAGAGGAGTTTGGCTAATGCTTAATGAAATATTTAAACTGATGATGGGAGTTACCATCATTGCTATGTTATGTTTAGTTTTTCTATACTATGGAGGGTACTATGATGCACTATAATTTAGGGGTTGTTCCAGAATGGCAATGGGATATAAAGAAAGAAGAACAAAAGAAACACTATGAAGTTACGATTAAGTGTCCTAACTGTGATGGTGAGGGACATTTTGCAGTAGATGTAGATCTATCAAGTAGCAGACTATATGAATGTCAGGAATGTGATAGTAAGGGAACAACTTCTTTTAAGGAACTATCAGAGTTATATGAAAATACTGCTGATCTTTTGGAAGACTATCCAGATGCTACAAAGATTGAGAGGGTGGCATGAGTGATAAAAAAGCAACAGGTTTTGTACAAACAGGAGAACCTATCCCAGAATTAGATGAAGTCTTTGGGCATACTAAGAATAGTTTAAAGAAAATTCATATGCCAATCGATGATGCCTACATCATGGGAAAAATCCCCCAAGTAAAAGCTAAAGTAAATCTATGTATAGACAGAATAAAAACTCAGCGTTACTTATGCGAGGAAAGTATAGCTGCCTTGGAGGAATTGAAAGAGGAGCTACATAAGCTATGAATGAAACAGAAATTCTTAAAAGAAATGTGAGGGAACTGCAAGAACAGTTGCAAAATAGTCACATCAGAATTAAAAAATTGAGGGCAAAGCTCATGCAGTATGAGAAGATCAATAGTATGTTAAGGAAAAAACCATGACTGAAGATGAAGAACTCCTAGAGTTTCAGAATAAATTGTGGGAACTTATCAGAGAGACATCACCGCCTGATGAGAGTAAGTCTGACATACTAATGGTATCAGGTGCCTTGTTAAGTACGTGTCTTAAATTATATGTACAAACCATTGGTAAAGAAAGTACAATCGGTATGTTTAATATAGCAATTGAAAGCGTTAAGGATACAGATGACAACAGGATACTGCATTGACCTTGGAAGAACTACAAGCAGAGATGGATGAGCTACCCAGCCAGCACCCTGAGTTCCTGATAGGATGGCTGATGTCTCAGGTTGTCCACCTTATTAACAACCAACAGGATAAAGACAATGAACAAACGTAATCCATATTGGAAATGGTTAAGGACTTTGAAACATAAGATAGTTCTTGCCAAGAAAGGAAAGGGAAGCTATAATAGAAAAGCAAAACATCAAAAAGGAGAAAGACAATGGACATAAAGTTTCAAAGTAAAGAAGATGTATACAAATTCCTGCGTCATGGAGGTGATGCATGGGGTGCGCCTATCGTAGAAGATTACCTTGATAGGCACTACAGTCTAGAAGATAAGCTAGACACTGAGAAACTTAATGAGCAAGTGGAAACAGAACTCAATTCTTTTCAAAAAGAATATGAAGAATTTCTTGATGATCGTTAAGTTATATGTTATAATATAATCTTAGGAGAAAAAGTATGGATAGTACAATACACTATGTTCAAGATGTGACCATAACTTCCAGAGAATTGGGAGAGGGTCTTGGTATGAGTACCCGTATAACAGTTAATAGCTGTTCTTTCGGAAAAGAAATCGAAGACGAAATAATTTTATTTAGTAATGATAAAATTATAACTAGTCTTAATGGGAAAGAAGTCTCTCATCAAGATCGTTAATACTATTCAACATTAACTTTAGGAGAAAGACTATGTTTGATCATAGCAAGATTGACTTTAGAGTAGAGAAGTTCCCACTTATTAATGAGTGGCAAGCAGGTGAAGACCTAGTTCCCTACACCAAAGCAGAGGAAATACCCTCAAATATTGGGGTAGGTCTAAGGCGTGTAGATACCAAGGAACCTATAGGTATAGTCAGTGATGAGTATTTCCCTGTCCAGTATGCAGAGATCGTGGATGGGGTAGAGCAAGCCTTACAAAGGGCTGAGATAGACATGACTGACGCTGACTTTACGACTAATGTCTATGATCGAGGAGCTAAACTTGAACTCAGAGCTAAGTTCCCCGCCCATCAGATGACTATGAGAGAAGGTAAAGATAGTATTATACCTGAGTTTGTCTTCAGGACTTCTCATAACAGGACATGGGCTAACTCTGGGATGATGGGACTATGGAGATCCTTCTGTTATAATACATTAGTATCTGGTGATAAGCTGGCCTATGTATATGGTAGGCATACCAAGAACTTTAACATCTCTGGATTTGCTACCAAGATTAGGAATGCTGGTGAGTTTATCTCTGGCTCTGGTCTTGAAGAGATGCGTAACTGGTATGATACCCCAGTAAAAAGGTATGAGGCTATCAATCTCTTCACTAAAACACTGGCTCAACGTACTGATAATGTCAGTAAGAAGAAGGTAGCTAACAAGGTTATGCTATCCAACCTCATGAAGATCTTTGATGAAGAGAACCGTCACATACATGGCCGTGGACACTACGAAACCTATGGTAAGAGAGAGGAAGGAACCCTCTGGACTGCATACAATGCGGCTACCTACTGGTCTTCACATCCTGATAGTAAGCGTGGAAGTTCCCCACATAATGTGAAGGTTAACAGAGAAGATAAGGTGAGGAAGATGCTGGCTTCTCCAGAATGGGAGGCGTTGGCAGCATGAAAACTATAGATCAGATGGCTTATAGGCGTACAAGTAAGAAACCTAAAAACTTAGTTGAACTTGTACTTAATCAAATAGAAAAGGACATAAATAAAGAACCTTTCTATCTTGAACTCATGATAGAAGACTTAGTTAAGTTAGATAATAAAAAGGTTACTAATATCTTAACTGGATTTTTATCAGAAAAAGGGTGCATATAATGCAACTCAGAAAAGAAAGGATCGAACAAGTCAAGGACATAGCCTTGGCTAATTTAAAGAGGGCTGACAACAGCCGGGGTGACCTAGACAAGGAGAATTACTGGTCACTCTACAGGGCTGATGTCAGAGAACTACTTGGTATTATTAAAAGTCTTGAAGAGGAGAGAGACAAATGTTAATAGTATTTTCAATGATAACAAATCTTATTTTTTATATAGACAACAAAGAGTTCTTTGATGAGGTACATCAACAAACATCCACTAACCCTGATCTGGAATGGAATTATGTGGGAAAACAAAAGGTTAACCCTAATGTTAAGTCTATTACATTAGGAGATGATTACATTTATTTTAGATTGGAGGAGAAGTAATGACAGCCAAGGAAGGAAAAGTTTGGGGAACTACTCAAACTTTAATCAACTCACCAGTAGTAGAAGTACATAGAATTATTATAAATAAAGATGGGTACTGTTCACAACATACACATCAATCTAAAATCAATGCCTTCTATGTTATATCTGGTGAGCTTGAGGTACAGAGATGGAAAGACTATGGCCTATGTGATGTCACTACTCTGAAGGCTGGTGATTTATCTATAGTACCAGCAGGAGAAGCACATAGGTTCAAGGCTATCTATAGAACAGAAGCTCTAGAGATATACTGGTCTGAACTTAATCATGATGACATCCAACGCAGTAGTGTAGGTGGAATGTATGAAGAAAAAGAAAGTGAAAGCATAGTAAAAGACGGCTCAATACTGGGCAACTTATTTACAAAAGTAGAATAGGAGGGGCAAATGGATATCTTAACACTATTGTTATTGTTTTTATTATAATATGTCCTATATTATAGTACACGTTGAGGATGAAAGAGATCTGGAATCAATGGAGGTATTGCCCGACTCAAAAGGAAAGGGTGTGCAGCAATTTGATTCCAAGATGGAAGCCTCTGAATTTCTCATGAAGATAGGGATGGGTACTGATCTCTGGTTTAATAGAGACATACATATTGTGAGGCTGCAATGAGATTGTTAATAGCAACCCTAGTTATATTTTTTCTTTTAATATCAACAACTAAGGCAGATGATTTTGATTGTTTAGTTGAAGCCCTCTACCATGAGGCAAGGTCAGAAAGCTTACTAGGTATGCTGAGTGTAGCTAATGTAATACTAACAAGAAAAGAAAGCAGTACCTTTCCCAATACGATATGCAAGGTAGTACATCAAGGCAAGTATTGGAAAGACAATCCTGTCAGGGACAAATGTCACTTCAGTTATTGGTGTGATGGTAGGCCCGAAAGGTTTACAGATATAGCAGGACTAATTAAATCTATCAACGTTGCAGAAATGTCACTCAAGGGTATACAAGTGAGGCAGACAGTGGGTTCTACGCACTACCATGCCAGCTATGTTACCCCCAGATGGGCATCTAATCCTCACTTTAAATCATTAGGTCAGCTAGGTAATCACATCTTTTATATTGACACAACCCCTTAAGTATGATAATATTAATGTATATTAATTCTTAATTATATATATTATTATATTTTATAAAGGATTTAATAATGAATACTAAAGAAAATTTAATATCTAATCTTCATAAATCAATTGATCAATTAAATAAACAGGTACATGAATTACAAACTACTAATAGAAAACAAGTAGAAGAAATTGCTGTACTTAAACAGATTAAAGCTAACAAAGAATGGGTAGAGAGAGATGACTAAACATTTATGGCAGAGAGAAAGAAATAATATATTTAGAAATCTGGTCAAACAATACAAGGAGGAAGGCTACGATAAAAAAGAAGCCAGAAAGTTTGCCAAGCAGGAAATCAATGACATCATGGAGGACAAGGAAGACTTTGTGAAAAATATATGGAGGGAATCTTTTAGAGATGTCTAAGTGGAAACTAGTTTTAAACAAGGAGATAGGTCTAGTAGATCTTGAAACTTTTAATACAAAGAAACAAGCTGAAGAAGCTATTAAGTATCGTACCAGCCTGACAAGACATCTAGGGTATGAGCCTGACTTAACTTATGAAATTGTAGAGGTGAAAAGAAAGGAGAGATAGCATGAGTCAGTGGGGTGAGAGGGTTGCCTGTCCTGATTGCGGTGCAAGTAAAGCCAATGTACAGCATGAAGATGGGCATTCATATTGTTTTAGTTGTGAGACAAGATTTGGAGAAGAAGAAATGCAAGATGTTAAAGTTGTACCGATGACTAACGAAACAAACCCTGTACTGAAAACATCTGGAATGATAGCAGACATACCAGATAGAAAGATTAGCAGGGAGACGGCCAAGAAGTATAATGTTCAGATAAAGAAGAAGGGGCATGAAGTTACTCATCATGTCTATCAATACTTTGATGAGAGAGGTAATCACATAGCCAATAAAGTTAGAGAAGTTAAGGGTAAAAAGTTTTGGTCTGAAGGTAACATGGGAAGAGCCGAACTCTTTGGACAGAACCTCTTCAATCAGAAGGGAAAGTTTATTACCGTATGTGAGGGAGAGATAGATGCCATGTCTGCCTATGAGTTAATGGGTAGCAAGTGGCCTGTTGTCTCAATCAAGAATGGTGCCGCCTCTGCCTTGGAGAATTGTAAGCAAGCCTTCAATTATCTCAATCAGTTTGAGAATGTAGTCTTATGTTTTGATAATGATAGGCCGGGGAAGGATGCTGCCCAGAAGGTAGCTCAACTCTTTGAGCCTAACAAATGTAAGGTTGTCTTCCTAGATCTGAAAGATCCTAATGAATACTTACTGACAGGACAAAGGGAAAAGTTTACCCAAGCATGGTGGAATGCTAAAGTTTATACACCAGCAGGTATTATAAACCTAGCCTCTCTTGGGGAAAGCCTGTATGATGAGAAGGATTGTCAGGTCTGTAAGTATCCTTGGGTAGGTCTGAATGAGAAGACATATGGTATGAGAACTGGTGAGTTAGTTTGCTTTACCTCTGGGGCTGGTATGGGTAAGTCTAGCATTGTACGTGAACTTATGCATCACATCCTTACCGTCACAAAGGATACCATAGGAGTCCTAGCTATGGAGGAGAGCATACGTAATACAGCATTTAATATCATGTCTGTTGAAGCGAATGCCCGACTCTATATAAAAGAAATACGAGATCAGTTTACCAGAGAGCAGCTAAGAGAATGGCAGAATGCTACCATAAATAGCGAAAGGTTCTTTGCGTTTGATCACTTTGGTTCTATATCCAACGATGAGATACTGGATCGTGTCAGGTATATGGCGAAGGCACTGGACTGTAAGTGGATAGTCTTGGATCATCTATCAATACTTGTATCGGGTAATGAAGAGTTTGGAGATGAGCGTAAGTCTATTGATGTGCTGATGACTAAGCTGAGATCTATCGTAGAAGAAACAAACATAGGATTAATACTTGTCTCGCATCTGAAAAGACCAGCAGGAGATAAGGGCCATGAAGATGGCAAAGAAGTATCCCTCTCGCACCTTAGAGGATCAGCCAGCATAGGTCATCTAAGTGATGGTGTCATAGCCTTGGAAAGAAATCAACAGGCAGACGATGCAGAAGAAGCTAACACTACAACCCTGCGTATCCTGAAGAACAGATATACAGGAGATACAGGTATAGCCTGTAGATTATTTTATGATAAAGAAACTGGAAGGATGTCTGAGACTGAGAACCCCTTCATAGAAAATGATAGTGAGTTTATGGAGGATGATGATGCCTTATAGTAAAAAATATTATGAAGAAAATAGAGAAGCTATATTAAAACAACACAAAAAATATCGTGAAGAAAATAGAGAAGCTATATTAAAAAATCGTGAAGCAACTAGAGAAGTTAGATTAGAATGGCAGAGAAATTACTATAAAGAAAATAGAGGAGCCACTATCGTAAGGAATACAGCATATAAAAAAATAGCTCCAGAAGTAAGTATGATGAGTCAAGCTAAAAAAAGAGCTAAGGATAAAAAACTTCCTTTCGATCTTGATCTAAAATATCTTAGAGATATATGGCCTAAAGATAATATATGTCCTGCTCTTAGTATTGAATTAAAAAGAGGGAAGGGAAAAATGATTGATAGCTCACCATCTTTAGATAGAATTAACAATGAATTAGGATATGTAAAAGATAATGTACAAGTTGTATCTATGTTAGCTAACTTAATAATGAGCAGTGCTACACCAGATCAGGTCATACAGGTAGGTAATTACTTTAAAAAAATAATGGAGGAAAAGAATGCAGCCTAGAGAACAAACAATTGGCTGGATTGAATCACATATTCCTGATATAATTGTAGATCCAGATACTTCAGAGTTTAATATCAAGTGTCGTATTAATGGAGGAGATCTCAAGATCTTATATCAAGTAGAAGTAATAGAAGAATGGGAGGATGAATGGCCTGAGAAGCGGAAAGAAGTGCAACTACCTTATAAAAATAAAGATATTGTTGACAGATGGTACAAAGATTATCGAAGAGATCTCTTAACTTTCATAGTCTATCGTAAAGATCTAAAGAAAGCATGGCATATAGCAGGAGATATTGTCATGGAAAGTGAGGTAAGAAATAACTTTTATTGCATACCCCTTAAATATACTTATCAAGTGGATATGAATTATGATTAAAGCTATAGTTGATATAGAGACAGATGCAATTAAGGCTACCAAAATACATTGTATTGTGGCACGATCCCTCTCATCTGACAAAGAGAAGGTCTGGATTGGAGATGAATGTCAGCAGTTTGCAGGTTGGTCTAGACAAATAGATGAATTTATAATGCATAATGGTATTAGTTTTGATGCTCCAATACTTAACAGACTGACAGGTTCTAGTATAAGATTGTCTCAGGTTAGGGATACTCTTATTGAATCTCAATTATATAATCCTATCAGAGAGGGAGGACATTCTCTGGAAGCATGGGGAGACAGACTTAACTTTCCTAAAGGAGAGTGTAATGATTTCAGGACGTTCAATGAAGACATGCTTCAGTATTGTATCCGTGATACGAAACTTACTAGGAAACTTGCTCATAAGCTGTCAGCAGAAGGGAAGATGTTTTCATCCAGATCATATGAACTTGAAAGAAAAGTCAGAGCAATAGTAGATCAACAAGAGAAGAATGGGTTTGCCTTTAACATTAAAGAAGCTATAATGTTTCTGTCTAAGTTGGAGGATGAACAACATAAACTAGAACAGCAAGCAGAAGAAATGTTTGAACCAACAGAGGTAGTATTAAAAACAAAAACTAAATACATACCATTTAATATTGCCAGTAGAAAACAAATAGCTGAACGTCTGATAGAAAAAGGATGGAAGCCTACCCATAAGACTGAGAAGGGTAACATAATTGTTTCAGAAGAAATACTTTCCAAGTTAAAGATGCCAGAAGCACAGATGTTTAGTCGGTACTTTCTCTTACAGAAACGTACTGGTCTTCTCAAGTCATGGATACAAGAGTGTCAGGAGGATGAGAGGGTCAGAGGAAGAGTGCTTACATTGCGTACTGTGACAGGCAGGATGGCTCACCATAGCCCTAACATGGCTCAAGTACCTGCTACCTACAGTCCTTATGGAGAGGAGTGTCGAGAGCTATGGACGGTATCTAATCCCGATACCCACACCCTTGTAGGTACAGATGCCAGCAGTCTGGAGTTAAGATGTCTGGCCCACTACATGGATGATCCCAAGTTTACCAAGGAGGTTCTTACAGGTGATGTACATACAGCTAACATGAAGGCTGCTGGACTAACCAACAGGGATCAAGCAAAAACTTTCATCTATGCCTTTCTTTATGGGGCTGGACCTTCCAAAATAGGTAAGGTAGTAGGAGGTAATGCCAGAGTAGGACAACAACTAACCAGTAAGTTCCTATTCAATATGCCCAAGCTTAAAACATTAAGAGATAATGTTACTGAGGCTGCTGAGACAGGAACAATCAAGGCTCTTGATGGAAGGAGACTACACATAAGATCACCTCATGCCAGCCTTAACACCCTTCTTCAGGGAGCAGGAGCAATCGTGTGTAAGCAGTGGCTTGTTCACATGGATGAACGTATCAGAAAATCAGGTGTAGATGTAAAGCTTGTGGCTTCAGTACATGATGAATATCAATTTGAGGTAGCCAAGAAAGATGTGGAAAGGTTTGGACAGATAACCAAGGATGCCATGATAGAAACAACAAGCACACTAGGGATGAGATGTCCTCTGGATTGTGAGTACAAAGCTGGTACAACATGGAAGGAAACACACTGATGAGACACAACAATCGAAAGTTTGATAAAGTATCTTATAAAGCTAATGATCAGAAAGCCAAGGATGCAATGAGTAACTATCTATATCAACAAGGCTACTCAGATATTGAATTAAAAGAAGATTATTTCTTTGATATCTCTGCCAAGCTTTATCATGTAGATGGATCATGTAAGAATTATTTCTTTGAGGTTGAGATTAAAAATCAATGGGGGGATGTCTGGCCTTCTTCTTGGAGGGAGGTGAGAATACCTGAGAGGAAACAAAGACTAATAAATAAATGGAAGAAAGAATATAAAGATCATGAGCTTATCTTTGTAGTCTTTAATACTGCTTGTTCCAAGGCTTGGTTTATGGATGGTGATCTAGTAGGTAACTCTACCATAGGGAAGATACAGAACTCCTCTCGTATAGGAGAACCTCATCTGCAAGAACCTTTCTTCCATATCCCTTATCAAGAAGCAGAATTAATTCAAATAAATTAAAATAGTTCTTGACTCCTACGTATATCCATGATATACTATATGTATTAATAATTAAAGGAGGTTATTTTCAAAGAAAAATTTATACTAATTTAAATTACTATGTTATTATCTTAATGTTATTATCTAAAGAAAGGAATTTAATTATGAGTGTTATTTCAGGTGAAGCTTATTGGGCGCATATCATTACTCCAAATACAAAATTCAATCCCGATGGTGAATGGAGTATAGAAGTTTGTAATCTTAATGCAAAGAATAAAAAGATTGCAGAGAGTGATGGTCTTACTATTAAGAATAAGGATGATGAAAGGGGAGACTTCGTTACCCTGAAACAGTATGCCCGAACAAGAGACGGTTCCACTCGTTCTATATCTGTAAAGGATTCGGAGCGTAATACTTTTCCGAATAGTAAGCGTGTGGGAAATGGTTCAAAGGTTAATGCAAGTTACAGACCTGTACCATATACACAGTATGGAGGAGGTGTTAAAGGATACCTCAATGCTGTACAAGTAGTAGACTTGATAGAGTATAATGCCGATGACTTTGATATAGTCAAGGGCGGCTATGTCAGTGAAGACACAGATGATTTAGCTTTTGCGTCTTAAACCCTAAAGGAGACTTGGGGGATGGGTGACATGAGTTGTTATTCATCCCCATTTTTTTATGATGAAAAAAATAGATACATTAGTTGAAGATATTTATAGTTTATTCTCTCTTGATCCTATTAAGATGAAGGAAGAAGAGGTAGATAAACACATAGATAATTTTGGGAATATGCTTAAGCTTCATATAAAAGAATTTATGTATGAGAAGCCTAGAGAATATGGCAACCTAAGATTGTCAGCTATTGGTAAACCAGATAGACAGTTGTGGTACGATGTTAATACTAAGAAAGATGCAATCCCATTAACATCTAGTACAAGAATTAAGTTCTTATATGGTTATATACTGGAGGAGTTTTTACTTTTATGTGCTGCGATTGCAGGTCATAAGGTAACTGATCAACAGAAAGAAGTAGAGGTTGAAGGTATCTTAGGACATCAGGATTCTATGATAGATGGAGTTCTGGTTGATTGTAAGAGTGCTTCAACTGCCAGCTTTCAAAAGTTTAAAAATAATAATCTATTGGAGGAAGATCCCTTTGGATATATAGCACAGATATCAGCTTATGCTGAAGCTAATGGAGTTGATGAAGCAGCTTTCCTTGCTATAGATAAATCTACTGGGGAGATATGTCTAACTCCTGTTCATTCAATGGAGATGATTAATGCTGGTTCGAGGATTAAATTTCTTAAAGGAATGGTTACTAATGCTAGTATCCCTGATAGGTGCTATAGTGCTGTACCTGATGGCAAGTCTGGTAATCTTAAGTTACCCTTTGGTTGTGTTTATTGCGGTCACAAAAGAGAATGTTGGTCGGATGTTAACCAAGGAAGGGGAATACGTGTCTTTGAATATGCGAAAGGTAAAAGATACTTGGTTCAAGTTGGTAAAGAACCTGATGTCCCTGAAGTAGTTAACTGGTAATGCATTGGAAGTATACAAGTAAACCAGACTTAACTCAATTTGGATTTGTATATTGTATTACAAATGATGAAACAGGTAAAGCTTATATAGGATGTAAGCAATACTTTAATTACAAAAAAGGTAAGAAGAAATCAGAATCTAATTGGCAGACTTACATGGGATCTTCTAAACATTTACTGGAAGATATAAAAAAGATTGGTAAAGAAAAATTTAAGTTTAAAATATTAGCGGAGTTTAAAAATAAACGTAGTCTTAGATACTATGAATGTTATTATCAAATGAAATATAATGTATTAACTTCTACACTTGAGGGAACTGAAGAACCAGCTTACTATAATAATTATGTAGGCGGTAAGTTTTATAGACCAGTTCAATTATATATTGACTCTAATTAATGTATCGATTACAGAATCTTTGTATGATATGACTAATAAAGATGGCGAGGTAAGTCTTTACCTAGCTGTTATTCTACAAGCCTTACTTGATGTTACCAAACCAAAAGTTAAAGATGAATCTAAAGAGATCAAACGAAATAGAGATCAGGCACACGCTTGGATTTTTTCTTCAGTAGGAGTAACGTGTGAAGAGTTTAAAACTATTTGTTATTATGCTGGACTTGAGCCAGAAAAAGTAAGGAGTTTTGCATATGAAGTTACTCAGTCAGGAGATACAGAAAATGTCAGAAGAAGATTTAGTTCTCTCATCTACTAAAATAAATCCACTTGACATACAGGTAGGAGGAGATCACTATAAAGACTGTGCTATCCAGCCTACAGTTTATTCTCATTATAATAATTTAAATACATGTGAAGCTAACATTGTAAAATATATAACCAGACATAATAAAAAAGGAGAAGGTAAGGAAGACATACTAAAAGTAATACACTATGCACAACTGCTTTTAGAATTAGAGTATCCAGAGGAAGATAAACAACAAGATCTATTTAATGATCTGATAGAGAGGGGTAGACATGTTCAAATCAAATCGTAATCCACAATTCAGGTCTAAGTTTAGCGAAGATATTTTCTATACCAAGTATTCTCATGAAGGAGCAGAGACTTTTCATGAGTTGGCTTGTACTCTGGTGGAGGATGTATGTCAAAACAATCTGAGTAAGGACGAGAAGGAAGCATTGATAGATCACATCTCCAATCTCAGGTTCTTGCCCGGAGGTAGGTATCTTTACTATGCAGGAAGAGATAAGAAGTTCTTTAATAACTGTTACCTTCTTAAAGCAGAGGAGGATACCAGAGAAGATTGGGCTAACCTGTCTTGGAAGTCTGAGTCCTGTCTTATGACAGGCGGTGGTATTGGTGTAGACTATTCAACTTACAGATCTGAAGGACAAACCTTGAAGGGTACAGGTGGTGTAGCCAGTGGCCCAATACCTAAGATGCAGATGATTAACTCTATAGGTCAGAAGGTTATGCAGGGTGGTAGTCGTAGGTCTGCTATCTATGCTTCTCTTAACTGGAAGCACGATGACATAGATAAGTTTCTGAC
>Ga0255047_10001537_pt1 | contig 16576 bp, 15 predicted proteins | sample JV7_2_1_MG_FD_183640 | JGI IMG/M metagenome (GOLD analysis project Ga0255047, IMG submission 183640) | Seawater microbial communities from Jervis Inlet, British Columbia, Canada - JV7_2_1 | ecosystem: Environmental > Aquatic > Marine > Inlet | place: Canada: British Columbia | collected 2016-10-06 | reverse complement strand
GCCGTTGCCGAGATCTTCCCCTTGGAGGAGGATGACAGGTCAGCATCGTTCCTTCCGTGGGCGCACTCGTTCGGTCAGACCGTCGAGCTGCACATGTTGACGTACTTCGGCGCCTCGACAGGCATCACAAGCGCCAAGACACTCGTACGAGACATGCCCGAGATCACTCCAACGATTCTCGTCGCCGTGCCGACCATCTTCAACAAGGTCTACGACGGGCTCAAGAAGCGGATGGCTGCAGAAGGCGGTATCACCAAGACGTTGTTCGATGCAGCAGTCGCCAACGGCCGCAAGCGGATCCAGCTCGAAAAGCAGGGGAAGCGGAGCCGGTGGATCGACCTCCAGAACGATCTGTTCGACAAGATCGTATTCACGAAGGTCAGGGCCGCATTCGGGGGAAGACTCCGGTACGCCTTCTCAGGCGGCGCCGCAATCTCAACCGAAGTCGCCGAGTTCATCTCAGCGGTCGGCATCGTCGTCTACGAAGGGTACGGACTCACGGAAACGAGCCCAATCGTCACGTGCAATATCAAAGGTGCCAGGCGCGTCGGCTCCGTCGGTCGCGCAATCCCCGGTGTCACAGTCGAGATTGACACTGACACAACTGGCGACAAGGAGATCGGCGAGATCGTCGTCCACGGCCCGAACGTCATGTTGGGCTACTACAACCTCCCTGATGCCGACGCTGAGGTGTTCACGCCGGACAACGGGTTCCGAACCGGAGACCTCGGGCACGTCGATGACGACGGCTACCTCTACATCAGGGGACGCATCAAGGAGCAGTACAAGCTGGAGAACGGCAAGTACGTGGTGCCATCCCCGATTGAGGAGCAGCTGCAACTGTCCGGGTTCATCAGCCAGGTGATGGTGTACGGGGAGCAACGGCCCCACAACGTCGCAATCATCGTCCCCGACATCGAGTATCTCGAGAAGTGGGCCGAGGACAACGGCCTCGATGCATCCGACGTCGGCGCTCTTCTGGCCGACGAGAAGGTCAAGGAGCTCTTCAAGACGGAAGTCAATCGAGGCCAGTCCTCGATCAAGCACTACGAACGTGTGCGGGACTTCTTCCTGGATGGCGACGAGTTCACACCGGAGAACGGCATGCTGACACCGTCTCTCAAGGTGAAACGCCGTGCAGTCATGGCGAAATTCGGCGACGAGATCGATGCCATGTACGACGGTGCAGATCCGCTCATCGGCCGCAACGAATAGGGGAATGCCTTCGGCATTCCTTAGGAGTGGTCCACGGCGTTGCCGAGCCCCACTCCAGGGAGTAGCAGCCGTATTCCAGCGGAGGCGGACGGGAATCGAACCCGCCAGGGAGCTTGCACCCCCTCATCGGATTTGAAGTCCGTGACGTCCACCAGGCACGCAGTCGCCTCCACCGGCGAGGCTACCTGCGGAAGGCCAACTAGCTGACGTCGCTATCGCGGAGGTGCTTGAGGTATGCCCGGTAGTCCATCTCGTTCTGGCCTGCGTAGAGAACAGCGAACGCGGAGACAGCGTCAGCGAAGGTTCCGTTTGACCCGATGTATCCAGAGATCACTGCAGAGTCGCCAGATCGCGCGTGGGCATTCGCAAGTGCCGCACCACAGATCTTCGCATAATCGCTCAAATCATCCGCAGCCATCTTCGCCAAATCCGCCGATGCCTTCATGTCCTTGAGCTGACGAACGTAGTACTGCGTTCCGCTGCCTGCCGTGGTCCAACCCAACATGACATCGCTTGTGGTCTGCATCAGTCGCTGCCCTTCAACCACGCGCTTCCCGTCGTGCTCAAACGCCGAGTCCCCGAACTCGTCCTCGAGCACCGACCGATTCGCTTCCTTGAGTTGGAGAAACAGAACGTCGCCTTCGCCGTTGCCCTGCAACATGACAATGAAGGACTTGGTTCCAACGCTCCCAACACCAACGACCTTCAGCGCAACATCGATGACATCGAATCGAGCCATCAGAGTTCGAATGGGTCGGCCCAGTGATTCGGAGTAGCTCTGCAGGACGTCGGCAATTCCCGAACTGACATCCACATCATTCAGAGGGAAATCCGCGGAACGAATTGGAACGACGAACGGGGGATCGTCGATGATCCTGTACTCACCGTCGATCCGCTCTCCGACCTTTCCCAGAACGTGGTGGCTGTCCTTCGTGGATGCCCTCCGGAAGGCCTTCCTCGCCTTGCGTAGATCGTGCGTCCTGTCCTCACTGTCGAGCTTGTCGAGAACATCGCGTGCGCTCATCTGTGTGTACCAGAGGTCGAGTACGGGCATATCAGCAAAGTGCCTCATTGCCTTCTGATAGCCCCTGACCGAAGCGCGTGCGGCCTTCCGCTGGTCCCGCGTCTTGAAACCGTTGTCACGTCCAGCAATGACGAATGACGCAGCAAGACGCTTGACATCCCACTCCCATGCAGCCTCCATCGTCTCATCGAAATCATTCGTATCGAAGACGATGTCTCGCTCGGGTGAGCCGTACCAACCGAAATTGGAGACATGGGCGTCGCCGCTCGCTTGCACGAGAACCCCCGTGCGAGGAGTTGAAGCTAGATCCATCGCCATGAGCTCGGCACCGGCTCTGTAGAAGGCGAACGCATCCTCGGTCATCCGTTCACGCCGCACCGGGATCAAGCCCCCGAGTCTGTCGTTCTCTTGGGTAAGAACGAGCGCCACGGGGTCAACCTCAGGCCTTCGCTCGAACCATCCATGGGACGATCGGGGCGTTTTGGCACGCAAAGACCTGCCAACCGCCAGTCGCTCTTCTACGTTCTTCATCGTGTCCACCTGACCGATTGAAGACGAGCCTATACGACCTCAACGCAGGCCGCGCCCCACAGGGTCGGTCAGGGCTATCCTCCCAGACGTTGCCCCAACACAAGGAACGACATGGCTGACGCAGAGTTGATGGTGTGGATCGATCAGGATCTGTGCACAGGTGATGGAATCTGCTCAGAGATCGCGCCGGACGTGTTCCAGGAACGCAACGACGGTGTGTGGGTCGTCAAGGAGACCGCCGCCCACTTCGGAGCAGACCTTGTGTTCGACGGTGAGCAGGCTCCCGACGGCTCGCGAGGCGTTGCTCGCGTACCAGCCGCGGTTCTTGACGAAGTTGTCGAGTCTGCAGAAGAGTGCCCCGGCGAGTGCATCATGATCGAGCCATTCGACCAAGCCCTCTTCGACAAACGTACCTGAGGCCGATTCGGTAGATCAGCCCGTGATGTAGGACTCGAGTTGGTTGATGAGGAACTCCTGCTCGGCGATGACCGCACGGACAACGTCTCCAATGGAGATCAGGCCAACCATCTGTCCATCCTCAAGCACAGGAAGATGACGAAAGCGATTGTCTGTCATCACCTGCATGCAGTTCGCAACAGTGTCGGTCGGCGAAACACACATCGGATCCGGCGTCATGATCTCAGCAACTCGTGTCTCGCGCGACCCTCGCGACATGAGAATGATCTTTCGGGCATAGTCCCGTTCTGACATGATGCCTACGAGGTCACCGGCGTGCATCACGACGAGTGCGCCGAGGTTCTTGTCGGCCATCACCTCTAGGGCATCGAATACCGAGGAGTCGGCATCGATGCTCCAAACGTCGCTCCCCTTGTCATCAATGATGTTCTGAACCGTCTTAGACATACGTCCTCCTTTGCCAAACATACCAGAAGTCGACCGAGGCTCACACGCGTCGGCTAGTTTCTGGTGCATGCCGTATCTGGACCTTCTTCTCGACACTGACAGCGATGTAGCGAGGCTCACGCTCAATCGTCCGGATCAGCTCAATGCCATGTCAGCGAACATGCTCACCGAGCTCATCAGGGCCGCAGGTGATATCGCAGCGTCACAAGCGCGTTCGGTCGTGATAAGTGGATCCGGCCGATCGTTCTGCGCAGGAGTCGATCTCGAGGTGCTCAATGCCGTTGCAGGGGCGACAGACACCGAGATTCGGCGAGCAGCATTCGTGCTCGGCAGCAGAATGGCCGATGCGATCGAATCGATTCCTCAGCCAACGGTCGTCGCGCTTCACGGACATGTGGTCGGAGGTGGTCTCGTACTCGCTTCGGCATGCGACCTTCGGTTGGCCACGCAAGACGCTGTGTTCTCGATACCGGAGATCGATCTTGGAATCTCACTCGGCTGGGGAGGCGTCGAAAGGCTTGTCCGCGAGATTGGTGCGGCACGAGCACGAGAGTTCGTCATGACCGGCAGGCCATTTTCTGCCGACGAGGCGCTGCTTTCTCGATTCGTGAATCGGGTTGTTCCTCCCGACGACGTGATGGCCGCAGCCAATGATCTTGCTGAGACGATTGCGGCCAAGTCGCAATTCGCGGTCCGTGCAACGAAGGCGCACGTTGCCGAGATCCTTGCGGGCGACCACTCAAGGGATGACGCCGCTACGGCCGCAGAATCGATGGTCGATCCGGAGTCTGCTGCACTACGCGCCGAATATCTGGCCAGAGTGGCGAGGAGGACGTGAGGTTCCTTTCGGCAGACGAGACGAGGCGGGCGCTCTCGATGGCACGCGCCATCGAATCCATGCGCTCTGCGTTCGGACCAGACACTGCGGCTCCGTTGCGACAGGCAGTCGGTGCATCTCTCGTCATGCCTGGACGGGTAGGCGACTCGATGGCGGTGAAGGTCGTGTCGACAGTACCCGGATCGCCGTCGGGGATCGTGACCGTCTTCGACGGGTCCGGAGCCCCAGTCGGCGTTGTCGATGGACCAACAATCACGGCCATCCGCACAGCAGCAGTAGCAGGACTCGCAACGGATATCCTCGCTGCCGGTGATGCATCAAGTATGGCCATGATCGGTGCTGGGGCGATGGCCACTGACCAGATCCATGCAATACGCGAAGTGCGCGACATCAAGAGACTCGTCGTGTGGAGCCGCGACACGTCAAACGCAGAGCTCCTCGCTGCCGAGTTCGGTGGGCACGCAGTCCGCACAACCGAAGAGGCGGTCGATGGCGCTGACATCGTCACAACGGCAACGCCCTCCGCCGAACCGCTGTTCGAGGAACCGGTTCTCGCCTCTGCCGTACACATCAATGCGGTCGGGGCATTCCTCCCGTCAATGGCGGAGATTCCGGCGGCATTCGTCAGAGACGCATTCGTGGTCGTCGACGACCTGGAGGCCGCTGCTGCCGAGGCTGGCGACCTCATCCAAGCCGGCCGCACCGCAGACATGGACCTCCGCTCACTGTTGACAACAGTTGACCCACCGCGCCACGAACGCACGCTGTTCAAATCCGTAGGCATCGCCACCCAAGACGTCGCTGCCGCAGTCGCCGCTCTCGACAGGGCCGAACAGATCGGACTCGGCACGGTCGTCTGATGCCGCGGCTCAGGCGAGGACGGTGTGATCTTCGATCTCGACCGGATCGCGGTCGACCGAGAAGAAGCTCATGGGAACATCGGTGTCGAACGTCGCACGCTCGCCCGTTATCCACTGGGCCATCATCGATCCAATCATCTGGGACTCCTTGAAGCCGTGCCCTGAGAAGCCGTTGACGACGGCATAGCCTTCAATTGCCGTCGGACCGACAACAGGGAGCACATCCTGGCGGTTGACCGTGTAGAGGCCCGCCATGCCGTCAGGCCTTCCCGTGTATGGCAGGTCGGGAAGGCGGTGGTGGAGGGCATACACCTTGGTGTCGATGAATGAACGATCAGCCGCGTCGCGAAAGTTGTTCGGGTCGACCTCCTCCATCTCGTCCTCTTCGAGGACCGATCCGTAGATGATCTGTCCAGCCCCAGCCTCAGGACGGAAGTAGATGCCACCCGGGGCATCGCCGATCACGGGAATGGGGCCTGGCACAGATGAGGGCAGGTCTCGGTATCCGACTTGCACTCGCGTCGGCACGAGGGACCATGGGACTTCGAGTCCAACCATCTCGTTGATGGCATTGCACCAGGGTCCAGCGGCATTCACAACCAGCCCTGAGTCGATCTGCCCGCCATCGGCGAGTTGCACGCCGCTCACCCGATCAGCCGTTGCTGCGACACCTATAACCTCGGAACGCATGCGAACGTCGACGCCAGCGGCCCGTGCCGCAGTGGCGACGTCTGCCAACGCCCCCGTTGCATCGAAGAATCCCGTATCTCGCTCAAGAAGGAAGAGCTCCCCATCTCTGCATACGTGTTCGGTGTCGCCTGAGAGATCGAACGGCTCCATACAGGCCGAAACACCGGGGAAGAGATCGTGCAGCTCCGATGCGGATATCGCGACGGCATCGACCCGCTCGTCCTGCAGCCTGACCGCATCGGCGCGCACAGCCACAGGATCGTCGTCCATCATCCACAGAACACCGATGTCGTGGAGCTTCCCGACCGGTTCGGAGAGTCCGGTGTAGTCTCTCCAATTCTTCCACACTGTGTTGCCATCCCTCGCAATACGCACGCTCTCGGCCATGGAGTAGCGCTGGCGTGTGATCGCAGACGAGCTTCCCGTTGACCCTTCACCGAGGCCGATACCTTTGTCGAGCACGACGACGGACAGCTTTGAGCGCCGTGCGATCTGATACGCCACAGACATCCCGATGATGCCCCCACCGATGATGACGACGTCTGCGGTTCCGTGGCTCACGTGGCCTCCTGACCCCTGGGCTACTCCGCTTCGCCTAGATAGGCCTTACGCAGATCCTCATTCGCAAGAAGCTTCGCGGCCGTATCGTCGAGGACAATGCTTCCCGTGAGGAGCACGTAGCCTCTGTCGGCGATCGAGAGAGCCATGTTCGCGTTCTGCTCGACCATGAACACAGTCACACCCTCATCGTTGATCCGCTCGATGATGTCGAAGTTCTGCTGGACCAGCACCGGCGCAAGTCCCATGGATGGCTCGTCCATGAGGAGCACCTTGGGCTTCGCCATCAGCGCCCTCCCAACGGCGACCATCTGCTGCTCACCACCAGAGAGGGTTCCTGCCTTCTGGTGAAGACGCTCCTTGACCCTCGGGAACATCTCGAAGATGTGCTCCATCTCGTCATCGAGCGAGTCCCTGTCCTGGCGTAGGTACGCACCAATTTCGAGGTTCTCCTTGACGGTCATGCGTTTGAATAGCCGTCTGTTCTCAGGGACCATCGTGACCCCTCTCGCCACGATCTGGGCAATCGTGTCGCCCGTAACCACATCGCCGTCGATGAGTACGTCGCCAGACGATGGCTGCACCATTCCGAGAATCGTCTTGAGCGTTGTCGTCTTTCCTGAGGCATTTCCTCCGAGGAGGCAAACCAACTCGCCAGCGTTGATCGAGAGGTTCATGTCCTTGAGCACATGGACCGGCCCGTAGTGGATATTCACTCCACGGAATTCGAGGACCGGGGTGCCACTACTCATTGGTGGACTCCGCCGGCCGACCGAGGTAGGCCTCGATCACATCGGGATCCTGAGAAATGGTCTCGTAGTTCCCCTCTGCGATCTTCACTCCGTGGTCGAGTACGACAACACGATCTGAGACATCGCGCACAACGCGCATTTCGTGTTCGATCAGTACAACTGTGTATCCCTGATCATCGCGTAGCTGACGTATCAGGTCGGTGAGTTCAGCAGTCTCCTTGGGGTTCATGCCCGCGGTTGGTTCATCGAGCAGGATCAACTCTGGCATGGTCGCCATTGCTCGGGCGATCTCGAGTCTTCGCCGGTTTGCGTAGGAGAGCACGAAGGCTGGTTGATCCCATCGATATCCCTTGAGTCGCTGACCGAAGAACGAGAGGACCTCCTTGGCTCGCTCCTCTATCTCCCTCTCCTCACGCCGATACGAAGCCGTATTGAGCAACGTACCGAAGATGCCCGTCTTTGTTCTGCAGTGTTGTGCAACCATCACGTTCTCAAGAACGGTCATGTTTGGAAAGAGACGAACGTTCTGGAAGGTTCGGGCGATCCCGAGTTCCGTGATCTCGTGGGGTTGATGGCCTGCAATGTTGACGCCGTTGAACAGTATGTGGCCATCATCGGGAGAGAAGTACCCCGTGATCACATTGAAGAACGAGGTCTTACCAGCCCCGTTGGGACCGATCACCGAAACGATCTCTCCCTTCTCGACATGAAAATCGACACCGTCGAGGGCCTGGACGCCGCCGAAGCCCTTCTTGAGCTTGTTGATCTCGAGTACGGACATCAGGCCACGCCCTCTTCGTCGTGCTCGACCTCGGTCCTCAGCCACGCATCCTGGCTCATCTCTTCGTGGTGGAGTTCACGCTGTCTTCGCAGCGACGGCCACAGACCCTCAGGTCGTTTGAGCATCATGGCAACGAGTATCGCTCCGTATATCAACAACTTGTATTGGCCAAACTCCTGCAGCAGACCTGGTTGAGTGGGACCACCGAGTACTCCGATAAGCACGACCGCACCGACGATCACGCCAGGAATCGATCCCATTCCACCGACGATCACAACCACGAGGATGATGATGGACACAAGGAGCTTGAAGGAGTTCGGGAAAATCGATCCCACCTTCACAGCGAATATCATGCCAGCCGTCGAGGCAAATACTGCACCCATGACGAACGCTGTGAGCTTCGCAGCCGTGGTATTGACACCCATCGCCTCGGCGACGTCCTCATCCTCACGCAGCGCCGTCCAAGCCCGTCCCGTCCTTGACTTCTGAAGCCTCCAAGCGACATAGATCGCGATCGCCACGAACACGGAGAGGAGATAGAACATCGCCTGGGAACTGGTTCCCTTGATTTCAACGGGTCCCAGCGCTGCGGACGGGATATTGATTATGCCCTGGGCTCCACCGAAGTATGGGGCGAGCCAGTCCGACAAGAAGAGAATCCTGATGATTTCGCCAAAGCCGAGCGTCACAATGGCCAGGTAGTCGCCTCTGAGCCTGATGACCGGTGTGCCGACGACGATGCCCGCTATTGCGGCCATGCCCAGAACGACCGCCATAATCAGCCACCCCTCCCACGACAGGAAGTTGAGAGTCAGCTCCGGAGTCCAGTATGGAGACTGAGCTGAGGTCAACACGGCTGTCGTATACGCACCCACCGCAAAGAAGGCGACGTATCCGAGATCGAGCAACCCGGCAGATCCGACAACAATGTTCAATCCGAGACCCATCAGGACGAAGAGGCCGACGTTCGCGAGGAGCTCATTCGTGAGGCCACCGAGAATCATCGGGAGGAAGATGACGGCAAGGATCGTGATGATGGCAGCGGTGACATTCTTGCGGAATAGAACTTCAGGGTCGAGATTCATCCTCTCGAGTCGCCTTTCCGTCAGCGTCCGCTGGTCGGATCTCCAACCGAAGACACCGGAGAGCGCAGCAATGACTGCTGCTGAGAACGTTGTGAGGCCTCCGTTGAGCGCATAGATCCAGTCAGAGACAAATTCGATGTGGAGGCCCTGAGTGATATCGGTAACGATGATCTCAAGCAGAGCGAACCCGAGAACCCCAACCGCCGCAGCACTCAGCGCACTCCGAAACTTGCGCGAAGCCAATTTGAGGGCACCGCCAACGAGTCCAAGGAACCCTGACCCGATGATCCACAGAACAGTTGCGACCCCAATGCCTCGTCCAAACGTGAGCAGCTCCACCAGCTTCGGGCCGAGATTGATGAGTACGTCGGTGAGGTCGAATGTGTAGATCACGACGATAAAGAACGAAAAGAACAAACCGGAAAGAAGGCCGGTCACGAGTCCCGCCGCGAGGTCGCGTTCGCCTTTGACGGGCGGAGGAGAACCGTCGGGCACCTGCTCGGTAGCGCTAACGAAACCGAACACAAGAGGCACCCACACAAGTGCAAGGAAACCAAGGCTCAGCCATGGGGAGATGATCGGCCTTCGGTCGAGAACGGTCACCATTCCAATCGCAGCAATGAAGGACATCGTCAGACCACCGAGCGCTCCCCATTTCTGGACCCTCGACCAATCGACAGGATTGGGTTGAGGTGCGCTGGGCGCGTCCGTACGCTCGAGCATGTCGGTCATCAGGCCCGGTCCTCTCTGCCCAGCTGTTCACCGAATAGCCCAGCAGGTTTGAAGATCAGAACGAGCACGAGCGCGGTGAATGCGACCACGTCCTTGAGCTGGCTGAGTCCCGGTATGACGAGGGTGAATCCGATGACACCAGCGAACCCCGACAGGATCGCTGCGGCGCCGAGCACAACAACTCCCCTGCGTCTGATCCTCAGCCCACCTACGACTCCCATGACGCCAGCGATCAGAAGCACGATCCCGAGTGCCGTCGGGATCTGCCAAGCGAGGCCGCGAAGAACAACGTTTGGGCCGATGGCTTCAAAGAGGCCCAGCAACAGCCCACCGAGCATCGCACCGACTATGTTCCCGATGCCACCAAGGACCGCAGCGGTGAATGCCTTGATTCCGGGCAGAAACCCCGTGATAAACGACACACCACGGAACATGAGAGCCCACAAGAGTGCGGCGACACCGGCCATTGCACCTCCGACCGCAAAGGTCGTCACGATGACCTTGTCGACATTGATGCCCATCAAGGCTGCGATCTCCTTGTCCTCCGCAACGGCCCGCATCGCCTTCCCCGTCGCAGATCTCTCAACGAAGAGCCATAGGCCAACCATTGAGACAACAGCGAGCGTCAGAACCAGCACCGCCGTGCCAGGGATTGCGATACCGAACACGTTGATGGGGTCACTCAACCATGTCGGGGGTGCGGGATAGGTCTTCACCGCCGGGCCGACAAGCAGTTGAACGGCGTTTTGTATGAAAAAGGAGATGCCGATCGAAGTGATGAGTGGGATGAGTCTCGGAGCATCCCGCAACGGGCGATACGCGATCTTCTCAATCATCACCGCCGTGAATGTGGACGTCGCCATCGCGACGACGAGCACGATGAAGATCGATAAGAAGAAGTTCGATTCCCAGACTCCAGCATCGAAGAGCGCGTTCGCGGCGAAGAACCCGACGATCGCCCCGACCATGAACACCTCGCCATGGGCAAAGTTGATGAATCCGAGTACGCCATACACCATTGAATAGCCCAAGGCGAGCAGACCATACATCGACCCCTGAGCGAGCCCAGAGATGATCAACTGTTTCCACGCGTCTGCGCTGAGCCCGTTTCCCTCAACTCCGAGAGCGATCGCTCCGACGAACCCCCACACGATGATGAATATCGCCATCACCCGGATCGCCCAAAGGAAGGAATCGGTCCACGAGAACTTGAACGATCGCGGCGCAGCTTCGGTTGTCGTTGTCGTCGTCATGTGGCTGGCAGTAAAGCAGAAAGCCGACGTCTAGGACGTCGGCTTTCTGCCATTATTGTCTGTCGTCGAGATCAGCTGTTGGGCGAGAACTCGAAGACGATATTGCTCTTTCCTGCTTCGATGTCCGAAGAGTCGAGATGGAGCACAATGGAGATCCGTTGTGCACCACAGTCACCGAACTCGTCACACGACAAGGTTCCGATGATCCCACCGAAGCTGGTTGTCGCCGTGAGATTGTCACGAAGCGCCTGACGGTCGATGAACAGCGTCCCATCGGCGAGTTCCACCGACACCGCATCGATCGCAGAAAGCAGCAAGACCGTTGCGTCATAGCTGTGTGCCCAGAAGGCAGCTGAAGGTGCCTCACCGTACTCCGCTTCATAGGCAGCCAAGAAGTCGGCAGCCGTCGTACCAATCTCAGAGGCGTTCGTGCCGTAGTCGAGGTTCGGACCAGAGAAGTACGTTCCCTCTGTCTCGGGAAGCTCCATGAAGTTGTCTGTCAGAAGGCCGTCGGCCCCGATCATGACAACATCTTCCATTCCCGCGATTCCACCGGCTTGCACGGCGATGAACCCGCCCTCAGGCATGAAGATGGGGTAGTACATCACCTCAGGCTCGCCAGCAGCAACCTCTGTCAGAACAGCGGTCATGTCGGTGTCACCCTTGTTCACAGCCGTGAACACGACAACTTCTCCACCGAGTGCCTCGAAGGCATTCTGGAACGCCGTCGCGAGACCGTTCGTATACGGATCACCATCGTGAACGGCCGCTGCCTTTGTCAGACCGAGATCTTCGTACACGAACTTCGCAACCGCCGCTCCCTGGAACAGGTCGTTGTGAGCCGTGCGGTAATAGCCAGCGTGGTAGCTCTCGCCAGCCGTACCAGCCAGGTCGGAAGTGAGCGCAGGTGATGTGTTCGATGGTGAAATCAGAACACCGCCGGAAGCCGAAATCAACGGCGACGCTGCTGTTGCTGCGCCTGAACACGACGTACCGATCGTACCGATGACCTTGTCATCTGAAGCAATGGTCTGACCTGCAGCCTGTCCACCCTCTGCAGAGCAGAGATCGTCGAGCGGGGTGCCAAGACCAACGTCGTGGCCCTTGATCTGTCCGTAGTCCGCGATTGCGAGCTCCGTGCCGCGAAGGTTCGGAACACCGAGGAATGCAACATCACCGGTGATCGCCTGCAGACTTCGGATCTGGATGTTCTCACCCGGTGCAACCTCGACCGCGCCGAGCGGCCCGGGTTCGGGCTTCTCGTCTGGAGCCGATGTGGTCGTCTCGTCGGGAGCCGACGTTGTCGTATCCCCCGCACTCGTTGTCGTCTCCGTGCCCGCCGTCGTCGTCGTAGCCGCTTCGTCGTCGCCACCGCTGTTCACAGCGATGATGACAATGACGATGAGAGCTACAGCCGCGACTGCGATCCACGGCAACCACTTCTTCAGGTTGTCGTCCATTTGTTTGCCTCCATATGTGTCTTGCCACGGACAGAATCCGTGTGGCGGGGAGAGTAGCCACATTTGTGGTGCGCGAGCAACAGTCGCAGACGCGGGTGCTGTACCTTTCGCCCATGGCTGAGTCCCCCGGATCCCACGCAGGCCGCCAACGCCAGCGCCTCACCGCCTCGGTAACCGACCTCGATGTCGTACGCCAGCGAGCGCTCCTCGTCGGCCTCATCCGTTCCCGACGTGACAAGGTTCGCGGGGAGGCAAGCCTCAGGGAATTGGAGTTGCTCACGGACACGGCCGGATCCGAACCTGTCGAGTCGATCCTCGTGAGACGGGAACGCCCAACTGCTGCAACGTTCATCGGGAGCGGGAAACTCAGTGAACTCGTGTCTATCTCAAAGATCGAAGACATTGATGTGGTTGTCTTTGACAATGACCTCACACCTGCTCAGCAGCGCAACCTCCAGCAGGCATTCCAGTGCGATGTTGTCGACCGTGTTGCCCTGATCCTGGACATCTTCGCCCAACACGCCCACACCAAGGAGGGCATGATGCAGGTGGAGCTCGCCCAGCTTCGCTACCGCCTCCCTCGGCTCCGAGGCAAGGGCATCGAGCTTTCACGGCTCGGCGCGGGCATCGGCACGCGGGGTCCCGGTGAGACGAAGCTCGAGACGGACCGGCGTCGAATTCTCGACCGGATTCGCAGGATCGAAACGCTCCTCAAAGACGCAGAACAATCCCGAGCCACTCGCTCCAAGCAGCGGAGGCGGGCAGGTGACCCGGTGGTCGCGATCGTTGGCTACACCAACGCTGGCAAGTCAACGCTGTTCAACAGGCTGACCGATGCGGACGTTCTTGTCCAGGATCAACTCTTTGCAACGCTCGATTCGACAGTGCGCAAACTCGAACTCCCCCACGGTCATGAGGCGCTGATGTCCGACACGGTCGGTTTCGTCAGGGATCTTCCCCACGAAGTTGTCGAAGCCTTCAAGTCAACGCTTGAAGAAGTGGCAGATGCCGATCTGCTGGTGCACCTGGTCGATACTTCCGACGACGATCCTGATCACCAGATCGCTTCGGTCCATGCGGTTCTCAGTGAAATCGAGGCCGATGACATCACCGAGATCGTCGTATTCAACAAGTCAGACGCAGTCGATGCCACGACGCTCTCGCGCCTGAGGGCCCTGCACTCAGACGCAGTGTTCGTATCCGCGAAGACCGGGGAGGGAGTTCCGGAGCTCCTCGACAAAATCGTCGCCAGTCTCCACGCCAAGACGGTTGAGCTGTCTCTCGAGATTCCGTATGAACGGGGAGACCTTCTTGCCGATCTCCACGAGTCTGCCGATGTCATCACCACTGAGCACAATGACACCGGCACAGCGGTCACCGTTCGTCTCCCCCACGATGAGGCCGCCAGATATCGTTTGTACGTGGTCACGGGTCAGTGACAACCTGGAACTGACCCAGATTCGGTGACGTAGAATTGATGGAACAGACAGCACTACCGAGCGAGGACCAGATGACGGCCGCAGAAACCCTCGAATACGCACAGACTTCCGTCGATCAGCTCGAACGGGGTATCGGTTTCGTGCAGGATCGGCTTCACCAGGCAGAGAGCATCGCCGTCAAGGTCGACGAGCTCGCCCTTACGGCCGGTGACGTAGCCGCAAAAGCACGCCATGGATCGAGGTATGCGCTCATCGGCTTCGGGGTGGTCGTCGTAGGCGCGGCCGTGTTCTTCGCTGCCCGAAGATGTCGCATCCGAAAGTCCGAACAAGAGCCAGACGAGACCGCCACCGCGGAAGCGGCTGGGTAGTGCTCTGCTGCATCGGCGACCTCGTCGAGGATGTCGTCGTTCGGCTCTGTTCCGATATTGCGACAGGATCGGACACGACCGCATCCATCGTCAGACGCCGCGGCGGGAGCGCTGCGAACGTTTCTGTGGCGGCAGCATCTTGCGGTCTCGACGTGAGATTCATCGGCAAGGTGGGTGCGGATTCCATCGGCGCAGCCCTGGTGGAGGAGCTGCGCTCCGCGGGTGTCGACCCACGCATCCAGCGCGGAGGGCGAACCGGCACGATTGTCGTGCTTGTGGACTCAGATGGCGAGCGATCGATGCTGCCGGATCGTGGGGCGGCAACCGAGCTGACGGAGATTGCTGCGACGGATCTCGAACATGTTGAATGGCTGCATGTACCCGCGTATTCGCTTGTTGTCGAACCCCTCGCGGCTTCCACCAAGCAAGCGATCGCCCTTGTCAGACGTGCAGGAGCGGCGGTCAGCGTCGACGCATCCTCAGTGGCGATCATCAACGAAATGGGCGTGGACGAATTCAAGGTGGTGCTGAAGGAACTTCAGCCCGACGTCGTCCTTTGCAACACGGATGAAGGCGCCACGCTCGGCGTTTCGGAGTCGAAAGGCCTTGCAGGAGTCGGTGTCACCATCGTGAAGGCAGGAAGCGCGGCCGCCGTGGCATACGCGGATGGGAGTCTCGTGGCATCCGTGCCCGCACTCACGCTCGGTAGGGTGCGGGATACAACCGGCGCGGGAGATGCATTTGCCGCAGGCTTCATCAGCGGACGAATGCGATCTTGGAGTGTGGAGCATGCCATCTCCGAAGGCCATCGCGTCGCCGGGCAGGTGCTCAGCGAACACTCCTCGTAACCTCATGGGTGCGGAACGAACGATGCGAGACCTCAATGACACACATGCTTGTTAGCGAACCAGTGCGAGAGGCGCTCCAAGCCGGCCAACCCGTCGTGGCACTCGAAAGCACCATCTTCTCGAATCTCGGTCTGCCCTCTCCCGCAAACGAGGAGGCGCTGGCGCGGACGCTTGCCGCAGTGAGAGCATCCGGAGCTGAGCCAGCAGTGACAGCAGTCATGGATGGAGTCGCACGTGTTGGACTCGAAGGCAGCGGCTACGACCGCATCCTCGGTGAAGCGGTGAAGACCGCGGAGCGAGATATTCCCGCCGCGATCACGCAGAAATGGGCCGTTGGCGCGACGACAGTGTCTGCGAGCCTCGCGATTTCCGCGAGAGCAGGAATCAAGGTGTTCGCTACCGGCGGAATCGGCGGTGTGCATCACGGGTCGTCAGAGACGGGCGACGTGTCTGCAGATCTCGGCGCGATCGCTCGTCATCCCGTCCTCACCGTGGCGGCAGGAGCGAAGGCCTTCCTCGACATCGCGGGAACACTTGAGCATCTCGAAATGCTCTCGGTGCCGGTGATCGGCTACCGAACCGACGACTTCCCCATGTTCTATGCACGTTCGTCAGGGCGGCCGGTGCCGCTGCGCCTTGACACGGCCGAGGACGTGGCAGACCTGATGGGGCAACGACTCTTGTGGGAGTCCGGTGGTGCGCTCCTCGCCGTACCGATCCCCGAGGGCGATGCGCTTTCATCTGAAGAGATTCAGTCCGCAATGTCAGATGCACTGGCCTCAGCCGCGGACATCGGAATCACCGGTGCTGCGATTACGCCACATGTGCTCGCAGAGATTTCAAAGGGACTCGACGGACGCAACATTCCCGCGAATCTCGCTCTCTCGGAGAACAACGCACGCATTGCGGGTGAAGTCGCTGCCGCGCTTACCGGGCCGCGTTAGAGCAGCTGCGTGGCGAGTTCGGCGAGCGGGCTCCGAACCGTTCGCTCCATCGTGACATGGCCGAACATGGGGTTGCCCTTGAACTTCTCGATCAGGGCAGAGAGACCGCCGAATGGTGAGATGTACGGGTTGTCGACCTGGGTGAGATCTCCGCAGAACACGACCTTGGAATTGGCAGCCATGCGGGTAAGGATGACTTTGAGCGTTGGAAGCTCGAGGTTCTGGGCCTCGTCCACGATCACCAACTCATCGGTGATCGAGCGTCCCCGCAGATAGGTGACAGCGGCCATCTCGAGGATGTCACGGTCGAAGAGCTCGTCGACCATGTCCTTCG
>Ga0255047_10001535_pt1 | contig 16587 bp, 20 predicted proteins | sample JV7_2_1_MG_FD_183640 | JGI IMG/M metagenome (GOLD analysis project Ga0255047, IMG submission 183640) | Seawater microbial communities from Jervis Inlet, British Columbia, Canada - JV7_2_1 | ecosystem: Environmental > Aquatic > Marine > Inlet | place: Canada: British Columbia | collected 2016-10-06 | reverse complement strand
AAGCGAGTAGATGAGATCGAGTTCTTTGGAACCTTTTCTGGGTCTGAAGTCGGCCGCATCGAGCAGCTCGAAAGTCTCCAGATGAAGTGGAGGGACGAGCTTGCTAGCTGTCTTGGGGTAGTCAATCTCTGGAGAGTTAACCAGTCGGCGGGACAGATCGCGGAGGTGTACTGAGATGATTAGGAAGACGGCTGGAAAGAACGAGTGGAAGGTCTTCAGCGAGAAGAAGGGCCCCGACGGAAGCCGTAAGGTCTTAGGTACATACCAGTCTAAGGCGGCAGCCGAAAAGCGCCTGGCTCAGGTCGAGTTCTTTAAGGATAAGCCTGAGAAGCCTGAGCAACCAGCAAGGCGTAGGCGCGGGAGATAGCGGTTGGGATTCCGGGACGATATTAGAAAGCTCTGCTATGAGCTTCGGGCTATCCCTGGACAAGACTTTGAGATTCGCCCATATACCGTAAAGATCGTACTCCGGCAGTGGAGCGGCGCAGAGCCCGGACAGGGAACGGAGACGGTTACAACCGTAGATATTACGGAGTTTAGCGGTCAGCCTCCTAAAGTTAGGTGGCTAACTGACGAAGAGATTGCCATCGGAGGATACGATGCCGCAACTGTTGAGGTAGGTCCGATTACTCCGGACTTTCCCGGAGGTGGAACCCCAATTTCTACACTGGGCCAGGACCCGCCAGCCAATACTCTCTTTGATTATGTTCTGACCGGGCCGCAATATCCGAACGGTGCAATATATAGGCTGAAGGCCCTCCATTCCGATAAGACCTTTCAGTACAAGGCTATTCTAGAGAGGGCTCGGTAATGATTGACTCGCTATATAGCAACTTTGGAGGAGTCAGTTTCCCCATAACGTCGTCGGACGTACAGAACACTAACCTATTTAGCGTTACCGATCCTGGCAGGGATAATATGATCGCGCTTTTTAAGGCCGCGATTAACATGGAGCTAGCCCAGAGCCTAACTGTTATCGAGCCGACATCAGCGTGGTCTGTTGTTACTCCGTCTACCAGGCTCAGCGGAGCGATGCCTGTATCAGATACGACCTACGACCCTCCGAGACGAAGTGTTTTGCGGGAGACGAAGCTAACCTACCCACTCCTTGCCCTGTACCGAACAGCAGCTACCCATGACGAGCTTACGTTAGGACGAGAGCGCATCACGCAGACGTGGGGATTTGATTATATCCTTGGCCCCCTGTCCGTAGCCGACTTCAGGCGTCTCGGTGGAGCCCTAAATGGTGTCAAAGACATCATCCAGCTATGCATTAGGCGTCGCGGACACCCATCTTATAAGGACGGTGCGCTTCAGTTTGGACCTGGGGCAGGCAACTTCTCAACGGTTCAAATAACTCAGTCTAGTGAAGGTCCTGCAAATTACGGGCAAGAGAACGAGGGGATGGAGTTCCACGCTTTGCATATGGATCTTAAGACTACCGAGCTAGATAGTGCATATAGTTCAGATAGCGGCGATGGCTCTCCGCTTACGATACCAGATTTCGAGGGGTCTTCTATTGTTCTTGGAGTGGGCGGAGAAGATGAAGTGCTGCCAGAGGTTGTTGATGCACTAACCGAGGTGGTGCTAGTTTCTAACCACGGAATCCCGGAGCCGTAATGAGCGGACCTATCATCGGACTGTCCAATCTTAAGGCACACCATAGGGGCTTTGAGCACGAGAACCGGGGAATGGCCATAGACGCTGTGGTGAAGGCGTCAGAGGTAATGATAGAGAAGTCTAAGGACGGATCCTCTGGTCTTAAGAAGCGCAGCGGCGCTTTAATGAGTAAGACAAAGGGTAAGGTACGGCTTCTCCCTCGGCGCATAAACGCAAAGGTATTCAATACCCTTCCTTACGCGATTATGACCGAGGAGGGGACTCCGGGTCACGTGATCAGAGCGAAGAAGTCACGTGTGTTAGTGTTCGACTGGCCGAAGGGCGGCCTTTTCCCGGCAAGGTTCACCTGGGTTCAACATCCGGGAAATCGGCCCTATCTATGGCTATGGTCCGGTGTGCTTACTGGTTACAAGTTTCTCGGGGTAGAGCTTACCGTTGGGATGAACAGGTTGGCTGCTAAATTTTGAGGGAAATATGATGTTAAAGTTCTACGCAAAGCAGGGGGCGCTCGTAAGCGTTCCGTTCCAGAGTCCGCTAGTCGGACAGCGCCCAAGATATGTGGGCCGAACGCAGGATGATCAAAACCGACTCCCTGCATCCGACGAGCCGTTCGCGGCGGAGGCCTCTAGCCGGATCGGGGTGCGCTTGGCAAGAATTTGTAGCCGTGGCGACCTATGGGCAGCCGATAAGGCTACGGCAAATCACTGTCGCGTACCGTTCGTTGGCGTCTCACACGTTGACGGCGAATGGGTGCCGTCAAAACAGCCCCGTAAAACCTCAAATACCAACCATAATAAGGACTGATTACAATGGCCCTCATTCCCATTCTTGGCGTTCCGAGCACCTTTAAGGTTCCCGGTCAATATGCCGAAATCCTGTTCGCCCAAGGCCCAAGTACGGCCGCGGCCGAAGCTCGCGAAATTATCCTAGTTATGCCGCAGCTTGCGGCTGGCACTACGTGGACAGAAGAAACTGTTAACGAGATTAACTCAGAGAGTGACGTTATCGCGGGAGCGGGAGCGGGATCGCCTCTACACCGAGCGGCGCGTAAGCTTCTTCAGGTAAACGATGACGCCAAGATATGGGGCCTCCCTTACTTGCCGTCTAGTGGTGCCGGTGCCGTGACTGCTGACGGAACCGTAACCTACGTCGTGGACCCCACTGGTACCGGCATTGCCTCCGTAACCGTATGCGGAGAGGTCTGCTCGGTTGGATACGATAATACGTTTACTATCACTACGCTTGCTTCCACGATGGCGGCCGTAATCAACTCCCGCACGTGGCTTCCTGTGGTTGCTACCTCTGCAATGGGCGTGATTACTCTTACGGCAAAGATTGCAGGTGCCAGTCAAGGCGACGGAACGGTGCCGGTTATCCGATATAGGGCGACAATCTCATCTAATACGGGGACAACGGTGGCTACGAGCGGCGCAGCTCTAGGCCTAGGAACGGGTACCCCTGGTGTAGATGGCGCTATTACTGAGAACAGCGGCCTTGTTGGCGCTCTTGCCAATATCACCCAGGCAAGATTCTACTATATGGGGTTCTCAACCTTCGACTCCGCTAACCTAACGAGCATCGTCTCTCATATTAGCAGTAAGAGCGAGCCTATTCCTGGCCTCCGATCAGTCGGGTGTGTTGGGTATAACGGGACTCTTGGGACTGCCCAGACCCTAGCTACAGCGAGAAACTACGAGAGGCTCCAGATGGTGTGGCAGCCTAACGGAGAGGCTGACCCCGCAGAGCTTGTTGGGAATATGCTAGGTATCCGCCAAAAGTACGAGCAGCTAGACTCTGCTTATAACTTTGACGGGTTCCGTGACAGCGCACAGTGGCAAATTCTGCCAGCCTTTTCCGAGACAGATTGGCCGAGCTTCGACGACCAAAACGACGCTATCAACGACGGGATTACCCCTATCGCAAGCGACAGCCGAAACAGCTCCGTAGTAATGACAATTACTACTAGGAGTAAGGGGCCCGGAGGAGTGGTAGATGACTTCCGGGCAGCCGAGACTCATAGGATCTCCGTAGCCGACGAGTATACGGATACGCTGCTGCTTCGGCATACGCTTAACTTTAGCAATAAGAAGCTAAAGGGAGACGAGCTGCTATCTGACGGAAGCGTTAACACGAACCAGAAGCTCTATCGCAACGTCGTTACCCCTCACCAATATAAGCCTTTCGTTAAGCATCTTGTGCAGGAGTTCGCTGACGCAGCAAAGCTCCAAGAGGCGCAAAAGTCGAAGGATGGTCTTCGGGTAGTTAAAGATCCCAATAATAGCGGTAGGCTAGAAGTGGGGCTAGACCTACACGTTATTGATCTACTTCATCAAACCACGTTCCGGTTAGCGGAGGTCAGCACGGGCTGATAGGAGACAAAAATGGCAGCACTACAGGATCATGCTAGGCTCGCGCTATTCGTCGAGCAAATCTATATGGTGGAGATGACCTCCATCGAACTCGCCACTAACAGTGGGCAGCAGCGCGTAGATACCCTAGAGGGGCTCGCTGGCTTTACCCCTGGCTCAGGAGACTGCACCGTTAGCTGCGGATTCGCCATCCCGATCGGGGGCCAGGAGTATCCATTTCAGCAAACGTGTACCGATGGAAGCTATGTTACTCTCCAGATTCCGATCGGAGAGGTGGACTATATTGGAAACGGTAAGTTTATCGACGTATCGATTAACCAGAGCGTTAACGCGAATACGGAGGGTACGTTTACGTGGACAGGAGAGCTGAACGCTCTACAGTAGCCTCTTTTCAAAGTAAGGCAGCCTTCGACCCTCCGCGCTATTTCAGGCGCGGGGGGTTTTGCTGTATATAGGTCCGCATGTCAGGACCACCAAACGATGTAGAGCCAAGCGAACTTTGGCGTAGATTGAACGAGTCTCCTCGCCCTAGTGAGGTAATCGACTTTCCAAGGAAAGACGCAAACGGTAAGCCGCTGTCTCGCGTGAGGATTCAGGTTCTCCGCATGCTAGAGCATGACCAGGCGAGGATACGGGCTCACGAGTGGCTAAAGAACAAAAAGATCCCAGCCAAAGAGTTTGAGGGGATTACAATTAGAGAGGTCTATGGCGACGCTGTTGCCAGGGAGCTATTAGCCATGGCTTGCGTATCCGACGAACCCATTAAGGGAACCGAGGATAGCGGCGCTCCAAAGTATGCGAGACTCTTTCGTTCCGGTGAGGACATGGAGACGCTTACGGCAGATGAGCTTGTCGTACTATTTACCGCATACGAGATGTGCCAGCGTAAGTTTGGTCCCTATGAGGGAAATATCGAAAGTGAAGAAGAATTAAACCAATGGGTTGCGCGCCTCGCGGAGGGAGGGAACCGCTTCCCTTTAGCGCAGCTAAGTTGGCATCAATTGGTAGAATTAACCATGTTGTTGTCGGAGCGAGCATACTGCCTATCAGCCCTCCTGGATTACCAGTCTTCGAGCTTGGAAGGTATTTCGGAGTCCCTCCAAAAGAAGTGGGCTATTGGCACTGGATTCTTTGGCAGGCTGCGCGCAAGTGTTATCAAACATGGTTTGAACCTATTAAGTGATGGCGAGGACGAGGTCCTAGAAGATTCCGAAAATATTGAGCAGATCCTTCGATCTGAGCAGGCTGACCTTGATAGGCATAGGGCAGCAGACGCTGGCCCCCTCGATCTTCCCGATCCAGGCATTTCTATTACAACAGAAGAAGCTGCCAGGTACGCACAGCTAATTCATAAGCACGGCAAGGACGAATAAGTGCCCAAACTCCAGTATGATTTTAGCGTTATAGGACTTCCGGCAGTCCATAACGCTCTGGCGTCGCTGGAGAAACGCTTGGCTCAGCATAACGCCAAAGTAAACCGAATAGTAGGAGGCGGAGGCGGAGGAAAGGGGAAAAGGCCGCCCATCCCGTCAAGAGGCGACAAAAAGCAGAAGAAGAGCCTTACTCGATTAGACCGCACTGCTAAGCGTATGCACAGCAAGCGCATGAGCGAACTTAGCGCGGTAGAGCAACAGCAAATCAAAACTGCTCATAAGGTTCACAAGATAAAACGGAAAAATCAGCTTAGGAGAGCCAGAGCTAACAAGAGGGAGAAGATACGGTCCCTTAGAGAGATTGACCGGATAGAAAACCAGGCTCAGCTCAAAAAAACTAGAGAAGCCACGAAAGCTAGAAGAAAACACCAGCGCACGTTAGAGCGAACCCGTGCGAACCGATTGGCCACCGGGAGGAGGGTGGTTGGTGGTGGGGTTCGTGGAGTCGGAAGGTCTCTGCGCGGAGTCGGAAGGGCCGGCTTGATGTATGGCGGCATGGTCGCAGGCGCGGCTGGAGGAGCTGCGCTTTCATATGAGATGAACGTAGACGAGCGCGTCCGTCTTCTGGCTATGGCCACTCATGGGGCTCAGGAGGGCAGGAAGAGGACTATCGGACTGAGGCCAGGAGAGACCCTTTTAAGTGCGCCGGAACGTGGGGCAGCCATTAAGTCATCGGCACAGGGAACGGCACAGAGGACCGGGGTTAGCACTGAAAAGATCCTACAGGGGCTAGCGAAGTGGCAGGAGATTACCGGGCGCGGTGATTTATCAGATAAAATTGCCCCAATGATCGGGGACTTCTCACAGGTATTCGGAGCTGATCCGAAGGCTGTGGCTGGAACTGCGGCATACATTTACGACCGTGTAAGAAAGGAGATGAATGCAGAGGGTACTGATAGGATTCATCCAGAGGAAGCCTTGAAGAAAACAATGAACATCATGAACAGTGCCGGTGCGCAGGGCCAACTGGGCATGATCGAGTTTGGAAGCCTCGCCCCCGTTATGTCTAAGCTCGTTAGCGCGACGATGAACGTAACGGGTGATATTGAGGAGGTAATAAAGCAATACATAGCGTTAGCCCAGCTATCGGTTTCTGGCGGAGCTAGGGATGCCTTTGAGGCGACTACTGCCCTAATGAGGTTCACAGACAACGTGGGACTTCTTGCTAAGAAAAAAGAGTTTAAGGACATGAACCGTCGGCTAGCGGCTCGCGGCCAGCCAATCGTGGACCCGTACACGTACTCCGAAGATAAGCACGGGAAGGTTAGACACGGGGTGACTGACCCTGTCGCGGTCTTGAAGGAGCTTTACCGGGGCACGGGCGGAGACATTGTAGCGTTGCAATCCATGCTCAGTATCCGAGGAAAAAAGGTCTCGGAGCCCGTTATGGCCCTCATTAAGAAGTACTCGGGTGGTAAGTCAGATAAGAAGTCTCTGAACGAGGGGTTCAAAAAAATGCACGCAGACCTCAAGATGTTCACCGAGGCTGGGACGAACAAAGAGGCGTGGGAAAAGATGAAGCAGTACGCGCGGGGATCAAGTAAAGCTGTTGCGGGTCGAGCGTGGGAGAGCATCGCCTCTAAGCTTGGACCCGAAGTCGTAAAGGTTCTAGAGGCTCTTGTCCCAGCAGCCGGAGATATTGGGGATGCGTTTGTAATATTAGCAAAGGGGCTCGCTGGCTTTATTAAAGCCATGCACGATCACCCATGGTCAATGATCGGAGCTATGCTCGGAGCTATCCTCGTTAAGGAGATAATGGCCGCCGGAATAGGGCACATGGTTGGCAAAGCAGTCGCTGCCGGGGTTGGGAGCAGCGCGTTCCAGGCGGTTATGGGTACTGCAATGGGGAAAGCTCTAATGGCTGCCAGTGCTGCCGCAGCGTGGATGTGGGCGAGTTACGAGATTGAGCAGCTGGAAAAAGAGAAAAAGGCGGCGAAGACCGATCTGGAACAAAATAGAGAGAACCTCCTCGGTGCTGAGGAGAGACTGAGATCAAGGGGAGGTAAGCTCCGTGGACTTGATACGGTTGAGCGTGAGAAGGAGGGTTTCTGGGCTAGGGTAATAAGAGGCGACTCCTGGGAAGACGCAAGCCGGGGGAAGGAGCTTCTTAGTCGCGATCAGAAGACGGGTAAGGTTGTCGCGACGAGCTTTGGCGCTAAGAGTTTATGGGCAGAGATTTTCGATGCCCTTTCAGTTGGAGCAGGCTTAGGTCTTGGAGCACCGACTCCCCCCGTAGGAGAGCAATCTGGAGGTCCGGGCGTTGCGACAGCACAGCCGATCTCGGCACTCGCTAAGCTTGATACCGGCGACCTGTCTACAGAGTTGGGAAAAAATACAATAGCAGTTGGTAACCTGGCGAATAAGGTAGGGAGAATAACTGTAAATCGCAGTAACGGCCCTGCGGGGGGCAAGGACGAATAGATGCCATCTACTGACGCACTAAAGAAACTGGGACCGCTTTCCTGGCGCGGAATACAGGTTCCTATCGTTAGCCGAAAGGTAGACTTTTCTCAGAGCGTGGCGAGGCAGAAGTTCAGCTATAGAGACAACTCGTTTATCGAGTCCCTAGGTGCGGAAAACTTTAGCTTCGGGTACACGATTCCATTTCGCGAGGATATTACTAGAGGCCCTTACGACGCTAACCTGTTTAGCGTTACGCTTCCCGCGTTTATTGCCGCTTGCCGAGACTCTAGCGCAGGCGAGCTTCATGATCCCGTACTTGGAAACTTTCGCTGTAAGTGCGTCAGCTTCTCAAGCTCTCTGGATACTAATAAGCGCGACGGTGTAGATGTAGAGGTTGGATTTGTCTACGCTCCTCGGATTAACGAGGTAGAGAAGCTCCCATCTCAAGTGGCGTCCACGAGCGCGATCTTCGCCCAGGTTACCGACCTAGATGGGAATATTGACAAGGGTGACTGGGAGCAGGAGAGCGTCGAGAGCCTTACCGGCGAACTAGTAAGGACGGGCGTCTTCGAGCCACCAGAGCCTTTCGCGGATCTCTTCGGACAGATAGACGGATTCGGCCGCCAGATTGAGAGATTCGGAAATAAGATCGACGCCAAGCTAAACAATGTTCTCTTTAAGCTTGAGAAGATGGAGGAGACGATCTCCGTCTTAGAGGACCCTACGAACTGGCCCATTCTAAAGTCTAGTAGAAGAATCCGCGCGAATATTGAGAGCACTAAGGAGCGGATAGCCAATCCTGGAAAGGCTGTTTTCAGGATGCTGACTAAGACGTATCAGTCCGTAGGCAATCTTGCGTCTGCACTCGGTATGCCAGTAGATCAGCTTCTTAGACTTAACCCGGCACTCTCGAAGAACCCCCTCGTTCCTCCAGAGACGACGGTTAACTATATTAGCGACAAGTTGGACGAGATCGAGGGTAACGCTTGAAGAGGGAGTCCCCAGAGTTTGTTGGTGTTCTTCCGCTAATAAACAAGAAGATTAAAATCTTTAAGTCCTTTCGCCTGGATAGCGATTACACGAAGAGCACGGACTCCTTTAGTATTGAGGTAGCTGCCCCCCATCCAAGATACCTCGTCGGGATGGAGGCTCAGCCTATAGAGATTTACATTAACGGAAACCCGGCAATGGTGGGCCGAGTAGACCGTACGGAGATTCGAGATAACGTCGCTATGACCATTAGCGGTCGTGACTATATGGCCGATCTTGTAGAGTGTAATATAGATCCGACTGTTAAGCTTCAGAAGGGGATGTCTATTAGGGACGCGATTACGATTGCTGCTGGTCCCGTAGGTATTAAGAGCGTAGCGAGCGCAGAGCAGATCGCTCTTAGGAATATTCGTACTGGGGCGAGCCTAGGGAAGCCTCCGCGCCCCGCAGCGATGAAGGCTAAACTTCAGAAGAATAAACCCGACCCTGGTAAGGGTATCTACGAGTACCTAAATCAGATTTGTATTCGTCTGGGCTGTACGATGCAGCCGACCCCTAATGACAGAACTCAGATCGTTGTATCGGAGCCAGATAACGAGCAGCCGCCCGCGTATACAATTCAGAGGTCGATAGGAAGAAAAGAGTCCGCTGGGAACAATATTCTAACAGCGTCTGCTTCACGCGACCTGTCGAGCTTTCCAACCCACGTACTTGTTACTGGACAGGCTGGGCCAGCGGATAACCCTTCTACATCTATAGATAGCAGGCCGAGTAGCTATGCGAGCACGAACTTTGACGCAAACGTATTTACAGATCAACCAAGGATCTTAGCTACGACTACCAAGGGTAGGATTAAGCCGGGGCAGCCAGGAGCAGACAATGGAAAACTTTACCGGCTCCTGTATCTTCGCGATAAGAAGAGTAAGGACGTTCATCAGCTAGAGAACAAAGCGTACCGCCTACTAGCGAATAGGATGAGAGATACGCTCGTATACACGGCAACGGTTCAGGGTCTCACTACGCTAGACGGAAGGGTATATGCTCCCGATACGGTTGTTCACGTTAAGGACGAGGTTACGCAGGTCTTTGAGAAGATGTGGGTATCGGGTGTAACCTATTCCTACTCAGAGGGATCTGGCGCTACTACCGAGATCCGGTGCTTTAGGAAGGGCACATTCATTATAGGCAAGGTAAGCCAGGACGAATAGGAAGAGGAAACTATGCCATTAGAACCACAGCTAGTCGAACTAGGCTTCACCAGCCTTGACGAGGAAACTAACCTTTTGTCTACGCAGGCGACGGTCCCTATCACTTCAGAAGAGGACGATAAGGCTTCGTTTGGTGACTGCGGAACTATCTCCGCACTAGGAGTAACGTCGCGTAGCTATCCTCCAGACTATGAGGGAAACGCAGAGGGGGTTCTAATCTCTGGAGTGGGTAACCAGGACGGGGTAATCGTCGGTGGTAGAGATCCTCGATGCGCAGGCGTATACGGGAAGCTGGAGCCGGGAGACACTGCGCTTCACTCATGTGCTCCTGGGGCCGCAAGCCAGGTTCTTTGCTACGGTAGCGACAAGAATGGCAACAAGGTGGTGGCCATGACCGAGGGAACCAACGGTAAGAATATGACCGTTACGCTCGACGGAGAAAACGATCAGATCGTAATCTCTGGAATGGCGGCTGCCATTATTATCGATGAGCACGGTATCTTTATGGGCAAAGGTGAGTCGTCGATTCTTATTACAGAAAAGGGCACCTTTATTAACGGAGAGCTTACTATTGGTAATGGGATAACCCCCCCGGATAGTCAGCTAATCGCATGGAACTCGGCCGCACTTGCGACGCTACAGGGGCTCGGTGTGCCGGTTAAACCCGCCCAGTATATTAACGTCACTTCGCAGAAATGAGCAACTGTAACTTTGACATCCCATCCCTAGCGATCCCGGCAATCCCGCTGCCTTTCAAGTTCCCAAGCCTCCCGAACCTTCCTCCAAGCATTAGCCTCGACATAGGCTTTCCGCTCGATCTTCCATCCCTAGCGATCCCGGCAATCCCGCTGCCTTTCAAGTTCCCTACTCTCCCGAACTTCCCCCCAAGCATTAGCCTAGATATAGGCTTCCCACTCGACTTACCTTCGCTAGCAATCCCAGCGATCCCGCTACCTTTTAAGTTTCCAAGCCTCCCAAACTTCCCACCGTCAATTAACATCCCATGCCCTCTGGACTGAGTAACTCACCATTCGGCCTCGGGACGCCAATAACCTCCCCGGTTCCGGCGGACCAGAAGGATCAGAATTACTGTCGCTACATTAACCCGAACACGGGCGACTATGAAGTATTCGCGGGCACCGGGGCGCTTGCGCAGATGCCGGGGGTGCGGCAGCGCGTTCTTCTTATCGCTAGGACGCTCAGGGGGTCGAGCAGCGTACTCCCGCAGCTTGGTATTAAGCTTCCGCCGAAGATTGACGAGTCTTTTGAGACCACGGTGCGGAACTCGATTAAAGAAGCCTTCAGGCCGATGACGGACGTAGAGAAGGTTCTTAGGCTTGACGGCATACTTGTCGGAAGGCTACCAGCCGGGAGAGTTAGCGTCGTTATAGCGTATACAGACCTGACACTTCCAGAATCAGAGATCGCGCCACTGGAGCTTGTATTCTAATGCCATTTGAAGTTGGAGAAATATACGTCCCGGCCAATGCCGAAGAGATTAGGGATGACTTCCTTACAGATATTAGGCTTGAGGCTATTAAGCAGGGAGTGCCTAACCCTCCGGTTCTTCCAGGATCGGATTGGCATATTCTCGGAACCGCACTCTCTAATATCGGCCTAATCCAGTACAGCAATCTCCGCATATCGGACGACAACATGAACGTCCTCACCGCGACGGGGGAGGACCTTGATAACATCAGGGAAGCCTACGGGCTTCCGGTAGTTCCGTCGTCCCCAGCTACGGGGGCTATTGTTGTAACTACTCAGATACCGCTCCCTCTCACTATCCCAGACGGAACCGAGTTTGTCCTCCCCAACGGGCTCCGGGGAAAAGTTTCTCCAACGGCAATAAACGTATTTACGGGAGCTGAAATTGCCGTCGTAACGATTGACACCGGCGAGGACTCAAACCTAGGGGCCGGAGAGATTGTTCAGTTCGTATCGCCGCCGGTTGGAGTGCAGACGGAGGCGACGGTGTCGGTTAACGCCCCACTGGCTGGAGGCGTATCGGTAGAAACCGATGAGCGAAAGAGAGCGCGGATACTTAATAGGCTCCAGACAGTGCCTGCCGGCGGGAACTGGGGAGACCTAATAGAGACATCGCTCAATGCTATTGCTAGCCTCCAGTATGCGTTTGTATATCCAGCGCTGGGAGGACCCGCTAGCGCAAAGGTAGTTCTCTGTAAGAACCAGAATACGGAGACCGGGGACTATAGTCGCCAAGTAACAGCGGCAGCTACGAATATTATTAGGGCCGCGATCTTCTCAAAGATGCCCTCTCCTATGGAGATTGTTGTGCAGTCTGTAGAGGACGAGCCTTTTGACGCAACGATTGACGTGGACCTCCCTAGCGCCGCGACGTCCGGAGGGAACGGTCAGGGTTGGGTAGACCAGGCTCCGTGGCCGCCCCTTGTACCGGCTGACGCGGGCAGGAGTACAATCTTCGCGGCATTGGGAACCAACCTATTTGTAAATGCCAATACGGCCACCGCTCCTATAGCAGGGCAAACTAATATCCTATGGTGGTCCTCGGTAGATCAAAGATTCTACAAGAGGCTAGTCGTGGGCGTAACAGGTGGTGGTCCTATTTGGAATATAACTATAGACGCTCCGCTAGTAGACTCGAATAATAACGACGCTATAGCGGGAGAGTATATCTGCCCGGCGACATCTAACTACGAGGCATACGGTAATACGTGGAGGACCGTTACAAACGGACTAGGTCCAGGAGAAAATACCTCGGACCCCAACCGTCTTCCGAGAAGTGCAAGGCACCCCTTCGAGGAGGATGGCTGGCACTCCAGCCTGACCATACAGCAGCTGAAGTCGATGGTAACCGCTCACCCTGAGATTGCCGATGCCTCGTGGGCATTCAGGTCGCTAACGGCCCCGTCTTTACCCCTCTTAGTGGCCTCTGCTCCGAGGATACTTACGCCGAACAACTTCGGAATGTACGAGATATAGCAATGGCAATTACTCCAACAGGATTTCCGGTATGGGTCCGAGCAAACGACCATACGACCTATGGCGGCAATGTTAATAAAATCGATTACCAGGCAGTGGGTCCGGTTAATGCCAGAACCGACATAGGTGCTGCGGAGTTTTGTCGGGCCACTGCTGACCTGTCGGCTGTAGGGAAAACGTGCCCATTCGCGAGCTTCTCTGCTCAGTTTAACGATACGGTGCCAGGTATTCCGACGATAGCGTCAACCGACTACCTATCTATGGCCGGCGGAACCCCTACCGCTGTAAGAAACGGAAACGGAGACGTTACGTTCACGTGGCTAGCCAGTTACTCGGACCAGTATAGCGTTTTAGGGTTAGTCAATATCGTGCACGCAGAGGCTACTGTGCACGGCGTATCGTTTCGCCTAGCTACCGTAGAGCTTCTTGACCTGAGCGTGTCCGGCCTAAACGAGTCCGTTCGAGTTAGGGTCTGGGATGCTGCTACCGCTACCGCTGCTATCGATCCCCTAGTCTCTGTCGTGATTACTACGGGGACCGTGTAATGCTAGGCGGCCTCTGCCCTTTCCCGCTACGGTTAGGATCGAATAACGACGCCGATGGCGTAAGCGCAGAGCAGTATAGTCGGACTGGTTCTACTTTAGCCTCGTGCTCTATGGCGGCACCGCTGGCTTTGGTCACTTTCGATACCACGGGCCCGTCGATCTTATCCTACAACGGGCAGAACGGAGTAGGAGCCTTCGCTGAGCCCGCCATCGCGAAGATCGGAATTGGAGTCGTAACGCTAACCTGGAGCCCCGCCTACTCAGACGCCTATGAGACGTCCTACCCGTGGGTCGGAAGATCGACGCTTCTTACAGGGCACGGAGCGTCCCCCGTTGGGGCGACTGCAACTATCAACCCCTCTGGCGTAATACAGGTTAAGGCCTACGAGCTTGGAGTAGGCGATGTGGAGGGGACCTTCACGCTGAAGGTATTTTAGATGGCCATTGTTACCACTCATCCTCCTGGACTCCCTACCTGGGCACGGTCTAGAAGACTCGGAGAATACGGGCTCAGCCTAGATAAGTATAACGACGGGGACGAGCGCCCTGTCCCCTATAGCTGGACATGGTATCTAGAGATGCGCTCAATGCGTGGAAGCGCATACTCTAAAGAATCTACAGGCCTGGTTCACACCGAGAACCTCGCGATAGCTAGGGGGCAGCAGGCGATCACACGAGCCTCGGCCAGGCTGGCCTATAACTCAACTCCAGGCACGAGCTACAACAAGCTAGAGTATTGGGTCAAGGTCCTACGAGTCCCGGAGCGAACGCAGGATACCAGGGAACAGCTCAGGCAGCGCTGTGCCGCTAAGTTCATGGCCGCAGTTGGGCCAACGGAGCAAAACGAGAACGACGCCATCGAGGCCCTTCTTGGTAATCATCTGGTCGCCATTTGGAGGCAGACGGGGGCCGACTTGGATAACCCGCCTACGCAGACATACTGGCCTGGTGTTAATCCGGGGCCATTCTCCCATAGTCTTGGCGGCGGCGCGTGGCTTAGCGAGAGATCCCATCTTGTTGTAGAGGTGCAGCAGCTTCACGAGGAGAGCCTAGGGGAGTTTCTTGAGCTAATGAACGTACACCTATTCTCCCTTCTTGACATAATGACACCGGCATGGTGCACGTTCAACTGGGCCACTAACGTGGCAACCGGCTTCTTACTGGATATTAGCGATATGGACTTCGACGGATTTAACCCATGACGAGTATAGAGGACAGGCAGCGAGTTGTTATTGACCTCAGTGTCTATAACGCCATTAGCTACTTTCGGAGAAACCCTACGGCCAGGGAAGTGGTTAACTATCTCCACGCTTCAGGCTGGACCCCCGTATGGGATGACGCCAACGTTGTTGTTACGCATGAGTCTGTAGTCGAGTCTGCGGGCAGGCTTCAGACCCGTGGCCTAGTATCCGTCGAGGAAGACCTCCTCACGCTTCCGTCGCGTGGCCCAAATGGGCTCGGGCAACCAGTAGAGATTAACGAGACGAGGACTGATTTGAGTTGGCGAGGTAAGAGATGACGTTATTAGATCCCACTCTCGGTGTTGGCTACGCTTTCGGGGAGAAGCTTCCTTCGACCCATATGACAACGATTGCGACTCAGCAGCCGAGGGCATTGGATATTGTTAATGGTGGACCTTATGTCCAGTCTGGACAGCTCGTTATTGACGGAGACGCCCTAAAGGGCGGAGGTACAGAACCGATCCTATACACTAACCTTCTCGGAATTGTCGGCGCGGGCCTGAACGGCGAGACGAGGTGGCAACACCCGTGCGTTATAGACGGTTCAGACATGGACGCTATTACCGGAAGCTCCGTCTCTATCGACGCAACGAGTACGCTTAATGTCGCTGGTACGATGGATGCCCAGGCAGCTTCCATCGTCAATATCAACCCAACGTCTACGGTTACGTGGACAGGGGCTACCAACCTACCGAAGCTCGGGTCAAGGACTTACACCAAGACGGCTTCGCTGGAGAGCGGGCGGGCTGCAAACATAACTAGCCTCGTATCTCCGCCCTATGTTGCGTGGCACTACTCGCCACAGCTAAACTACGACAGCATCTGGCTACAGACGGAGACAAATGGGTCTGGCCCAGGGTTCCAGCTATACATACCGCTGGACGTGTTTCGCAACTCGGTGCTTACCTCAGTATCGGTTAACTTAACGGGAGGCTACGGGGCAGGCCATGGTGCAACCCTTCCTGGAAACATGCCAATCGTTGAGGTGTGCTCCGTAGATCCCGCAACAGGCACGCGCACAGTTCTTGGAACAACGACGGATACCTCTGCTAGCGCTGCCGCATACGACGTTGCACATACTATTACCGTTGGCGGCTTGGCCGTAACAACACTGGCAACGCTCCAGTACCAAGTTAGGATTACCGGCGAGGGTATAGCAAACTCGGTAAATAATACGTTGGCCGTTCTCGGCGTCACGTCGCTCTACACATGTACGGAGATCCATCCGGGATAAGGTATGCCTGCTACCGTAACAGCCGTTCCTACATATCCGATGCCCGGAGATGTGAGGTTAGTATTCACGCCAAATACGAGCGAATACTACCTGCGGCTATACGCGACAGGGGCACCGGAGGGGAGTCACCTAAAGACGATCCTCGACAGCGGGGCGACGACAAGCCGTACTCTTATATGGCAGGGGTACATGGATGAGGAGCCAACACTCGTCTTTGATGCCGGTGGACGATACTCCCTGACTCTGGACGTATTCACAAAGGGGGCTACGGACTATGGCGGCGGATATGATGGCGATCCGAATAGCTTTTTAACGGAAACCGTTAGTCCAGCAGAGAGCACCTCTATTGAGTTCGATATTGGCCAACGTATGGAGAGCGTACTAGGTACGACAGGTTTCGGGTCTGCAATCCTTTCTCTGTGGGTATGGGGCGATACGGTTCGGGCGACTAATACTCTAGAGCACGAGTCCGCGACCCCCTTAGTTTATAACCCAAGTACCGGCGCGGCGAAGATCGCCCTCCAGTCCTCCTCTGTAATTACATCAGTAAGCGGCCTTATCAATAGCTCGGTATCGTCGC
>Ga0255047_10001534_pt1 | contig 16589 bp, 14 predicted proteins | sample JV7_2_1_MG_FD_183640 | JGI IMG/M metagenome (GOLD analysis project Ga0255047, IMG submission 183640) | Seawater microbial communities from Jervis Inlet, British Columbia, Canada - JV7_2_1 | ecosystem: Environmental > Aquatic > Marine > Inlet | place: Canada: British Columbia | collected 2016-10-06 | reverse complement strand
TGCAGCCAGTCTCTCGACGATGCCGGACATCTACATTCAGCTTGACGGATTCGCCGACGAACGTGGTGATCTGGATTACAACCAGCGGCTCTCTGCGCGCAGAGCGGAGCACGTAAGAGATGTTCTTATTTCGAGTGGTGTTGACGAGTCGCGTATCAAACTCGCCGCGCACGGCGAGTCGCCGGCGGCCGACGACAACATCGACAGCTTCGCCTTTGAGCGAAAAGTCAGCCTGACACTGTTCGTCGGACAGACGCCGTCTTTTGCATCGAACCCGAACTAGGAAATATCCGGTCCCCAAAACGACTCATCCCTGAGTCACCGACTGGCCGGTCTCTTCGAGACCGGCCTCTTTTTTGGTACGGTACGCTCATGAGTGATTTGCTTGAACGCAAATGCAAACCCTGTGAGGGTGGTGTCGAACCCCTGACCGTCGATCAGGCCGGCTTGCTGATGTTGGCATTGCATCCGGATTGGCAGCTTTCTGCCTCCGGCAAAGACATCAGTCGTGAGTTCGAGTTCGCGGGATTCGGCAAGACCATCGCATTTGCCAATGCCGTCGCATGGATAGCGACCAGTGAGGGGCACCATCCGGAGATGACCGTCAGTTACGGAAGTTGTCTCGTTCGATACACGACGACGGCGATAGACGGACTTTCCGACAATGATTTCATCTGCGCAGCGAAGGTAGATCGGATGGCCGCCGAATGATCGAACTCGCCGACATCGAGGCCGCAGCAGAGCGTCTGAAAAATGTTGTAGTGAGAACGCCGCTACTCCGGTCGGTTGAGCTCGACGAGATCGCCGGCGGACGCGTTTTGCTGAAGCCCGAATGTTTTCAAACGATCGGCTCCTTCAAGATTCGCGGCGCATACAACCTGATGAGCCAGTTGCCCGCGGAACTGGCAAGTCGTGGGGTCGTGGCCTGGTCATCCGGCAATCACGCGCAAGGTGTGGCTCTGGCCGGACGCCTGCTGGGAATCAGGGCGACTATCGTAATGCCCGAGGATGCACCGAAATCGAAACTCGATCGCACCAGGCGCTTGGGTGCGGAAGTCATCCTGTATGACCGCTATTCGGGCGACCGGGAGGCAATCGCCCGTCGGATTGCAGCCGAACGCGGTGCCGAGATCGTTCCTTCCTATGACAGCGAGCATATCGTTGCCGGCCAGGGCACCATCGGTCTCGAAATCATTCAACAATCCGGTGAGCTTGGCTTTCTGCCAGATCAGGTTCTGGTGGGTTGTGGGGGTGGGGGAATAAGTGCGGGTATGGCTGTCGCCATCAATGCGCTTTCGCCCGATACAGGTGTCTACACTGTCGAGCCGGAAGAATTTGACACCACGGCCCGGTCACTGCGCGACGGCGTACGCCGCCGAAACGAAGAATCGGCGCGATCGATCTGCGATGCATTACAGTCGGAATCCCCCGGCGAATTGCCCTTTGCTATTCACCGCAAACTGGGCACAGCCAGCCTCGTCGTTAGTGATGCCGAGGTCAAGGCAGCGATGCGTTTTGCGTTTCTTCATCTGAAAATCGTCGTCGAGCCCGGCGGCGCCGTTTCGCTCGCTGCTGTATTGTCGAAAAAAGTCGATTGCGAGAACAAGACGACAGCTATCGTCCTGACCGGTGGCAACATAGACGCGGAGTTTTTCTCAGAGATTCAGAACGAGGTCTGAATCAGTTGCGACGCACTCCAAAGCGCGGTTTGTGCAATACAGTGACATTGTCGGCATTCGGTTCGGGATAGGTACCCGTCGGCATGGCCCTCTGCCGCCGGTGTTGCCAATCGTCCAGCCACCTGATGAGGAGTTCCAGTTGCTCCACATCCTTTTTGATTTTGTGTGGTGGCAATTCGCAGATTCCGATTCCGGCTTCGACAGCATGCACGAAATTCTGGCTGTCTCGCATAACGGCGATGATCGGTATTCCGAGCGTGTCGAGGAAGCGCATCAGCTTCTCGTAGCTCTTGGTATTGCGGCGAGTGCGATTCGCAACAACTGCAAGTTTGCGATCGCGACGATCGATTTTTGCAACGAGCAGCAAGTCGGCAATGCAGCGTGAGGCGGCATGAATATCAATCGCCGACGGCAATACCGGCACGAGTATGCTGGTGGCATCGCGAGTCATTTCGCGCAGGTCGTCGTGGCTCAGGCTCGCCGGCGAGTCGACTATCAGGCTGGTTGTCTCGTTGGGAACCCTGAGTTGCCAGCTGCGTGTTGCCTGCATGCTGTTCTTGTATGCCGCTATGCCATGGATCGGCGGCTTGTTGCCGGGCCGTTTCTCGAGCCAGCTCATCGTCGAGCCCTGCGGATCACAATCCATGACTGCAGGGATCGGGCCGCGAGCCGCATAGCAACTGGCCAGGTTTGTTGCGAGCGTCGTTTTACCGCAACCTCCCTTGGGATTCAAAATTACGATCTTGTTCAGATCATCTCTTTTTGGCGTGATCAACATGTTTGCTTTTCGGGCATTCTCTCGATGAATCGTAACTTTGGGATATTCAGTGATCCAAATCCATGAGCCAGTTCACATAATACCGGAATTCGGGGTCAGAGCCCTTTTTTCAAAAAAAGGGCTCTGACCCCTTTTTCACCGTGTCCGTCGAGGCTCGGCACCGAACGCTGTCTTGAGCAACGTCCGTCCGGGCAGAAGGTAGTCGGGCATCCTTAATCGCCCGGCGTCCTTACTTTCAACAAAAAGCGATCCGTCTGGCCCCGTATTGACTCGTCGAACACAAGCAGGCTGTGGTCGTCTGCGTCGTTGCGGAGCAGATCACTGTCAGAATCCACAATCAGGCCTGCAGCTTCGACAGTTTCCAGTACTTTGGAAATCTCGATCCGGTGCAATGCGGAGTTGTCCGCGCCGGCTTCACCGACGTGGTCAATTATTCCGAGTACTGCTCCGGGCTTTAACAAGCCGGCAATCGTCTGAAGCGCGCTGGCCGTCGCCTCAGGTCCCCGCCGGTTATATATATCGTGAAAATTGAGCGCCGTTATCGCGGCGTCGAACGAGCCATCGTCCGGCCCCAGGTCTGCGAAGGCCTTGTTCAGGCGAGTGACGTTCGGCAATCGATTGCCGGCCAGTCGGGCACTGATTGCTTTCTCATTTGCTCCGTCACGAAACTTGAGGACAGTTGGAGGATTTTGAGCTACGACCTGGCCCTCCGGGCCAACCGCCAGTGACAGCACTTCCGTGTAATAGCCACCTGCAGCAATCAGGTCAATGACGTGCATGCCTCGCCCAATCCCAAGGAACTCGACGACGTCCGCCGGTCTGCGTCCCTCATCGCGTGTCCGATCCGACTCTGCCCGATCTTCGTTGGCCAGCATCGCCCTGAGATCAGGCGCGGCCTCTTCGACATCCGCCGCCGACGTGTCAGCGATCGTGGAATCTGGCTCCGGCCCGTTGCCACCGCTACAGGCAGCGAGCGCGAAAGCAATGGTCAAAAACGTCGGGCCCGACAGTGTTCCTCTTGGAATCATCGTTATTCTCCCAGCAATTTACTCAACGGGACTGGTGAGCATACAACTGCGGTGGCGGCGCAACAAACTGTGGCACCCGGATTCTATGTCGGTGCCCGGTATTCCGGCCAAACCGGAATGTCGCCGGCATCGCAGGACCAGTCGGCTCGCGACGCCCAGAATATCCTCGCGGTCGGATCGATTTCGGGCGAATGATCGAGGGATCCTGCGGGGACGACCGCGAGACTCAGGTCGGGTGCGATACGCGGAAGCGGGCTTCCGCAATTCGAACAAAACACGGTCCGAAAGCGTTTGGCGTCCGGCACATTATATGTATTCAGGAGTTCTTCACCTTCAAGCCAACGAGCGGCATGGGGCACGAGAATGATATTGCTCGCGTGGCCGGTACCGGATGCCTTGCGGCATCGCCGACAATGACAATGATTGAAGGCTTTCGCATCTCCCGTGATTTCGTAGCGAACAGCGCCACACAGGCAACTTCCGGAGAACGATGATTGAGACATGGCGGCTTCCCCTCTTATCTGTCTTGAGGGGAATCTTAGCGCACCATTTGCTGCCTAGGGGCCGGCCTGTGCGATCAGCGCGTCCCAGGTAGTATTCGTCGTCTCGTCGATCACGCCGTCACCGTCGAAATCCGATTCCAGCCGGACATTGACGTCGTCAACTGCGATCAGGCGGACTGAGGAGTTGGTGCCCATGACCAGAAACTCGCCCGTGGAGGGATTTGCTTCTCCCGATCCCTCGAACATGACCGGTGTGCTGTAGTCGACCGTGCCTTCCAGGTCGGTGCTGTCCACGGTACCGTTCGAGACCAGCGTGTAGGGCGTCGGAACGACCAGGGTATCCACTGTCTCGGTCGTGTCGTAGTTGCTAATGGTATCCGAACTCGTTGGCCCATCGATCGTCAGTTGCGTGCCAGTGATCGATACGCTCCATTCAGGATCCAGCGTAGTGTCGACCGATACCGTCGCGTTACCGTTCGATATGCCCGACTCCGTACTGGTAACCACTTGAAAATTCGTCAGGACAACATCGAAAACCAGCCGGTACGGCGGGCCCAAAAGAATATCGCCCGTGATTGTGGTGAACAGATAGTCGAGTGTGCCGTTTACTGTCTCCCCAGGTACATCGACACAATCCGCAGCGAAGACGCTAAGTGTATCGCCGACCGCGAACGATATTGCCAGCGGATCGGCAAGATCTCCGGAAATCGTAATTGTTCCGGACACAAGGCAGGGCTGCTCTATCGGGCCGAATGGCACCTTCTGCATCGCATTCACCAACGTCGCCGAATAAAATTCGACGCCGGAGACCTTGTTCATGTTGCCGACGCTCGCGGTACCTAAACCGAGCACGCCTGCGACATCGCCGACACCGGCTGAATCAAGCGCCGCTCTCAGGGCAACAGTCATTGCTGCCGGCGCATTAGCGCTTGTGATTGTTAACGGCCCACCGCCTGCAGGCGGAGGCGTGGTCGTGTTGCCGGAAAAACTCGTTCCCGTATCGCAGGCGGAAACCATTATGTAAATAAAAAACAAGGCCGGATAACGCATTTTCATGGTGTGTCTCCGTCGTCGCTGTCGGGCGCAGGACTGTATCTATGGGATTCTGGGGTTCCGAATGCAATCTATGGTACGCCGCGTATCACGCCTTAATGTGTGACCCGGATCACGGATACTGCATCAACTCTGGCGATCTGCCTTATGTTCTATTCGGGGGAAGAGTAAAGAAACTACTGTGGCGGATTCTGTGAGGTGGTCACTATGCGCAGGGCGTTGTGTTCTGCAAACTGGTTCGCTTATGGACGCCAAGCAACACGCCAACGGTTCAGCTGAACGAATAAGTCTGTGGCGACCGGACTTCGTATACTCGGCACTGCTCTTCGTGGTTGCCGTAAGCATCCTGGCAATCGTTACGCAGCGCACGGGAGTCCTGACATCCACATACGGGCCGGGCACAGCGCTGTTCTTTCTCGGCTTTGGGCTGTTCACTATCGCGATGGGTTACCCGCACCCACATTTCGGGCATGTCTCATTCGATCGGGCCGCCCAGGTTGCCAGCATCCTGGTCCTCGGTCCTGTCGACGCCGCCTTGATTAACGGGCTCGCCTCGCTTGTCTATCCGTGGCATCGGCTTTGGCTGGGAGTTCCGATAGGCGCCGTGCTTACTGCATCTATGCATAACGCCGGGATGATGTCGATGGTCATACTCGGTTGCGGGTCCCTGTACACCTATCTTGGCGGACCTGTTCCACTGGACCACCTGAACGTCGCCGCCGCAGGTTTTCTGCTCCTGCTCATATTAAGCATGCAGCTCCTGAACGACCTCAGCATGCTTGTCATCATCTATTTGCGAAAGGGCGATCCGTCCAGGTTGCTCAATGTCTTTTCCACCGGTGTCGAGTTGGGGTCGGTGTTGATCGCGGTCGTCGTCGCTATCGTGTATATACGAATGGAGCCGGCGGTGGTCGCATTGGTATTGATCGTCGTCAGTCTGGCAATGTTCGTGCTGAAGAAGTATGCGCAGATGCGCAACAAACTCGAAGCGCTGGTCGAGGAGCGGACTATGGAGCTCCGGGAAAAATCGCTCGAGCTCGAACAACAGGCAACGCATGATGAATTAACTCGTCTGTATAATCGGCGTTACGCTGACGATTATCTGGAACGCCAGATCGAAAGCACGCGGCGGCACGATCGGGAATTCACGATAGCGCTTGCAGACATCGATCATTTCAAGCAAATCAACGACCGTTTCTCGCACGCAGTCGGTGACCAAGTCCTTCGCCACGTCGCCGAGATCCTCGTTAACCGGTGCCGCAAAACCGACGTTGTCGCCAGATACGGTGGCGAAGAATTCCTGCTTTGTTTCCCGGATACCGGGTTGGATTTCGCGGAGCAGGTTTGCGGCGATATCCGAACAGCCGTCGAGAACGCCGACTGGTCGGAGATCTCCGATAAAGTTGGTACACATGTCTATATCACGATCAGTTTCGGTGTCGCTCAGCTCGGCAAGGACATGCGTCGAACAACGGTTTTGAGTGCCGCAGACATGCGTCTTTATCAGGCGAAGAGAAAAGGCAGAAACCTGGTCGTAGTCTAGAACCTATCCCAGCATTTCGCGTGACGACTTCGCGGCGATGGTAATTATGAAATAGCTTCCAGCTGAAAGAGGTCGCTCAGGAGCTGTTCAAATTTCGATTGGTGAAGAATGCGAACGGCCGTCTCGACTCTGAATATAGTCGCTGGATTCGTGACCTAAAACATCTCGCTTGGGCCGGGCTTGTCATCCTCTGCCAGCTCCCTGCTGGCGATATGATCGCCCGTAATCATCTTGCTGTAGCTCATGCCCGGGCCAACCATTGGGTACACGCCCGCGTCCGGATCGATGATGACTTCGAGGAACGCTGGTCCGGGAAAGCCAACGAAATCACGGATGACCTGCGGCAGGTCTTCCTTGCGATCCAGCTTGGCCGCATATTCGAATCCGTCGGCCTCCGCAGCCTTGACGAAGTCCTTGCGGCGCAGAGATTTGTCGCTGCCCGACATGCGGCCTTTGTAATAGAGTTTCTGCCACTGCCTGACCATGCCGTCGCCGTAGTTGTTGAGGACGATAACTTTGATCGGGAGTTCGTATGTGGTAGCGGTTTCGAGCTCGCCGAGATTCATGCGCATGCTGCCGTCACCGTCGATGTCGATGACCAGGCGATCCGGCTGTGCGAACTGGGCGCCGATCGCGGCAGGCAATCCGAAGCCCATCGTCCCCATGCTTCCGGACGTCAGCCAGAGCCGAGGCTCACGAAAATCGAAATATTGAGCGGCCCACATCTGATGCTGGCCGACGCCGGTCGAAATTATCGCCTCGCCGCCGGCCAGCCGATTAATTTCCTCGATCACGGCTTGAGGCTGTATGAGATCGTTGTCGCGATCGTAATTGAAGCAGTGCTTCTCCTTCAGCCCGGCAATCTCCTTGTGCCAGGCGTCGTATTCTTTCTCGAAGCCGATGCGCTTGCCGTAGGCGAGCAGGTCGTCGAGGTCACGCTTGAGAACGCCGACGTGGTGCCAGTTGACACTCTTGACTTTGCCGATCTCGGATACGTCAACATCGAAGTGCGCAATATTCTTCGCGTTGGGCGCGAATCTGGCTGGATCGCCGGCGACGCGGTCGTCGAATCGGGCACCGATCGCAATCAGCAGGTCGCAGTCCTCGACTGCGTAGTTGGCAAACGCCGTACCGTGCATGCCCAACATATGCAGCGACAGCGGATGCTTCGTGTCGCTGGCGCCTAATGCCATCAGCGTCGTTGCCACCGGGATTCCGTGTGCACTCGCAAAATGACGCATTGCCTTGGTTGCATTGCCGTTGATGACGCCGCCACCGGCATAGATCAATGGCCGTTCCGACTCGGCAAGCATCGTGTAAAGACGCTCACAGGCCTCATCAGTCAGTCGGTTCTCGACTACGGCCTGCAGTCGGTGGCGATAGCCTGTCAACGGCAACGCGCCACCACCGGTAAATTCACCCTCCCAGTTCTGAACATCCTTTGGTATGTCGATGACGACCGGTCCGGGCCGACCCGTACGCGCTAGCTCGAATGCGGTTCGCATCGTTGCTTCCAGGCGTTTCGGATCGGTCACGAGAAACACATGTTTGGCTACGGCGCCCATAATTGCTGCGACGGGCGCTTCCTGAAAGGCGTCGGTACCAATCGCATTCGATGGCACCTGGCCACAGATGACGACGATCGGAACGGAGTCCGCCATGCAGTCACGAACCGGTGTGACAGTATTGGTCGCACCCGGACCCGAAGTGACCATGACTACGCCTACCTTGCCGCTGGCGCGTGCATACCCGGCCGCCATGAAACCGGCGCCCTGCTCATTGGCCGGTACGATCAGTGGAATCGGCGATTTTCCGTCGGGCTTGCGATGCCGGTCGTTGTATCGAAATACGGCATCGTAGGTGGGGAGTATCGCACCACCGCTATACCCGAATATGGTATCCACGTTCTCGTCGGCGAGGACCTGGAGCACCATATCGGCACCACTCATCAGGGTCCCGGCGAGCGGATGCCGACTTCTGCAGCCTAGGGGCGCTTCTTTGTTCATCTTCTCGTCAATGTCTCATAAGTGCCGGATTTTGGGCGAGTGTTTACTAATTTTTATTGCATTGCAATACTCGCGATGCTGTGCCACCTTGCGGCGGAACACAGGTCAAACTAGTTTCAAGCGAATTTATTTCTTGCCGGGGAAGAAGAGCCGATGCGACATGTAATTTCTGTGCTGCTGCAGAACGAGGTCGGGGCCCTGACCCGGATGACCGGGCTATTCTCGACACGTGGCTACAACATTGAATCGCTGAACGTGGCACCAACGGACGATTCGACGGTATCGCGCGTCACGCTTGTGATCAGCGGCCCCGACTCGGCTATCGCGCAACTCAATACGCAGCTCGCGAAGCTTGTTGACGTAGTCAATATTCACGACATGACCCTTGGCGCTCACTTCGAGCGGGAACTGGCGATCGTCAAGCTCAAACTCGCGACAGGTGGATATGCGAAGGCGCTGACGCTGGCGAAAAAACATGCTGCTGAGATCCTTGATGATGCGCAGAACAGTTGCGTCATCCAGCTAACGGGCAAGCTTGCCGAAATCGACAAGTTCGTCGAGGAAGCAGGTCAGATCGGTGAGATCGCAGCGGTCGCGCGAAGCGGTAGTGTGGCTGTTTCCAAGGGTGAGGTAACGCTGTCATCATACGCAACACACCACCGTCTCTCCGGATAGGTCCGAGCAGGTGTCCGGTATCGAGCTAAGAAACTTGCAGCGCCTGGTCATCAAAATCGGCTCTTCGCTGCTGGTGAATCAGGAGGGCCGGCTCGATCGCGACTGGCTCTCCGGCCTGGCCGAGGATATCGCTGAGTTGCATGAAGCGAAGCAACAGCTGTTGATAGTTTCTTCGGGTGCGATCGCGATCGGTAGCACTGTGTTGGGCATCAATCCGCGACGCTCACGCCTGGAGGAATTGCAGGCGGCTGCTGCGGCCGGGCAGGTACAGCTCGTTCACGCGTACCAGGAAGCACTGGGCGCACACGACATTGCGGCCGCTCAGGTATTATTGACGCTCGGCGATACGGAGAATCGGCGCCGATTCCTGAATGCACAAGGTACGCTGAACCGATTGCTCGGGCATCGAGTCGTGCCGGTTATCAATGAAAACGACACAGTCGCGACCGAGGAAATTCGCTACGGTGACAACGACCGCCTCGCTGCACGTGTGGCGCAGATGGTTATGGCAGACGGGCTTATTCTCCTGTCCGATGTGGATGGTTTTTACACAGCGGATCCGGGCAAGAATTCCGGTGCCGAACACATTCCGTCCGTTGAAAGAATCAGCGATGAGATGTTCATGATGGCCGGTGAGTCACAGTCAGACATCGGCAGCGGCGGCATGGCGACCAAACTGCAAGCGGCCCGTATAGCAACCCATGCCGGTTGTGCGACCATCGTGGCAAGCGGTGCCGTCGAACGGCCACTAAATGCGTTGGCAGGCGGCGGCAAATGCACGGTATTCAACGCGGAGGGAACGCCGGCCGCTGCCCGAAAACAGTGGCTCGCCGGCATTCTGGAAGTTCGCGGAGAATTGAGGGTGGACCCAGGTGCGGCGACGGCACTCGCGAACGGCAACAGCTTGCTGCCGGTCGGACTTGTCGAGGTCGTCGGCAATTTTCGTCGTGGCGACGCTGTGACACTGGTCGGCGCGAATGGCGAGGAGCTCGGCAGGGGGCTTGCGGCGTATGCCAGCGAAGAAGCTATAGAAATCATCGGTTGCCGCTCCGAGCAAATTGAGCCGAAACTGGGATACCGCGGCCGGACGGTCATGGTACATCGCGACGATCTCGTTCTCTTTGGGAGCGATGTGTAGATGAGTCAGCAGTCCGGAACACTGAAGGCTGAAATGCCGAACCTCGCTGAGATGATGGACGAGCTCGGCCGCAACGCTCGGGCAGCCGCATCGGAACTGGCGCTATGTTCGGGAGCGCAGCGCGACCGGGCGCTCGCCGCTGCAGCGAGTTGCATGCGCGACAGCAAGGAACCGATTCTCGCTGCCAACCAGGCCGACATGAGTGCTGCAGACGAGCGCGGCTTGAGCAGCGCAATGCTCGACCGGCTTGCCTTAAGTCCTGCACGCCTCGAAGCAATGGCCGCAGGACTCGAAGCCGTCATCGAATTGCCTGACCCGGTGGGCCGGGTCCTCGCTGAGTGGGAGAGGCCGAACGGCCTGGTGATACAGCGAATCACGGTGCCGCTGGGCGTGATCGGTATCATTTACGAGAGCCGGCCGAACGTGACCGCGGATGCAGCCGGCCTTTGCACGAAATCGGGCAATGCAGTCATTTTACGAGGCGGGTCGGAGAGCTTTCATTCGAGTCAGGCGATTTTTCAGTCTCTTTCCGCTGGCCTTGAATCGGCGGGCATTCACCCGGCAGCCATTCAGATGGTGCCGACAACGGATCGGGCCGCCGTCGGCTACCTCCTTTCGTCGATGGGAAACACGATCGATGTCGTTGTACCGCGTGGTGGCAGGAGCCTTGTCGAGCGTGTACAGAGAGAGGCGCGGGTGCCCATCATTGGTCACCTGGAGGGGATCTGCCATGTCTATCTTCATGCGTCGGCGAACGTGGCAATGGCAAGGGACATCGTGGTGAACGCCAAAATGCGCCGCACCGGCATCTGCGGTGCGGCAGAGACCGTGCTCGTGGATCGGGACGCTGCTGCTGCACTCATTCCCACCGTGGTGGAGGCGCTGATCGAGGCGGGCTGCGAAGTCCGCGGCGACGAGACCGTGCGGGAACTGGCGTCGGCAACACAACCCGCCGCTGAAGAGGACTGGCATACCGAGTACCTCGACGCCGTTATCTCGGTCAGGGTGGTCGATGATGTGTCGCAGGCGATCGAGCACATCCGTCAATACGGGTCCGGCCACACCGAAAGCATAGTCGCCGAAGACAAAGCGGCGGCAAACCGGTTCCTGAGTGATGTCGACAGCGCAATTGTCTTACACAATGCATCAACTCAATTTGCGGACGGAGGAGAATTCGGTATGGGCGCGGAAATCGGAATTGCGACCGGACGAATTCATGCCCGCGGGCCTGTCGGTGCCGAGCAGTTGACGAGCTACAAATATGTGGTCCGCGGGAACGGACAAGTAAGACCCTGATGTCCGATACCGTGCCGCAATACGATTTGCTGATCGTAGGCGGTGGCATCAATGGCGCGGGCATTGCCCGCGATGCGGCGCTTCGGGGCCTGCGCGTAATGCTCCTCGAGAAAGGCGACTTCGGCGGCGGGACGACGAGTTTCTCGAGCCGCCTCATTCACGGCGGCCTGCGATACCTGGAGTATGCCGAAATCGGCCTCGTCTATGAATCGCTGCATGAGCGTGGCTGTTTGCGAAAAATCGCATGCCATCTCGTTAAACGCATTCGAATAAATATTCCCGTTTATGAGAGCAGCAGGCGGGGGCCATTGCTGATTCGGCTCGGCATGATCGCCTACGACCTGTTATCCATCAGGAAGAATTTACCGAGGCATCATATGTTGAGTCGCGAGGAATTGCTGGCTGAAGCACCCGGATTGACCGCAGAGGGACTGCGTGCCGGTGCGCAATACTACGACGCACAGGTGACGTTTGCAGAAAGGCTGGTGCTGGAAAACATCATTGCCGCGGAAGAGGCCGGCGCCGTTGTAAAAAACTACTCCGAGGTCGATGTCATTGGCTCACATGACGGCACGGCGATCAACGTTGCATATGTCGAGGGGGAATCCGGTGAGAAATGCCGGGCTAAAGGGCGGCTCGTGATCAATGCCTCCGGTCCCTGGGTTGACCGCGTGTTGCAGACAAGCGGCGCGAAAATACGGAGACTGATGGGTGGTACCAAGGGAAGCCACATTATCGTCGGCAAATTCAATGGCGCACCACGCGATGCATTCTATGTGGAGGCGGCAGTTGATGGCCGGCCTTTTTTTATCATCCCTTGGAACGGGCAATACCTGATCGGCACGACTGACATTCGTTTCGGGCGCAATCCAGACAATGCCCGTGCCAGTAACAAGGAAATTCAGTACTTACTGGACGAGACAAACCGAGTATTCCCCGAGGCAGGGCTGACTGTTGACGACATACACTTTGTCTACGCAGGCGTTCGCCCGCTGCCACGACGAAGAATAGGACCGGAGTCGGCTATTACCCGCCGACACATCATCAAGCGTCATCGACGAGCTTTGCGCGGAGTCATTTCGATCATCGGCGGCAAATTGACGACCTACAGGAATCTTGCGGAACAGGTTGTTGACCGTGTTGGCAGGTATCTTGATGCGGAGCTGCCAGATTGCAGTACTGCGACCAGGAAATTACCGGGAGCAACCGGGATCGAGGAAGCCCGCGAGCAGCTCGAGCACTTCGCCGGACTTTCCGACCGCGGGCGCGAACGACTACTGGGTATTTATGGTGGACGCGCTGCATCGATCCTGGAACTCGCAGGCTCCGATCCTGCGCTGTCGGATGCGATCGATTCGGCGAAAAGCGTCCTTGCTGCCGAGGTCGTGTTCGCCATTCGTAAGGAGTTTGCGGTACATTTGACGGACCTGATGCACAGGCGACTGATGCTCGGCCTGTCTGCTGACCAGGGCGCGGAGATGGTCGAAACCGTGGCGGCGCTCGCGGCTAACGAGCTTGGCTGGAATGAAGAGGAGCTTCAAAACGAGCTCAATGCTCTTCGCAGATACGATGCCCGCCTGAATGTGAACGAGTGAATCGCCTAACCGGACGCGGGGTAGAGCGCGTGGCCCCTGTGCTCGGTCCATTGCTTGGCCTTGTAGGGAAGCACCTCCAGAATTTCTCCTGATTCATGCCGGACTTTCAGCCTGGCCCAAAACTTTGCAGTCAGAAGATCTGCATGATGCTCGAGGAACGCCTCCCTGATATCTTCCTTGAAGCTCAGGAATTGAATGAATTGTTCCGGAAATACGTCATGCGGCCCGATATAAAACCAGGCGCTGGCTCGCATCTCGTCCATATCGTCCCGAGCTTCCGGAATCCTGCGGAAATTGCAGTCAGTAACAAAACAAAGCTCATCGTAATCATAGAAAATCACGCGCCCATGCCGTGACACGCCGAAATTCTTGAGTAACAGGTCGCCGGGAAAGACGTTGCTTAGTGCCAGATCCCTGATTGCCTGGCCGTAATCGATCGCGGCTTGCATGGCGATTTCCGGTTCCGCCTCCCTGAGAAATAGATTCAGCGGCGTCAGCCGTCGTTCTATGTACAGGTGCTCGATTACGACGAAATCGCCTTCGATGCGGCAGCTCTCGGAACACTCAGACAGCAACTCGTCAAGCAATTTGCCCGTGAATCGGGTCCGATCCAGGCGCAAGCGACGAAATTCCTGCGCGTCGACTAAACGGCCGGCACGGTCATGCCGAAATACGAGCTGATATTTTTCAATAACGTCTTTTCGCCCGATCGTTTTCGGATACGCGAAACGATCGCGAATGACCTTGAACACGATGTCGTAAGAAGGCAGCGTAAATACCTCCATCACCATGCCTTTGTCGCCCCTTGCGTGTATAAACTGATCACTGGAGTTCGCCAGATGCTGAAAAAGCGAGCGATATCGTTCGGTCTTGCCCTGTTTCGCACGACCCAGCACGGTATAGATCTCCGCGATCGGTTTCCTGGGCATCATGGATTTCAGGAACGCCACCGTTGTGCCGACTGTCTTCAGATCTGCATGAAAGTAGGAACGCGTGAATCCAAAAAGCATGCTGACATCGTCCTCCGAAAGAATGACAGCGTCGGCGACGATACCCTCATCCGTATTCTTTAATGCGATGACCAGTGGAGAGTTCCAGTTGTCTCCATCAATGCGTCCAACGATGTAGGCGCGGGTTGCCCGATAAAAAACAGGGTTCAGAATTTCAATTTGCCGGACGCTTTCTCGCCTGTTCCTCGCCTCGCAGTACGCGTCAACTTCGGCGCTGATAAATCGAATGATTCCGTCGAAGTTCTTGTAGGGCGTAGAGAAAGCGTAATCCGACAGTATCTCGTCGAAGACATACCGGGTTACGCCACGATTTCGATATATGTTCGAATCTGCCATGCCGAGCATGTGTTCGCCTGGTTTCACATCAAGGGCGACAAATTCGACCAGAGGATCAACGCCGATCGTGGAGAAGACTCGCCGCGTCACGGAACTGTAATAAGTCTTGAAAAATTCCGTGTCAGCGTGACCCGAAATCTGGTGCGAGTACTGTTCCTTGATTTGCGCCCACTGTGATTTGTCGAGTACGGCGTCCGCCATCAAAACCTTGACGGCAGAAACGGTTCGCCCAACGGATTTTTCATAGAGTTCGATGCGTTCGACTGCATCTCTTTGAATCTTGGACCAATCGCGCAATTCGAATCGTCTCTTCGAGCGACGCGTGATCTTCCGAAAGTCGCTGTTGTAATCGATAAATGCGTCGACAACAAACGCCGCAACTTTAGCGGAATGAACCTTCGAAGAGCCTCTCGGGGTCATTGCGGCCAGACGCTGTCGCGTCACATATTGGCAATCATCGCGGTCGCGAACTCGCTGCATTTGACTTTGGTTGCACCCTTCATCAAACGTGCAAAGTCATATGTCACAGTTTTCTGCCCGATCGTCTTGCCCATCGATTCGATGACGACGTCAGCTGCTTCGACCCAGCCCATGTATCGGAGCATCATTTCGCCAGAAAGCGTCAGTGATCCGGGATTGACGACATCGAGGTTCGCATATTTCGGTGCCGTGCCATGCGTTGCTTCGAATACGGCATGGCCTGTCATATAGTTGATGTTGCCACCCGGGGCGATACCGATGCCGCCGACCTGGGCGGCGAGAGCGTCCGACAGGTAGTCGCCGTTCAGGTTCATTGTGGCGATTACATCAAATTCCTTCGGGCGAGTCAGGACCTGCTGCAACGTGATATCCGCAATCGCATCCTTGACCAGAATCTTGCCCGCGCCCAGCGCCGCTTCCTGCTCGGCATTTGCCGCGTCCGTGCCATCGGACGCGCGCGTCCGTTCCCATTGGTCCCAGGTGTAGGTTTGATCGGCGTACTCTCGTTCCACAAGTTCGTATCCCCAGTTTCGGAAGGCGCCTTCGGTGAACTTCATGATATTGCCCTTGTGAACAAATGTCAGGCTCTTGCGGCCGTTGGAGATCGCATAGTCGATTGCAGCGCGCACGAGTCGCTCGGTACCATCCTGGGATACGGGTTTCAAACCGATGCCGGAGCTGTCGGGAAAGCGAATCTTGTCGAATTCGTTCGGAAAATTCTCTTTGAAGACCTCAAGAAACTTCTTGTTGGCATCACTACCGCGTTCGAACTCGATACCGGCGTAGATGTCTTCTGTATTTTCCCGGAAGATCACCATGTTGACGCTGCCCGGGTCCCTGACCGGCGACGGGACTCCCTCGAACCAGCGCACGGGTCGCAGACAGACGTACAGATCAAGCAGTTGACGCAATGCGACATTCAGGGAGCGTATGCCGCCGCCGATGGGAGTAGTTAACGGCCCCTTGATCGCGACAAGATATTCCCGGCAGGCATCGACAGTCTGATCCGGCAACCAGCTGTTATACAAATCATTGGACTTCTGCCCCGCGAAAATCTCCATCCAGTGAATTTTTCTTTTGCCGCCGTAGGCTTTCTCGACCGCCGCGTCGAGAACTCTCACTGTCGCCCGCCAAATGTCCGGCCCGGTACCGTCCCCTTCGATATAGGGGACGATCGGCCTGTCCGGCACCTGAAGCTTGTTGTTTTCGATCGTTATTTTGGCACCGCCCTCGGGCGGTGTCGGTGTTGCGTCAGCCATTGTCGCACCATTCTTTGTATAGGTTTTGGCTCAAGGATCGGCCATTATAGTCGGTCAGGAATTGATTCGCCCGAATGATAAAGAGCCGGTTATGAAACAAAAATTTCCAGTGCCTGGTAACTCGATCAGCGTTGCGATCATTGCAGCGTTCATGCTTGGTGCAGTAACGGTGCCCGCCGCCCCACTGGATGCGGGGGAAGGTCGCCTGAG
>Ga0255047_10001533_pt1 | contig 16599 bp, 12 predicted proteins | sample JV7_2_1_MG_FD_183640 | JGI IMG/M metagenome (GOLD analysis project Ga0255047, IMG submission 183640) | Seawater microbial communities from Jervis Inlet, British Columbia, Canada - JV7_2_1 | ecosystem: Environmental > Aquatic > Marine > Inlet | place: Canada: British Columbia | collected 2016-10-06 | reverse complement strand
GACAATCCCAACAAATGGCTCAGAATCTGTCCCAAGGGGAATGTGGCATCAATTTGGATGTCTTCCGAGACCAAATGAGGGAATTTATCTAGAAGTTTCAGACATTCCAGCAGACTGGGTTACATTTCGGGGTGCCTATAGTGGATCAGAGAGGGTGTCCGTGACAACCACTGCATTTGGCACCGTGACCCCATACACAGATCGCGGCGAGTACATAAGTGAACATTATAATGATTATGGCGCTGGAAATGGTGTGTCGTCGCTAATGGATGTTGCGGGCTTTTCTCAGGCGGAAGAACCCGGCACCGGCCTATCGCGCCCTGATCTTGCCAAGGGACAAAAGAAGATTAGCAAGAAGCTAGGCCAACTTAAAGAGGGTAAGTCGGTTGCAGAAGCAATTGTTGCAATTCCATTTTATTTGAAAAACGGAAATCAAAAATTATTTAGCATTAACAAACACAAAATTCAAGCAATCTTGGACGAGCAGAGGGGAATAGCTCCAAAAACAGAGTTCAATATTCTTGGGGAGGTGGGAGATTCTCTTTACGACCTCGTGGAAAAAATGCAGAAATTTATTCTTCCTCCGAGATATGATTTTGTAAATTATCCCGAAGTATTAGAAGATTCAGAAATTGGAGCATTTGCAATGTATATCTTTGAATTTGAACACACATTTTCATCTGAAGACCTTTCTTATATTTGGCAGAATGTTCAACCAAACGCGGGATTAAAATCTGTTTTTGATGATCCTGATGTTGAAGCAACTATTTCTCATCCGCTTGTACAAAGCGAACTTTTAGACGCCGAGGATTTCGAGCGGGAAATTCGCTGGGTTGTCTTTAAAGTAAAACAACGAGCTTCCAAAAATTATTTTGATAAAACGACAGCCAATAAGAGAGGAAAATCAAGCGTTAATTTTGCAGTTTCAAACCCAACAGCCCCAAGCTATAACTGGCCTTATGATTTCTTCTCCCTAATAGAGCTGGGAAACATGGAAACAGAAGTAACTCTAAAGAAAGAAGATGGAATTGAAGAAAAACAAACAGATCTATTGACCGCAAACCCAGAATTTAAAATTCCCACATTTAACTACAACGAAAAAGAATAAGGAAGATAATTACTAACAAATGAGCTACTTCAACAAGAAAGAACAAGTATTGGACATAAAGCTAACTCAATATGGCAAACATTTATTGTCCATTGGTAAGCTTAATCCAACTTATTATCGTTTTTTTGATGATGATGTTCTTTATGACGGCGCCTATGCCAATATAAGCGAAAGTCAAAATGACATCAGTGAAAGAATTGTGAATAATACTCCCCATAAAAGAACACAGCATAATCATGTCGGTGTGGAAACAGAATTGAACAGGGATTATAACGCGCGCCAAAAGCCCTACACGGTAGCGGAATTTACAAAAGTTAATATTCTCTCAACTCCGGAGCGTGAGTACGTTCTATATAATGATTTGGGAGAATCAAGCATGGGAGAAGACAAAGCCCCGCGATTCAAATTGCAATTTTTGCGCGGTGAAGTTGAAAGCTTCTCTCGCTTTTTGACAAGCTCTTATCAAGATTTACCAATCCCGCAGGTTGCAATGGATTTGATTTATAAAACAGAGGTTTCTGACTTCAATGACGGCTCCGGCCTAAAAGACACAGATCCAGAATTGGCTAGCCCTCTTTTCGATGACGGGACTGCCATCATCGTTCAAACTGATCACATTTTGGGCTTGATTGTGGAAGACAACATTTCATTTGAAAAGAATAACTTTGAAATTGAGGTTTTCGAGATTATTGATGTAAGTGGTTCTAGTGGAACAAAGCTGGACCAAGAGCTGCGCGCCCTATCTTTTGCGAGAAATAGAAAGCCGGCTATTGTTGATGGAATTTTGTTGGACAAGGAAGATATAAAGATGGATGATTTTCCTTTGACTCCCAATCATGTAGAATACTTTTTTGATGTTCTTGTTGATGACGAGATCTCGGAAGGGGTATTGTGCGCCGAGGCAGCAAAAATAAAGCCAGAATCTCTATTTGTAGATTTGCCAATTAATTGTCCAGATCTGCCATTTACAAACATAATCGCCGACCCATACTCTTCCGAAATAGATCTACAAAAGGCAACAGTTTGTAATGATGACGGAGAAGTTAGTTAATGCCACTAATTTATTCTACATCACAAAACCAAGACTTCATACCAGCCGTCTATATGGACAGGATTTTGCTAGAAACTTCCAATCGCGACTTAACAAGCGTGTGGCTCGACTTGTCAATGAAGGATAAGTTAGATGATCCGGAATCTTCCTGGTTGTTACAAGAAGATTTTAGGGATTTTGTAAAAATTAGAATAATTCAATCAAACTCACAAAAGGCCACCGATAAAATAGTCAACAAAGATCCTTCACAAATTACACAAGGCCTTCAGGACTATAAACATTGGGATTTTTGGCTGAAAGACGTTGTAGATCCAGATAAAAATAAATATTTAGCAGATCCCATTTTTGGATCAGACGGTGAATTAATTTACAACATTCCATTTAAATTTCAATTTGATACAATGCTGGAGGATCATTTTTCAATTTTTGCCTATGCGTATGTTGATTTGCATGAAATAGCAACTCAGCGAGGCCTAGATTTTCCAAAAGGAACATTTACAAACAACACAATAGGCGCGGTTTCTGGAGAAACGGTACTTAATAACAACAAGGTTGTTTCCGAAAGTTCCGTGTTTTTGACGGTTGGAGAAAACGGCGATCAAGTCTGGACCGGACGAATTGAGCAAGATCCGAAAAATAAAATTTATTATATTCCTGGCACGTCCCCGCGTCAAATCTTAAAAAAAGTGTCGATTCCAAATTATAAGGTTCAAGATTTTCGAGACATAGATAGATTAGGTGCCCTTCCTCCCGATATTACGTCTGCCAAATACGCATTCAGGGAAGTTCAAAAAAGCCTACTTAATGGAACAACTTTAAATTTCGGAGAAACTACAGAAGATTATTTTTCTCCAGGCCTAACCTCAAGAGATGAAGATGGTCGTGTCTCATTTATCTTTGACATTGATTTTGAAAATTTATTGAGAAATAATACTGTTTTTGGCGCCCTCCTCGACACGCCAGCAAAAGAAGTTATTTTGAAAAATTCCAGAATTTCAGAAATGAAAGTCTATAGAAGAAGGGTCAAAAGGCAAACAACGTCTTCAAAATTGGGAACCACAATTGACGATATTTCAATTTTTAATCAAAATGAGCCATGGGAAATGATTGCTATTGGCGCCGAACCGCTAAATGTAAGATTTCTGTCAAAAAATTCTTATTATGGAGGGGCCCCAAAAGTCGACAAAACAAAAGAAAATTTAATTGGTGTCATCGGAGAGATTCGCAGATCACCCACGCAGGAACACCTCAACATAAGAAAGTTTGTTTCTCTTGACAATTCTTTGACAGATAAAACATTTGGGCTTTATCAATACGGGATCTCACTTGAGGTTGAAGATGGTTCCGTAGTTTTCTTGCAGAAATCCTTAAATGAATTGGTTAATTCGTTGGATGTTATGAGGGGCTATTATAGTGTTGCAACTTCCGCCAACTATTATGATGCCTTTACGAGAAGATTTAAGAAGCGCCTGGTCGCACTTTATAAGAAACTCAAAAAATCCCCATGGCAATCTGGAATTCTCACATACATCCGCGCTTTGTCGAGTTTAGTCGAGCTGGAAAAAGAAAGAAGCATCGAAATAATCAAGGAGTTGAATGCGATCTCAAATCCCACGACCGGAACACCGGAGGGAGTCGCAGCATTAATTAAATTAATGGAAAGACTTGAAAATTTAATTTTTTCTGTTTTGTCTGGAAAGGTAAAAATCTCTGATCAGCAAACTGACGGCCGCCCAAGCAAAATTTATAATAACAACAATTATGAAAAATTTATGATTAATTATGATTATTTTTTCAACTCTTATGTTGATAGTGACACTCCAATTGGTGACGGGCTGCAAATTCTTCCGACAAGCAGCCCAGTTTTATATCTAAAAGACTTTAAAGAGAGGGCGAAGACAGAAGCTGCAAAATATTATAATGCAGACAGTCCAGGGGAAATTCAAAAAAATATAGGCCAAATTGCAGGATTAACGCCGGAAATTTCTGGAATTGCAAATGTAACAAATGCATTTTACACTTTCTTTTCTCCACAATCGGTATCGGCGGGAGGCCAACAACTAAACTTACAAGACCAGGGAAACTCTTTGTGGGATACTAACAAATATGAGAGATTTACTTCTTATTTGTTACAGTCAGCCAATAGTCCCAAGGCCTCGTTTCCAATCTATCCCACAAATAGCACGGGGGATCCAAAATTATCATCCAAGGACTCCGCTGTGGCTCCGAGCGCAGATACTCTGCAACTGCTGGAGGGAATCCTTTCGGGATATTCCGTAACAATAAGGGCAACGTTGTCGGAAAACAAGGAAACTAAAGAGACAATTCCAGTGGCACCCCCCGATTGTGATATAGATTTTAGCCAGGGCACCATTAAGCCACAAAACAAAAAATATGACCCCTTTGTATCAAGGGGTATTTCAACCTTGGGAAGTATTTTCACATCAGCGGCCTCTTTTAACAATTCTGGAAAGGATAAAAACAATAGAAATAAGAATTCGCAACCACCAATTCAGCCAGTAATGGGTAATTTTGATTTGACCACAAATGTTAACTATATTGATACTTTTGTAAGAAAATCTAAAATCCAGAAAGGACAACTAGAAGAACTTCCAAATCAGATTTCGTCGCTGTTTTTGTCTAAATCCCCAATAGTCAAAAATAATTGGCAGAATTATGAACAAGCCGGAATCGATTTTCCCGCTAACGACAAGACTGACTTAATGTTTATGTATAATTACTCAACTTTGTTTAAAATAGAGTTTCAGGACGGCTACCAAAAAAGCAAAGAGGGGCGCACTTTGATGAAGCAACCGATTTGGAAGGAGTTTTCTGAAAAAACGTTGGCGAGGGTCGAAACTGGAGAGGTCCTTTTGTGCAGAATTGAAAAATACGAAAATACCGAGATGGGAATTGTACATTCGGATTTATTAGATTTACCAATAATTGATAAGTGTTTTTTCTTTGTGAAAAACAAATCGACTTTAAATAAAGTGGAGAATCCGGCACCAAAAAAGAGAAGAAAGGCGGATGCTCAACGCACAACACTTGAAAAAATAAACAAATCTGTCAATTATGATGTGGCGCCATTTTCTAGGGGCCTCATAATGAGGAAGGAGTAGGGGTGGCAACATTTAAAAAAAGCAAATATTTATTAAGTTCGATGGTGACACCAGCTTCCGATGGGGTTAGGCAAACCTTGGGAAGCTATTGGCTTGTGGAGGCTGATGGGAAGTTTAAAATGCAAACTTCGTCAATTGGTTCTGTGGGAAAATTTACTTCTGCCAAGTGGGGCGAGGTAACAATTAATCAAGAATATGAGGCGCCCCCTTATTATACCATAACTCAATCTGTAACTCTAATATCTGATAGTACCATATTTGAAAATCCAACAGATTTTAAAAATTATGTGATTGGCGATTCCCGGCGAGGAATCCTCCCCCTCATTATGACAGGCACTTTATTCGGGGATGCTACAATTTTATTGCCAATTCCATACTCCAGGGAGGAACTCATGGCAGTCGAAAACTCGGTACGCCCGCTTCATTATAGTGTTGATCCTACTTATAATTTTTATCAAGAATTCTATGAGGGACAAATAACAACTGCACCCGAACAAATTTTGCCGAACCTATATTCGGTATATGAATCCAAAACTGGAGATGAAGATTTGTCTCCAAATTCCTTAAATGATTTAGATTCTGAATTAGTTAACATCGGAGGCTTTTTGGGAGAAGTCGTGAGCAGTGACCCCACGCCTGAAACAGACATTTTGCCAATAGAGAATGTTGATTTTGTAAAAGAGGCTAATCCTTACAAAAGATTATTCCCAATGTATAATGAAATTAATTTTTCAACACAAACAACAACGAATTTTGCAGAGATCTTGGAAGATGCAAGATTGAGTACGGAATTTTTAGAATTTCTTCAGGCGGCCTCTTCAGATCTTTTTTCTTTTACTGGCTTTAAAGAAAATCTGTTCGTCGCGGAGGGCGGAGAAGTGTCATTTGTCGCCTCCAATGGTGAGGGGTCCTTTAATGTCCATGACGTTTTCGGCTGGTGGAAATCAGCCTTGGATCGTTTCAGTGTGGAGCAGGATCCCACAAATCGAGCCAACCAATTTATACCCAGAATGAGCTTTATCGGCCCAAACCCACCAGAAATAAATAAGTTTACTAAATTTTTGTATTTATTGACATTTGAAGGAAAAATGCAGAAAATGGTGAATAAATATTTAAGAAGCTACACCGATATTTTAAAGGGGTGCCCTTCCTATTCGGAAACTGTGGCATATAAAGTAGAAAAAAGAAAAAGCGGTGACCTAATCGCCACCTATATTTTCCCAAACTCAAATGAAATAGATGTTTATAGATTTGTAGATACACAAGTAAAATACGGTCAGCCCTATCAGTACGACGCTTTTGCGTATCAATTGGTTCTGGGCTCTGAATATATGTATGATAATGTGATGCTGACCTTGGAACAAGGTGCGGCCCCTTCCGGCGGCGCCGAAGACAGCGAAGACGACGAGGGGCCGGCACTCGCCACTCTCGTTCCATCTGGATAAGGAGAGATTAAATAAAAATGCCAATTGTAATAAAAAAACAAAACGACGAAGCACCAACTTCTGAATGGAGTAGCGATTTTGATTTTACTTTGCCAAGTTTGCCAGAGTCCTTACCATCGCAACCGGAAGAAGACAAGTCGGTACAAACATATGAGGCAAAGTTTGATGTATTTACTCGTCCATCTGTAAAGATAGTTCAAATCCCGCTTTTTAGCACAACTTCAACAATTTATGATAGTTTGCCAATTTTTCCAGAAGTCAACATAGTGCCATTAAAGGGCTATAATAATAAAATAAGAATTCTTTTCAATTCTGGAGTCGGAGAATACAAACTCAATCCAATTGTTATTCAGCCGGAAGATGGTATTTTCTTTGGTTCGATCAGGGAGGCACTAGAAATAGGTGATAATATGCCCCTCCCCTTCCGAAGTGATGATCCTCCAGCCTTTTTCGAAATTTTTAGAATCACCGAACATCCAGAAAAATATACTGATTTTGCAGGTCAATTGATCTCTACAGTTAGCACTAGGGTTGAAGAAGGGGGGGCTTTTCTGTCATCCACTACCTTTATTGATGAAATTGAGCCAAATATAAAATATTATTATACTTTTCGTACCGTGGACATTCACGGCAATATTTCAAATCCGTCGCCGATTTATAAAATTGAAATAGCAGATGACAATGGAGCAATCTATTTACTATTAGAAAACGTAGAGCTAAAGAAAAGAGAAGAAACTCAATTAAGTAAGAAAATGAAAAAACTTTTCAATGTTGTACCAAGAATGATACAGTCTATTGTTGATGGCAACAGTATAGAGGACTATTCTTCGGCAAATGGATTGGGTGTGCCGAAGCTCGGATTTGAAGCCGAGGGACTGTGGGGCAAAAAATTTAAAATTCGTTTAACTTCCAAGAAAACTGGCAAAAAAATGGACTTAAATATTAATTTTAAAACAGAAGAGCTTCCGCAACAAATAAAATAACCAATTAAATAACAATAAACTATTTATAAAAGAGGACATAAGAATGGCGTTTTTAGACAATTCGGGTGATATTATACTTGACGCGGTGTTAACCGACACCGGCAGAAAAAGATTGGCTCAAGGAGATGGTAGTTTTAGAATTACCAAGTTTGCACTGGGCGATGACGAGATTGATTATACTTTATTCAATAATCAGAATCCAAGTGGTTCTGCGTATTATGATTTGGCAATTTTACAAACGCCCGTTTTGGAAGCCTTTACTAACAACACCTCAAACATGAATTCGAAGTTGATAACGATTACGAGAACTAATTTGTTGTATTTGCCAGTTTTGAAACGAAACAATCGAGCAGGTATTCAAAATGCAGGCACTGGTAGCCTGGGAACGATTTTAGTTGGTGCAGATAATGACACGGTTACGGAATTAAACACGCTCCAGCAAGCTTCGACAATTAATGATTTTATTAATGGCAATGACGGAACAGATAAGAAGGGAATCAGGATAGACCAGGGAATTAATAACACTTCAATGGCAGGCCAAAGGTTGGGTTCTGATCTTATAGAGACCCAATATATGATTGAAATAGATAATCGACTTGGAGTTGTAACAAATGTTTCGGCAAATCCGAACAACATTGTAGATGCTGTCCCATCTTTTATTGATGATGACATGGTTGCGTCCTATTACTTATCATTTGGCACCGATTCAGATTACATTGAAATGCTGCCAACAGATACCAGTGGGAAGACAAACACTAGACAAGTTATTGTCGGCGCCCGAGGGACGAAGATTAAATTTTCCGTGAAGGCCTCTTTGGACCTAAACAATACGGGTAATTTCTTATTTACACGACTGGGCTCAACCACCACTATCGGATCAACCACCTTTTATTACATTGATACGAACATAAGGATTTCTGGCGTAACAACTGGGTATAGAATAGACATTCCAGTTAGATTCGTGAAGAAACAATAAGGATTAAAAAATGGCACAAGTTTTTAAAACACTTCTAAATAACGATATCGCAACGACAAGGACTCTTTTACACGAGGCGATCCCGATCACCGGAACAATAGTTTCCGGAACCTACAATGATCAAAACATTAAGAACTATTCTCACGGAATGTTCCAGAGTGTTTATGACTATCCTCATTTGAGTTCGTCTGCAAACCACATTTTTGATCTTACATACGGATATTCATCGGCCTATTCAAGCTCGGCTAATGTCATGAACGCCAAAAAGTTAAATATTTATAGTCAAATGGCGCAAGTTCTCGTCGGTTATGATCAAGACGGAAACATTCTTGATTTCGACCGTGACGGCGACTTGACGGGCGGTGATAAAATTGGTAATTGTGTCTTTATCAATTATTCTAGACTGCTATACAAAGATGAAATTAAAAAGGGAAATTATTCGATTGTTATTAATAGCGGATCTTCCTTTATCACCCTAGCAGACCACGGAGCTGAAAATGATTATAGAATTAACTCTCCCGCTGGTGAATATGGGGTTCTTTACACATCTTCTCTCTCTGCCGCTGGCACCGGAGTTGGATTGATTTACTATCAGGCAGGCGTGGCCGTCATTACGGCATCCGCCCCCGTCTTTGCTGCTTATTCAACTTTTAGTAGCTCCCTTTCTATAAGTGGGACTGCCGATAGTGTAAGAAATGTTTGGGACGACAATAACTTTAACAATACGACGGAACTTAATTCGACGATTTACTTCTGCCGTGCGTCTCATAATGAGTTTAATTATTCGACAAATCCGACTTATTTGTCAGAAAGTCAAATCAGAGTCAAACAAGAAACAACAGACAATCCAGTCTCTTACATAACCACTATAGGCCTTTATAGCGCCGATAATGAATTACTGGCAGTTGCGAAATTGTCTGAACCCCTTAAGAAAGACCCAACCAATGAACTTACCCTAAGGCTCCGGTTGGATTATTGATAGGTAAAATAAGATGTTGGTGTCATGCCTTATAAAAAATTCGAACAAAATGATATATTTAACAACGTTGTAAGGACCTATCCGCAGGTTCGTTTTGATATATATGATTCCAAGCTTTATTACCAGAATAAATCAGAAATAAGCGGCGCTTTTACGGGAAGCACCCCCAATGTTGATACCGGGTTTATCTCCCTTTATGAGTTAAATGTTGATCGCAACGAAACTCAGACTGGCTTGATCTACCCGTTTGTCACAAAACAGGGCACTCTTTCCAATTTTAAGACGATTTCGACATCCGAGTTCAATAGTGATTTCGCTTATGGTGACACTTTAAGTGGCTCCTATCCACTTTCGTCAAGTATCAGCAGAGAATACTTTGCTGCTGGCCTTTTGTTGAGGCCCCACATTCAAGCGCTCAAAAATACATTAAATTTTTATAATAACATAAGCCCACATTACGCCTATAGCTCCAGCTTAGGAGATAAGGGCTCTCAAGAGTTAAATTTGATTTCAATTCCTTCTATTTTTTATGGATCTTCGATAAGAAAGGGATCTGTTGATTTGCGGTTCTATATTTCGGGATCTTTGATAGGACAATTACAAGATTATAACCAAAATGGGGAATTAATCCAGGTTGGCCCATCGGGAAGCACTGGCTCTGGCTCTGTTGCTGGCGTTGTTTTATACAAAGAGGGTTTTGTTCTCTTAACTGGCTCCTGGGGCCTTGAATCTGGAGTTGCGAGGAATTATCTGGATGATATTACGAATCTTCAAACATCTTCTTGGATTTTCTGCGGTGTTGGAGCCAATGACGGCATTCCATCTGGGCTGATTCCAAGCTCAAGTTATACAATGGAATTCCAGGGAACGAATTATATCCCAACCCTTACATTAATGGCACATGCTGACAGAGCAGAGTTTAATCATTCGAATAACCCGACTTATGTTTCCTCGGGCCAGGGCAAAAGCTATCAAACTGGAACAATGTCGATTGTTGAGCCAGAGTTAAGCATAAAAAACGTTGTCAGTTCCAGTTATCCGGACCCAACTGGCTCTTTTGAAAAAACAACCTACATAACAAAAGTAGGAATTTATGATGAAAACAAGAATTTGGTTGGAATCGCAACGGTTGCGAAGCCAATTAAGAAGATTGCCGATCGTAATTTGACATTTAAGTTGAAGTTAGATTTTTAATGATTCTTGGATTAGACATAAGCACAAGCATAGTCGGAGTGTGCGTCTTGGATGATGATAAAATCGTTCATACGGAGTATATCGATTTGCGAAAAGTTGGAAACTTCTTTGAAAAAGCAAAAAAAGTAGAAGACTCTTTAAAAGAAATAAAGAAGAATCACAATATCGAGCACATCTTTATCGAGCAAGCCCTCATGTTCTTCCGAAGAGGCGGCTCAACAGCAAAAACCATGTCAGTTCTCCAAAGGTTCAACGGGATAATCTCTTGGCAGTCCTACCAACTCTTTGATATGGAGCCAAACTATGTAACTCCCATCTCAGCAAGATCAAAATGTGGGATCAAGGTTATGAGAGGTAAGAAAGCCAAGGAGGTTGTTATGGAGCACTTCATCGAGAGTCAAGAGTTCGAAATAATTTACACCAGACACGGCAACGTCCAGAAGTATTGCTACGACATCGCAGATGCAATTGTCGTTGCTCGTGCAGGACACTATTTATTACAGGAGAATCTAAAAAATGTCTGAAATGAAACTTATTATGGAAAGTTGGAGAAAGTTTGAGAATGAGGATAATTCAACACTCATTCTAAGGGAGGTTCAACAACATCTGGAAGTTCACTCCGTAATTCAGGAGGGATTTTTCGATAATTTAGCTCAAAAGATTCCCGGAGGGAAAAAAGCACTCTCTTTGGCCCTAGCCGGAATGATCGCTGCAAACGCACTAGCTCCCGGCATAGCCTCCGCCGCTGAAACCTATGTGGATGATAGTGGGGTTAATGTTGAGCAGGCCATGGAAGTATCTAGTGAATTTTCTGAAGAAGACGCCGAGGCAGCCTTGGGCTACCTTGAGACGTATCAACAAGATAAGAGGCAGTCTGGCGGCCGAGAAGCGGTCAGTGCGAACGCAGATTTGGTTGAAAAATTAGCACCAATATTTGAATATTTCAAAGATTTAAAAAAAGGAAACTCAGTAGAGAGCCCAGAGCCGGCTATGACTGATTTTATCAAGAACAAAGTATCAAGTTGGAAGCAGAGTAAACCAGATACTTATAAAGACTTTGCCGAAATTGGCAAGAGCGTTAATATAAGGTAAGATAAAATAATCCTTGACAAGCAGCCTTAACTATGTTATATTATTAATATGGAAGAAAGGCTCTCTATCATAACTGGTTTCCTCGGAAAGTCTTATAAATCAAACAACGAGCATCTATTCCAATGTCCGTTTTGTAAGCATCACAAGAGAAAATTCTCTGTCAACATCCATCGCGGGTTTTACAAGTGTTGGGTTTGTGATGAAAAGGGGAGAAATCTCTATCGACTTGTTCGCAAGTTTGGATCACAAAAAGATCGAGAGGCTTGGAAAGCCTTTTCCGGTGAGAAAACAGATCTAAATGCTTTTGGAAATCTCTTTGAGGAGGAGGAGGAAGGCAATTTCGAGCAAATCGTCGAAATGCCTCCAAATTTTCACACTTTAACTGGAAATGTTCATTTTAGGGTACCCCTACGGTACCTTGAAAAACGAGGTATTACAAGAAAAGACATCCTAAAATGGAAAATTGGCTTTTGTTCCGATGGTCCATTTAAAGGAAGGATCATAATCCCTTCATTTAACGAAAACGGAGACTTAAATTATTTCATAGCAAGAACATTCACAGACGAGTATAGAAGATATAAAAATCCTCCAGTCAGTCGCGACATAGTATTCAATGAATTGTATGTCGATTTTGATAAAGAGGTCACAATTGTTGAAGGAGCGTTTGATGCTGTCAAAGCAGATAACGCAGTTCCTATTTTGGGCTCAACAATTAGAGAAACATCTAGACTATTCAAAAAGATAGTCCAGAACAATACACCAGTTTTGTTGGCATTAGACCCAGATGCAAAATACAAAGCTGAAAACATCAAAAGATTGCTTTTTAAATACGGAATTGAAGTCCGCGAACTGCAATATGATGATGAGAGGGACGTAGGTGATATGTCCAAAGAAGAAGTAGAAAAATTAAGTCAAGATGCGCCAGTTATTAGAGAAGAGGATTCTTTAGTATCTGCAATTTTTGACTTATAGGAGAAAAGTTTGAAGTTTGCCCACATAGCAGATACCCACATTAAAAATTTAAAATATCATTACGAGTATAGGATTGTTTTTGACAAGCTGTACGACATTTTGAGAAAGGAAAAGCCAGATTATATCGTCCATTGTGGCGACATTGCTCACACAAAAACACAAATAAGCCCAGAGTTCGTGGAAATGTGTTCGGACTTTCTGAGTTCCCTGGCAAACATAGCGCCAACCTACGTTATCCTGGGAAATCACGACGGAAACTTGCGCAATAGTAGCCGCCAGGACGCCCTGACGCCCATCGTGGAGGCTTTAAACCATAAAGACCTACATCTGCTCAAGAAATCGGGCGAAGTCGCCCTACGAGGCGATATAACGCTAAATGTTCTGTCTGTTTTCGATGAGGAGGGTTGGGTTACGCCCTCAAATCCGGATAAAATTAATATCGCGCTCTATCATGGTTCTGTCTCCGGCGTTGTGACCGATACAGGTTGGGTTATGACCCACGGAGAGCATCCCATTGAAATTTTTGAGGGTCACGATTACGGATTCTTGGGGGATATTCACAAAACAGATCAAAGTCTTGATGCCGAGGGTAAAATTCGTTATTCCGGCTCAACAATCCAGCAAAATCATGGAGAAACAAATGACAAAGGCTTTTTACTATGGGACATTCAAGATAAAGAGAACTTTACTTGTAAGCATTTTGAGCTTAAAAATCCGAGGCCTTTTGTAACTATCAATTTAACCCCGGAAGGCAAGATCCCTTCCCGCGCCAGCGAGACAGTGCCGGCCCACGCCCGACTTCGTTTGGTTTCTGCCAACAATCTCCCTATCGATGTGATGAGGAAGGCGATCGAGATAGCAAAGAGAAAGTTTAATCCAGAAAGCATTAAGTTTCTCAACCGCGCAGCAGGCCAACGCGGAAACGTTCAAAACATTACTGATGGTCTGGAGACCGAAGACCTAAGAAATATCCAAATTCAGGAGGAATTGATCAAAGAGTACCTAGAAGATTTCGAAGTTGGCGATGAACTGATGGAAAGGGTGCTTAATCTCAATTTAAAATATAATAAAATTGCCGAAGAGAACGAGGAGGTCTCAAGAAACATCAATTGGAGCCTTCGTTCCGTTGAGTGGGATAATCTTTTTAATTACGGAGAGGGAAACAGTATCAATTTTGATAACCTGGAAGGCATTATTGGTATTTTTGGCAAGAACTTCTCTGGAAAATCCAGCATTATTGATTCAATCTTGTATACGGTCTATAATTCTACATCGAAAAATGATAGAAAAAACCTCAATATCATCAATCAGAACAAAGATGTGGGTTCCGGAAGAGTAAAAATCTCCGTTGGCGACCAAGATTACTATATTGAGCGCAATTCAGAAAAATACACGCGTAAATTGAAGGGGGTAGTAACCCAGGAAGCAAAAACCAATGCAGAATTTAGAGTATATGATCCGGCTGCTGATTATGAACAAAGTTTAAATGGATTAACTCGCAATCAAACAGATAAGAACATTCGCAAGGTCTTCGGAACGCTGGACGACTTCCTTTATTCTTCTATGGCCTCCCAACTGGATTCCCTGACCTTCATAAAAGAGGGATCAACAAAGAGAAAGGAGATTCTTGCCAAATTCTTGGATCTTGAGTTCTTTGAGACCAAGTTTAGGCTCTCAAAGGAAGACGCATCAGATACAAAAGGCGCCCTGCGAAAATCCGAGGGAAGGGACTTTAATAGTGAGATTTTAGCAGCCGAAGAAGAGCTGGAAGGGGCGAACAACAAGCTGGAGGCAAAGAAAAAATACTGTAAATCTATAAAATACAATATATCACAGTGCGACAGCGAAATTTCGGTTATTAATGAAAAGATCAAGTCCATTCCGGCCGAAATTATTGACGTTATGAAAGTTCAAGAAGACTTGAGCGACAAAAGAAATCAATTAATCTCTGTTTCCGATCAAAATACGGAATTCCACCAGAATAGGGAAGTGGCTAAGGACAAATATAGGAAATCTTTGATCTTTTTGGAGAGTTTTGACAAAGAAGGCCTCTTTGAAAGACAAGAACGCGCCTCTGAGTTAATGGATCAGATGATAATTTTAGAAAACACCCTGTCAGTGGAGAAAGACGAACTCAAGAGAAACAAAACTAAGCTTCAATTGTTGAATGGGATCCCCTGTGGGACCTCTTTTCCAAAATGCAAGTTCATTAAAGATGCTTATATCTCAAAGGCAACGATCCCCCTCAACCAGCGCGAGGTTGAAAACCTCTCAGTTCAAATCGGAGACCTAAATGATGATATTGAGGAACTAAACCCGGCCGAAGTTGATGATCATATAAACAAATATAATGAAATAGTCAATGTCAAGAACTCTTTGTCTAACAGTATCACGAATTATGATCTAAAGATAGAGAAGAACTCAACCATCATGAAGACGCTTATGGCAGACATTCAGACATTGGAAGAAAAGGTTTCCCAATATGAGTTGAATAAGGAAGTTATTGAGAATTTGGAGAATTTATCTCAGAAGAGAAAGAGTTTGAAGATAAAATCACAAAGTTTGGAGAGCCGACTGGATATTTGCAACATTGAAATACTCGACCTATACAAGACGGTGGGCTCCTTGGAGCAAAAGGTTTCTAATATCACCACTCAACGTGGGGAATATCTAGACCTTCAGGAAGAATTCTCTGCTTATGACCTATATATGCGCGCAATGCACCCAAATGGGATTGCCTATGATGTAATCAAGCGCAAACTTCCCATTATTAACGAAGAGATTGCCAAAATTCTGGCAAATATTGTTGAATTTGAGGTTTTCTTTGAAGACGATGGTAAGAGGCTCGACATCTTTATTAAACATCCGAGTTATGAGCCTCGCCCCCTGGAAATGGGCTCTGGCGCCGAAAAGACAATTGCTGCCATGGCTATCCGCCTTGCTCTTTTGAGCGTTTCATCGTTGCCAAAGTCGGATATTTTCATTCTTGACGAACCAGGAACTGCCCTGGATGAAGAAAATATGCAAGGGTTTGTCGACATACTTGATCTGATCAAATCATACTTCAAGACAGTCCTTCTCATCTCTCACCTTGATAGTCTAAAGGATTGCGTTGATATGCAAATCACAATCGACAAGAAAAATGGCTATGCTTTTATTGAACAATAAGACTAATTATAGTCGGTAAAGGAGAAAATATGACAATGACACAAATGGCAAAAGGTGCAATTGATAGAGTTTTGGAAAAGGCTGTCTCAAGAAAGCTTCTCGTTTGGGCAACTGCAACGGCTCTGATGTTTACTTCCAATATTGAAAGTGGCGATTGGCTTATTTTGAGCGCACTCTACATCGGAGGTCAATCTGTAATTGACGCAATCGTTAAATTGAAGGGAGTCTGAGAAATGAAAATTACAAAAAAGCAACTTAGGGGAATTATTAAAGAGGAATTGTCCAGACTTTTTAAAGAAGAAGATGAGTCGCAAGGACAGGGGGGTCAAGGCGGATACCCACGACCACAAAGTCAGGGTAACCAGGATACAGAAGAGGAACTCCGCGCCCGAGAAGAGGACGAACTCGATATGTGGGACACCTACCCCGATGTTGTGGACATGTGGGCTGCCACTATTGGTTCTGCCATTGATCTTGGGGGATATGATAAGCTGATGCCATTTCTGGAG
>Ga0255047_10001531_pt1 | contig 16613 bp, 18 predicted proteins | sample JV7_2_1_MG_FD_183640 | JGI IMG/M metagenome (GOLD analysis project Ga0255047, IMG submission 183640) | Seawater microbial communities from Jervis Inlet, British Columbia, Canada - JV7_2_1 | ecosystem: Environmental > Aquatic > Marine > Inlet | place: Canada: British Columbia | collected 2016-10-06 | reverse complement strand
ACCCGAGAAAGCGGCAACGTTCATCATCGATGAAGCAAGGATCACGTCGGGCGCGCCGTTCAACGCGATGTCGTCTGCGAGCTCGTCTGCGAGCGTGAGGAACCCACCATGCATCCGCCACTTCCAGAACCGCGCCGGGTGCGTGATCAGACCAATGTCGTGCCCCGATGCCGAGGCGTAACCGTCGGCCCATGCCCTGTGCGAGCCACCGAAGTAGGGCTCGACGAGCGCGATCCGCATCAGAGTTCCTGACGGCCCGCCAGTGCCCTGCCGAGCGTAACCTCATCGGCGTAGTCGAGGTCACCGCCGACTGGCAGACCGCTGGCGAGGCGTGACACCTTCACGCCGTGTGGCTTGAGGAGTTGGGCCAGATACATCGCAGTCGTGTCGCCTTCGACCGTCGGGTTCGTTGCGGCAATGACCTCGGTGACACCTTCTAAGTCGATGCGGGAGACAAGTTCGCGCATCCGCAACTGATCAGGACCGATGCCCGCAATCGGTGACATTGCGCCGCCCAACACGTGATATCGGCCCTTGAACAACTGGGTTCTTTCGATGACGGGGATGTCTTGAGCGCGCTCGACCACGCAAATCGATGACGCATCGCGTCGCGGATCCACACAGATCGTGCACTCCTCGTCAGCGGTTACGTTGAAACATCTGGCGCACAGACGGACAGTTGATCGCATCTCAGTGATCGCATCGGCCAGGCGCGCGGCATCGGCCTCTTCCACATTGAGAATGTGGAACGCCAAACGTTGCGCACTCTTCTGTCCGACTCCTGGGAGTCTCGAGAGTTCGTCTATCAGGCGCTGAACAGGGGGCTCGAACATCAGCCGAGCATACCGCCAAGATCCATTCCGCCTGCAAGACCACCCATGGAGCTCTCGGCGTCAGCGCTCATCGCGGCAAGAGCTTGGTTCACCGCCGCAACAACGAGATCTCCTGCCATCTCGGGATCATCAGGATCCAGAACCCCGTCATCGAAGTCGACGGACACAAGCTCGCCCGTTCCCTTCACCACTGCCCTCACAGCACCACCGCCTGCGGTTCCCTCAAAGGTCTTGTGGGAGAGTGCTTCCTGGGCGGCCAACATCTGCTGCTGCATCTGCTGGGCCTGCCGCATGATCTGTTGCATGTCTTTGGGCATGTTGGACATAGGCGGAGAGTACACAGTGCACAGTTCTCAGTTCACAGTCTTCAGTTCTTCTACGGAGTCCGTCTTCCATCCTCTGACCGTGAACCGTGAACCGTGAACCGTGAACCTCTTCAATCTGTAACCTGTCGCCTGTCATGCAATACCAGGCTCTTTATCGCAAGTACCGGCCGCAGAGGTTCGACGAGGTTATCGGGCAGGACCATGTCGTGGAAACACTCGCTCGCGAGGTGGTGGAGGACAAGGTTGCCCACGCATACCTCTTCACGGGACCGCGGGGTACGGGAAAGACCACGTCGGCGCGGTTGCTTGCGAAGTCCCTCAACTGTCCGAATCGTGCCGATGACGGTGAGCCATGTAATGAGTGCCATTCCTGTACGGGCATCACCACAGGCTCTTCGATAGATGTCATCGAGCTTGACGCTGCGTCGCACAACAAGGTCGAGGACATCCGCGAGATCAGGGTCAACGTCGGAACCGTCGCAGCATCCGACGGCGCACTCCGGGTCTACATCCTCGATGAGGCTCACATGCTCTCTCGCGCTGCAAGCAATGCCCTCCTCAAGACACTCGAGGAACCTCCCGAGCATGTTGTGTTCGTGCTCGCAACAACCGAGCCATACAAGCTGCTAGACACTATTCGGTCCAGAACACAACGATTCGACTTCCACCCCGTTGGATCCGAGACGCTCATCGAGTATCTCGCAACGATCGCCGACCGCGAAGGCTTCGGCTACAGCCACGAGGCTCTCGGTGCGGTAACCACACACGCCAACGGATCGGTGCGTGACGCCCTGAGTCTGCTCGAACAAGTGGCTGCGCTCGGGAGCGGGGAAGTAACCAGTGCCGGCGTGTCACGTGCGCTTGGAATCGCCGATGTCGAGAGCTACGGTCGGCTGCTCCACCTCGTGGCCGAGGGAGACGCCGCGGGTGGAATCACACTCGTTGCAGAACTAGCCGCCCAGGGAGCCGACCTGCGCCGGTTTGTGGGAGACGCGATCTCATACTTGCGAGGTGTGTTCTTGGCCCAGTATGCACAGAACCTCGATGAGATCGTCGACGCGCCGATCGAGACGATCGAGGAGTGGCAAACACGAGCCGCAGCGATCTCGAGCAGCGAAGTGCTCAGAGCGATCGACGAGCTCTCGACCGCCCTGTTACAGCTCCGTGACGGTCGCGAGGAGCGTCTTGTGGTCGAACTCGCAGTACTCCGTTTGACGCGACCCGAAACCGTACCCGATCTCGAGGGAGTGACCGTGCGCCTCGACAGAGTCGAGCGACAGCTGAGACAATTGACGACAGACGACAGACGACGGACAACCGACACAGCGCCCACCTCGGTTCCTACCACAGATCTGGAGCCTGATCGGCCGTTCGAGAGCGCGAGGGACAACGGACGACAGCCGAAAGCCGACGAGCCGGAAGCCGACGAGCCCGAGCCGACTGCTGACCGTGAACCGTCAACCGTGAACCGTCAACCGAGGGTCAGCGAACCCGAAGGTTCGCTGACCTTCGCCGACTTCGAGCACGCATGGCCCGCCATCGTTGCCCAGATCCGTCAGGATGTTGGGCCCCGCAGACATGCCCTCCTCAAGGAAGCAAGCCCCGTGGGACTCGAGGACGGTTCCGTCGTATTCGAAGTCGCCTCTCACATGCACTTCCATCTCGAGCAACTCAAGGCGGACGAGGGGATCGCCGCAGCGATCTCGACAGCAGGCAGAGACCACCTTGGCGTGCCCATAACCGTGGCATTCCGCTCCTCCGTTACCCAGACAACATCGGACCAGCCCGGGGTTGAACGCCCACCGGACAAGGATGACCTTGCCGAGGCGAAGGACGAGGGGGAACCAGATGTCGTCAGCAGCGTGCTCGATGTGCTCGGCGGAGAGATAGTGAGCGACTAGGCGATGCGGCTCGGAATCGACCTCGACGGTGTCGTCGCGGACTTCAATGCCGGATGGATGCGCCGATACAACTCCGAGTACGGCACTGAACTCGTTCCCGCGATGGTCAAGACATGGGACGTGTTCGTCTCCCTCACACGATTCCATTCGGATGCGGAATTCTGGAAGTGGGCGAGGAATGGAGATGGTCCGGGCCTCTTCCGCGACCTTCCCGTCTTTCCCGAGGCCATCGAAAGTCTCAAGAGATTGAGCATCAACCACAAGATCGTCGTCATCACAACGAAGCCGTCATGGGCGAATGCCGAAACGTTCGCCTGGATAGCGGAGAGCGGCGTACCCACGCGCGAGGTTCACATCACCCGTCACAAATGGGAAGTCGACTGCGACGTGTACCTCGACGACGGCCCTCACAACCTCGAGTCCCTCGCCGTCAAGCGACGGGACCGTGCGATCTGCCGATTCATCCGACCTTGGAACAAGCCTGTGCCGGGCGTCATCGACATCGATTCGTGGGCCTCGTTCGAAGCACTCGTCGACGAGCGTTTTCGCTGAACTGACGCCCAGGTCTGTGGCTAGTGTTCTGAACGCAAGGGACCGCGTTGGCCCCGGACAAGGAAGATCTAGCAATGGGAAGAAGAAGTCTCGTCACTGTGCTGATTGTGTTTGCGATGATCATCGCTGCGTGCGCATCGACCGGATCTGACGACACGATTACAACAACAGCCAGCACAAGCGGCGACAACACAACGATCACCGAAGCAGATCCAAGGGCCGATTGGCCAGAGGAGATTCTCTTCGGATTCATTCCGTCCGAAAAGCAAGAGAAACTCGGCGACACGGTGCAGCCCTACATGGACTACCTCACCACCGAACTCGGCATCACCTTCAAGGGCATCATCACCGCGGACTACAACGGCCTCGTCGTCGCCATGGGGGCCGGAAACACAGACTTGGGCGCATTCGGTCCGCTCGGCTACGTTCAGGCCAAGGAGCTGTACCCCACCGTCGAGGTGTTGATCCAGTCGATTCGATTCGGCGCGGACCTGTACCACGGCCAGTGGTACACGAACGACCAGTCGCTGTGTGAGGACGACCCCGTCGTGGGAGCCTATGAGCTGGTTGACGGTGTTGCGACGATCATGGAACCGACCGAAGTTCCGGCGCTCCAGGTCGGCTGGGCGTACAACGACGGCGTTCTGGGGCAGGAAGTCCTCGAGGACGGCACTGAGGTCAAGAAGGGCCTCGTGTGCACGGCATCGCTCGATGTGGTGAAGGGCAAGAAGGTTGCGTTCACGAGCGCGACGTCTACATCCGGTGGTTTGTACCCGCAACTCCAGCTCTTCGAGCTGGGTATTGACATCGAGAGCGATCTTGAGTACTCGTATCTGACATCGCAGCCCGCCGCCGTCCAAGCCGTCTACAACGGCGACTTCGACATCGGCGTCAGCTACGACGATGCCCGCCGTGCGATCCGCGAGGACTACCCCGATGTGGGTGAGAAGGTCATCGTGTTCAACATCAACGATCAACAGATTCCCAACGACGTTGTTGCGGTACGCGGTGACTTGCCGGACAGCCTCAAGGCTGCGATCTTTGACGCGACGAAGACGTATCTCGGCACCGAGGAGGGCGAAGTCATCTTCGACGATATCTACGGATGGACCGACATCAGGCTTGCAAACGATGAAGACTTCGATATCGTCCGCGAAGCGGCTGAACAGGCCGGTGTACTCGGAGGCTAGGAACGGACCATGGGGGCCGTCACAGGACCCGCCCCCCGGCCGTTCCCACACGTCATGAGCTTCATCCAATTCACAAACACGTCCGTGACATATCCGGGAGGGCTTCAAGCGCTCAAGGACGTCACACTGACCATCGAAGAAGGAGAATTCGTCGTCATCGTCGGGCTGTCGGGCGCAGGCAAGTCGACGATGCTCAGGGCCATCAACGGTCTGGTACCGGTCTCAGGGTCGGTGCTCGTCAATGGGCGCGAGGTCGCCGGTGCATCCCAGTCCGAACTGAGGGCCATCCGATCCGATGTCGGTATGATCTTCCAGACCTTCAACCTCGTGAACCGTTCTCGCGTCGTCAACAACGCGCTGATGGGTCGGCTCTCCAAGATCTCCCGCTGGCGGAGCTTGCTCGGTTTCTGGCCCGCCCAGGACAAGGAGATCGCACTCCAGTCCCTCGAACGCGTCGACATCGTGGAGAAGGCCTATGTCCGCGCCTCGGACCTCTCCGGAGGTCAGCAGCAGCGCGTGGGAATCGCCCGCGCCCTCGCACAGGAACCGAAGATCATCCTTGCAGACGAGCCGGTTGCCTCGCTCGATCCTGTGACGTCCCACATGGTGATGCGCGATCTCGAGCGTATCAATCGCGAGTTAGGCATCACCACGCTCATCAACCTTCACTTCCTCGACCTGGCCCGTCAATACGGCAGGCGCCTCATTGGCCTGCACGACGGTCTCGTTGTCTTCGACGGCGACATCGCCGAGGTTGATGACGAAGTCTTCCGAGAAATCTACGGCCGCGCCATCACACCAGACGATCTGCTCGACTGAACGTGACACTCCTCACCTCGGAAACCCAGGTGCGGCCCGTTGAACCACCACGTGCCGCAACCTATCTGCTCCCGCTGGGTGTCGGAATCGCGGCCACCGGTATCGTTGGCTGGGCTGGACCGATCGGGCCTCTCTGGGGCATCCTTGTTGGATTGGTGACATTCGGCGTATTCGTGTGGACAGACGTCACTAGACACTGGATCGATGCAGCCCTACTGGTTGTCGCTGGGATCGTCGGACTCTCCTTCTTCGATGCGGTGCTTGCGGGCCGCACAGCACCCATCGACTTCAAGCTGTCGCTCGTGGCTGCTATCGGCTGGCTGGTGTTCGGCGCAGCCACCGGATTCGTTGTCTATCGAAGGCGCCCCAGCTATCGGCGAAGCATCGTCGGCCTGCAGGCGCTCGCTTGGGGTGGGGGCGCGACGCTCGCTCTCTTCACAGCCACGACGATGGGCGTCCTCGCGCCGCTGAACGCACGACAAATCAGTGACGGCGAGATCCAGACACTCACCATCGGACTCTTCGTGGTCACCGGGCTGGCCGCTTCAGGCGTCGGCATCGGCGCGAACCTGTCGTTCGCAACACGGCTCCCCTCCCTGTTCGCAGGGGGCCTCGTTCTCGTCCTCTCTGTGATGGCTTACAACGAGATCCAGTTCTCCACGTCTGCCGTCGCAACACAGTTGACCCGTATCGGCGAGATCGTCGACGACTTCTGGCCACCGGTCTGGAAGTGGCGAAAGAGCCTCGGCCAGCCTGAGACCTTCAATATCGTGGAGCCCTTCATCGAGACGCTCCAGATCGCGATCATCGGCGCCGTCACAGGGAATATCCTCGCGCTCCCCCTTGCGTTCTACGCCTCACGTATGACTGCACCTTCAAACATCGCCTACCGAATTGCCAAGGGTTTCCTCAACGTTGTTCGCACCATCCCTGACCTGGTCTGGGGCGTCTTCTTCGCCACCGCCGTCGGGTTTGGCAACCCCTTCGCCGGAGCCCTTGCGATGATCATGTTCTCGCTCGCCATCATGGCAAAACTCTTGTCAGAGACGGTCGACGCGATCGAGGTAGGGCCTCTCGAGGCCGGGCGAGCCGCGGGTGCGTCCCACAATCAGGTGATCCAATATGCAGCGTTCCCGCAGGTCCGACCCAACTACGTGGCCTACGCGCTCTACATATTCGAGTTGAACATTCGTGCGTCCGTCGTGATCGGTTTCGTGGGCGCAGGCGGCATCGGCCGGCTCCTCAACGAGCGCCGAAGCTTCTTCCAGTGGGACCAGGTCATGGCGATCGTTCTCGTGATCTTCGTAGCCGTGCTGCTCATCGAGTGGCTGTCGATCTGGACGAGGAGGAAACTGGTATGACGGTGCCGGACCTCACGCCTGATCAGAAGATGGAGCAGTTCCGCCCCAAGGAACCTCTCGGCCCTCGCGTCATCCGCTGGGTTGTCGGTATCGCGATCGTCATTCCCTTCATCTGGGCGGTGATCGGCCTCGAAATCTCACCGGAGCGCGTCTGGCGAGCCCCCTCCGAGATCTGGGTCCTCCTCAACGGTATGTTCCCACCAGACTTCGACGACAGTGGCCGGATCGTGGCCAAGCTCCTGGAGTCGCTCTACATCGCTTGGATTGGAACGATGATGGGCGCCGTCTTCTCGTTCCCGCTCAGCTTCATGGCTGCAACGAATGTCGCCCCGCGCTGGATGACCATCCCGACGAGAGGCGCCCTCAGTGCGATTCGGGCCTTCCCCGAGCTAATCCTCGCCGTCATCCTGATCGTCCCGTTCGGCCTTGGGGCATTCACGGGTGCGTTGGCGATCGGCCTCCACTCGATCGGCACGCTCGGCAAGCTCTCCTCCGAGGTGATCGAAGGCGTCGATAAAGGGCCAATCGAGGCGATCGGTTCTGCGGGTGGGAGCTTGGCGCTGCAGATGCGGTACGGAATCGTCCCCCAGGCCATGCCGACGATTGTCGCCTATTGGTTGTACCGCTTTGAGATCAATATTCGCGCCTCCGCCGTGCTCGGCCTCGTCGGTGCAGGTGGCATCGGAGCCGAGATCGTTGCCAGATTGTCGTTCCGAGCGGATTGGCCCAAGGCCGGTGCAGCATTGATCGCCACGATCGCGGTCGTTCTCGTTGTCGACGCAGTTTCGTCGTCGATACGGCGGAGAATCATCACCGGGCAGCCATCGACCAGCATGCTCTCGAAGGGCATGGTCGCCATAACGGGCGCAGGGCGGCCCCCAAGCACCGAACTCGAGGCCTGATGACCGCCTTCCGTCTCAGGACGCGTGAAGCGGCCGAGGCGATCGAGCGTGAGACGCTTGCCCAGGGAGCAACACTGTCGTCCTCGTCTCGCGGCAGGGTGGTGCCCGAGGAGCCGGATCCGTGGCGTACACCCTTCGAACGTGACCACGACAGGATCCTGCACTCGAAGGCCTTTCGTCGTCTGAAGCACAAGACGCAGGTGTTCATGAACCCCGAGGGTGACCACTACGTGACGAGAATGACCCACACGCTGCAGGTAACACAGATCGGTAGCGCCATTGCCAGGGCACTGTCGCTCAATGTTGCGCTCGCCGAGGCTGTGTGCCTCGGTCACGATGTCGGACACTCCCCTTTCGGGCACACAGGCGAGGACGCCCTCTCTGAGTTCGTTGATGGCGAGTGGAGGCACTCGGATCAGTCGGTTCGGATCTTCGAGGTGCTCGAGCCTTCGAATCTGACCTTCGAGGTTCTCGAGGGCATCAAGACGCATCCGTGGAAGGTCGAGCAGCGAGCAACGACGCATGAAGGCGACATCGTTCGGTTCGCCGACCGGATTGCCTATCTGGCCCACGACGCGCTCGACGCGTTGCGAGCAGACATCATCGACCCTTCAGCGTTCCCAGGCGACGTTCTCCGCGCCTTCGGCGAGCCCGGGCGGGAGTGGATTCGCACGATGGTGCAATCCGTGATCGATGAGTCGTTCCGACAGAACACGATCGCCATGGAGTCCTCGTTGCTCGAAGCAATGCACACGCTGCGCGACTACATGTTCACGAATGTGTACCTGCGACCTTCGGCCGAGACGCAACGACGCCGAGCCCAGCAGATCGTGCGCGATCTCGTGACGTACTACCTCGAACGCGTTGACGAGGTTCCTGAGAGCTACCGCCACGCCGAATCGGATGACCTCACGCAGGTCATCGACTACGTCGCAGGCATGACAGACAGGTATGCGATCCGAACACACGACGAGCTGTTCAGGCCCCGGCTGGGCTGAGGAACTGACGACGGACGACAGGCACGAGGAGAGCTCAACGGCTGGATTTTGCGGTGCGGGCAGGGCTCGTGCCCGTCGTCAGTCGTCCGTGAGGCCTCGCCCGAGCTCCCGGATGAGACGGCCCAACATCGCACGGCAACGATCGAGAGCGCGCCGGAGTTCAGCCGACGACTCCTGCGAAGCGAACCCGAAATCCTCAGCGAGTTGGAGTTGTGTCTCCAGCTCGGCGGCTGATGCCTTCGCGATGAACAGGAACCGTCGGAAGTCTTTTGGCGACCCACGTGCGGAGCCCTCCGCTATGTTCGAAGGAATCGAAACAGCACAGCGACGCATCTGCTGCTGCATACCGAACTGCTCTCCGATCGGGAAGCCCGTAGTGACTCTGTAGGTGTCACGCGCGATATCCATTGCGAAGTGCCACACATCGAGGCGTCGGAAGTCATGCACAACAGACTCATATCACCGATGAACGTCCAGAACCAGACCCCTGTCGTCCGTTGTCCGTCATCTGTCGTCGCTTCAGCCAACTGAGATTATCGCAATTGCCACAGCTGCTGTTGCGATTCCGAGCCACTGGGTTCCGGCCAAGTGCTCCTTGAGGAAGATGACAGCGAGGATGACGGTGAAGGTCGGGATCATCGCGAGGGCGACGCCGAGAATGATCAGATCCGACGTCTGAGAAGCCACAACAAACGCCGCGAGACCCGCAGACGTGAGGACGCCTGCCAATGCGGTCATCGACAGGTTGGAGCGCTTGATCCGTATGCCGGATCCGACCACGAGGACGACAACGAGCACGGCTACCGGACCCGAGACTCGCCCGACCACAACACTCCACATCCCGGATTCCGTTGACGTCATCGAATAGGCGACAACCATCGAGCCAAAGCCAACACCGGCGACGATCCCGTGGACAACACCGGAAACGACATTGGTCGGGCCGTCCCGAACGCGTCCGATCAGGACGATGGCGATGACTGCGAGCAGGAGGCCAGCGGTGACCACGGTACTCGGTCGTTCTCCGAGAGCCAGCGCCACGATCATCGGTATCACAGTGGCAACGGTTGAAGCCGTTGGGGCAACGATGCCGACGGCCGAGTAGACGAACCCTCGGTACATGATCGACACACCGAGACCGGATCCGAGTCCGGCGACTGCGCCGAGCGTGAGATCTCGCGGCAGAGGATCTCCGACGACAACGAGGGCGAGCGCAACCACGATCGGGATCCCCACAACCTGTGACCATCCGGCAACCGCAAGAGGGTTCCCGCGGCGAGAGGCGATACCGCCGAACAGATCACCGGTTCCAATCAGGACCGTGGCAATGGCGAGAAGACCGATCTCAGTGGAACCCATGGATCGAACGGTAGACGGGCGACGGGCGACGGGCACAAGCATTCCTGGTGACCCGAGACCTCGAACCCACGATCCAGATTGAACCTGTCGTCAGTCGTCCGGGAGGGAGCGCAGCGACCGATCCGCTTACGGATTCCACAGGGGTTCATCCGCGGTCCACTCGGGGAGAGTGCCCCATCGCTCTTCGTACACGACTTCATGGACCGGGGATCGTTCGGCGATACCCCACCGGCCGAGCGGGTAGCCGCACGTGATGGCGGCTGCGTTCTGCCAGCCCTTGTCAAGAGGGACGCCAAGCAATTCAGCTACCTCGTTCTGCTTGAAGATGCCAAGAACCGTCGTGAGAGTGGTTCCGACGCCGTGGCTGCGCGCCGCGAGCATCAAGCTCCACACACCCGGATAGATGGAGGCGCCCGATGGATCATTCCGGTGGAAGGGGAGCACAACAAGCGGTACCTGTTCGAAGTTGTCCGCGAGCCACTGCGCTGATGAGAGCACCCGTTGTGTGGTCTCGTCACCACTCGCAGTCGCTGCCTCCCTTCTCCCCTTGTAGAAGGTCGCGTTCAACTCTGCCCACGCTTCTGCATAGAGACGCCCGAGTTCCTCCACGGTGGATCGATGAGTGACGATCAGCCATTTCCAGTTCTGCGAATTGCCCCCGGAAGGAGATCGGATCGCTGCGTCGAGCATGGCTCGGACAACATCTTCAGGAATCGGAGTTGTCTTGACGCGGCGCATCGCGCGGGTCGTGTAGAGGGCTTCGTGGAGATCCATGGGAACAACCTAGCGCTTCGTCTCTATCCAACGAGTGCAGCGATGAGACCGAACAGCACGAGATTCAGCGCCGTCCACACAACGCACGTGATTCCATACACGCGCAGCCACTCGATCCACTCTGTGCTTCTGGTGGCGATCACCCTTCCTGCGAGATACCAGAGCGGAACACTCGTCAGGATGCCGAATACGAACACTGTGAAACGGGTGACGTCGATGAAGGAGAAGGAGAGAACCCACGCGGTCGGTGCAGCGATCAGAAACAGAACAGCTCCCGCGAGGCTCGCTGCAAACTGATCCATGTCCCCCCCTGATCGGAACCCGACAGACAATGCGGCCACCACGAGCACGAAGGGGAACATGAGGCCGAGAGTCCCACCGAGCAGAAGCGATACGGTGGATCTGTGGGGGGCGAAGGACACATCTCTTCTCACAGCAAACCAGCGTACAACGATCAGTCTGCTTGGCGCCTGTAGCATCGTGCTTCGGAGGTCAGATGACAGAATCAATCGACAACGGCGCCATCAAGATCATTGAGATCATGGGCCTGTCAACCACCGGCTTCGAGGACGCTCTCGACCAGGCCGTGACCAAGGCGGCCGAGAGCATCAAAGGCATCACCTCAGTCGAGGTGACGCACCAGACTGCGACCGTGAGGGACGGCAAGGTCGCACGGTATGAGGTCACTGCGAAGCTGTCCTTCGTTGTTCGCTAGCGCGGCGAAATCGATTCAAGGTCACAGGTCAGGGCATCTCGCTCAACCAAGCTGTCGATTTCACTGAGTAGATCACGGGCAGCGACGAGATGCATCTCTGCAGTGGCTGCATCGCCGAGAGCGACGGCTGCCCTCGCGACCGCTTCATGCCCGTATGCGGTGTAGAACGCACCAGCCTCTCCCTCCACTGCGATATCGAGGGCCTCTGTCCCATGACGCAGTGCCTCGTCTGGTCGGCCCACAGCCGAATACACACGCGAGAGTTGCCACGCTGACACCGATTCGCTTTTCGGCGACCGATCATCTCGATGGCGCCAATGCAGCCTCGAGGCATGTGCAAGATCGATCATCGTCTCTGCTTCCAGAGCGGTGCGATCGCCCTTGACGAGCAAGTCCCAGGCTCGGTTGAAGAAGGTGGCCGCGAAAAGCCGATGGGCCGCGTCCTGGTCGATCGGTTCAGTCATCACGCTCCCTTGAAGCGAGGATGCTAGCGCCCACCGCGGACGCTGGCCCGTTCTCAGGGCGCTACTTCGACGCCGCCGCTACGCTGAAGGCACCGCATGACATACCTGCGCTTCCCCCGTGTGCTTCTACCCTTGGTACTGCTCGCACTGCTTGCAGTCGCGCCGCTACCCGCGTCTGCGCAGTCCAAGAGCGAAGTGAACAAGGCCAAGGCCGCTGAGGAGGAAGCGTTTGCGGCCCTTCGTGAGGCCGATGCCGAACTCGAAGCCGGCCTTGAGGAAATGGAGCGGATCGAGGGCCGGATCCACACCCTCAACTGGCGCATCGACAGACTCGGACAGGCCATCGTCGAGTATGGCGACAACGTCACAGACCTCAAGGATCGGGCAAGGCTTCTCGTTCTCGAGGCCTACACGACAGGGGGCCACACCCTTGTCACGTCAGCGTTTTCCGCAGGCAGTATCCAGGAGTTGATCACTTCCAAGGCGCTCTATGACGCGGCAACCACCAGAGACCTCAATCAACTCGACCAGCTCGCTGCGGTGAGCAGGCAGATGGATCGTCTCACAGATGAGCTCACCGTGAAGGAAGCCGAGGTCGAGCAGCTCCGCATAGAACACGCAATCGTCGTCGATCGCCAAACCGAGGCACACGCCAGGGCATCTGAGATCCACGCCGATGCCAAGACGAAGTACGCCAAGGCGTACAGGGCCTACAAGGCAGCGCTCGCCAGAGCAGCAGCCGCAGCAGCCGCGCGAGCATCAGGCGGAGCTGCCGGAATCGGGAACCAGACCAAGGGTGTCGCGTGCCCTGTTGCCGGATCGACCTACTTCATCAACTCATGGGGCTATCCCCGATCCGGTGGTCGCACCCACAAGGGAACCGACTTGATGGCGGCCTACAACACACCGCTCGTCGCGATGAACTCGGGAACAGTTCGGCTCGGCACCCACTACCAGGGTGGTCGGCAGGTCTATGTGAACGGCGATGATGGGATCACCTACTACTACGCACACCTCTCCAAGTGGCCCGGTGGGCTCGACAGCGGGCAACGAGTCAACAAGGGCCAAACCATCGGTTACGTCGGCGATTCGGGGAATGCCAAGGGCACCCCGCACCTACACCTGGGGATGATCGCAGGCGGAATCTATGTGAATCCCTATCCGACCGTACGGGCGGCATGCTGAGACAGAAGACAGAAGACAGAAGACAGTGAAGATTCAGTCTTCTGAAGCGAGGCGTCAGCCGAGCGGTTCAGTCTTCGGCGACCTCCACGTCGAGCTCTTCGCTCACGACGTAGTCGATGTGTCCATCGCCGTCCGAATCGATTCCATACAGACGCATTCCTTCGACGGAAACGTCCTTCAAGTCGCCATCGTCACCGGGATCGATGCCTGACGCTGTGATGATGTCAGTTCGCGTGACATCAGGTGCTCCATCACCAGAGACATCGTGCGCCACGGTACGGACCTCGGTTATCTCAACCGAGTCTGCCGCTCCATCACCGTCGAGGTCCATCACGGTCTCCGTCGTCTCCACCGTTGTGAACACATCGGCAAGGCCATCACCGTCCGCGTCGATCGTCGTCTCCTCGATACGCGTCGTTTCGACGATGTCGGCCACGCCGTCGCCGTCGACGTCTATCTCACGAACCTGCGTGTACGTAGTGCGCAGCCCATCGGGTTCGCCGTCGCCATCGATATCGATCGCATGAGTGTCCGTCTCCGTGAGAACGATGCTGTCATCTTGCGGTCGTGGCACCAGATCACCAGATGCGTCGGGTTCGGTGGATTCGTCGTTGGTTGTCATCATCGCTCCCATGTCGACGCCAATCGTAGCCTTCTGTCGGTTTCCCGCTCGCAGTAGCCTGCCGGTTTCATGACGCAACTTCTCGCAGTAGCCGCCGCAGCCCTCTACGGCGCTGCCGATTTTGCCGGCGGCTTGGCCACGCGGGCCCACTCGGCGTGGCGAGTCACAGCCTGGTCGCAACTCGCAGGGGTTCCGCTACTCCTGATTGCCGTTGCAGTCATGGGTACAGCCGAAACCACGAGCCGGGACTTGACGCTCGGTGCCGTCGCCGGTGCCTTTGGTTTGATCGGACTCGTGCTGATGTACTCGGCGCTCGCTACCGGAACGATGTCAGTCGTTGCTCCGATCATAGGTTCGCTGGCTGCGGCGATCCCTGTGGGATGGGACCTGGCTACAGGAGGGTCGATCGGGCCAACCCAGTGGGTTGGCATTGTCGCCTCGTTCGGGGCTGTTGCCCTGCTCGCCCTCCACCCGGGCAACTTCTCCACCGCCAGGACACCAATCCTCAAGGCCGTGGGGGCAGCTGTCGCATTCGCAGCCTTCTTCATCACGATGAGCCATACCAACGAGGCATCCGCTCTCTGGCCACTTGTGACAGCCAGACTGGTCACCGTACCGCTCGCGTTCCTGATGGCTCTCGCCGCACGAGCCGCCGCCTTCCCAGAACGCCATGTCGTCCCCTTGATCGCGTTCACGGGATTCGCCGACATGGGGGCGAACTTCGCGATCGTCATTGCGCTCCAAAGAGGTCCCCTGGGCGTCAACTCAGTGCTCTCCTCCCTCTACCCGGTCTTCACCGTGCTGGCTGCATACCTCCTGCTCAAGGAACGACCGGGTGTGTCCCAACGGGTAGGCATCGCGCTCGCCGTGGTGGCTGTGCTTCTCCTGGCACTGTGAGCTGATGTAGGTGAGGGATCGACTGGCATAATTTATTCATTAGTCCTACACTAATGATTACTGACAACGTCAGGACCTGGGGAGGCACCTATGTCGGCACGCTGGATCTACGGTTTCCACGAACTCGACCTTGCATCAGAGCGATGCGGTGGGGACTGGGAAGAGGTTCGTGGACTGCTCGGTGGCAAGGGCGCCAACCTCGCCGACATGACGCGTCTCGGCATTGCGGTTCCCCCCGGATTCACGATTACGTCCGAGGCGTGCAACGCCTACCTGGATCAGGGCGAAACCATCCCGGATGGTCTGACCGATCAGCTGGGGATCGCGCTCGACACGATCGAGCAGGAGACCGGAAAGTCCTTTGGCGACCCGAGCAATCCTCTCCTGCTCTCGTGCAGGAGCGGCGCGAAGTTCTCGATGCCGGGAATGATGGACACGGTTCTCAACATCGGCCTCAACGATGAGGTTGCAGCCGGGATCGCGGGGATCTTCAACGATCGGCATTTCGCCCTCGACTCGTACCGACGGCTGATCCAGATGTTCTCGACCGTCGTCATGGGCATCCCGGACGAGCCATTCGAGGAGAGCCTTCGTGGATTCAGGGAGATGCGGCAAGTCGACAGCGACAGCGATCTCCTCGAAGATGACCTCGAAGCAATCGTCGAGCGCTTCACGAAGGTATTCAGGAATCACACAGGGCGTGACTTCCCTACGGATCCGATGGAACAACTGAGCATGGCCGTCGAGGCCGTATTCCGCTCCTGGAACGGGAAACGAGCGATTGCCTATCGAACCGCGGCGGGAATCAGCCACGATCTCGGTACGGCAGTCAACATCCAGACGATGGTGTTCGGGAATCTCGGATCTGACTCCGCGACGGGCGTCGCCGTATCGCGTAACGCGACAAACGGTGAACCCTCCATCGACGGAGACTTCCTCATCAACGCTCAGGGTGAGGACGTTGTCGCGGGCATCCGACCCACGAGCACCATTGAGGATCTCGGCAACGCCATGCCAGAGCTACACACCGAACTCGAGACGTACTCCCAGATGCTGGAACGCCACTACCGCGACATGCAGGACATCGAGTTCACCATTGAGTCAGGCAAGATGTGGCTGCTCCAGACCCGTGATGGTAAACGAACCGCGCAGGCGGCGGTCCGCATTGCCGTGGACCTCGTCTCGGAGGGGATCATCACGAGAGAGGATGCGCTCAGACGTGTCACGCCGGAACAGGTCGAGTTCTTCCTCCACCCGCAGTTCGACCCTGATGCGAAAGGGATCGCCATCAGCAAGGGCAAGCTCCTGACGCAAGGCCTCAATGTATCGCCCGGCGCTGCGGTTGGCATTGCAGCCTTCGATGCAGACCTCGCAGAGAAGTGGGCAAACGACCGCGACGAGGACGTCATCTTGGTGCGTCCGGAGACCAAACCAGACGACGTCCACGGAATGCTCGCATCCGCAGGTGTCCTCACATCGAGCGGCGGACGTACGAGCCACGCGGCACTGGTGGCACGACAATTCGGGAGACCGGCCGTCGTCGGTGCTCGCGAGGTCGTCCTCGACCTCGAAGCTCGCACGATGACGGTTGGGCCACAGGTCGTGAAGGAGGGCGACTGGCTCTCGATCGATGGAACAACAGGTGAGGTGTTCCTCGACACGATCGAAACGCTGTTGCCGGAGATCGACGATCCCTGGCTCACGAGCCTGCTCTCGTG
>Ga0255047_10001530_pt1 | contig 16617 bp, 14 predicted proteins | sample JV7_2_1_MG_FD_183640 | JGI IMG/M metagenome (GOLD analysis project Ga0255047, IMG submission 183640) | Seawater microbial communities from Jervis Inlet, British Columbia, Canada - JV7_2_1 | ecosystem: Environmental > Aquatic > Marine > Inlet | place: Canada: British Columbia | collected 2016-10-06 | reverse complement strand
GGGGATCCGCTGGGGAGCACCCGCAAACGCCTTGAGGGGCGGATCGGGTGCATTGCTCGAGACTCAGTGGTCCAGGTGGGTGACGACATCTACTTCATGGACCAGTACGGGCAGTACCGGAGCCTGCGCCGGAACGAGCTTGGCAACGACCAGGGCGTGGTTCAGTTGCCTGTGAGCGAGTTGTTCCGCCAGGAGATGCCTAGAAACCTGAACCTGCGGTATGCGTACCGGACCCAGGCGAAGCTGGTCGAGGAGTTCCTGTACGTCTGCTACCCGCCCAAAGGCAGCGACAGTCCTAACACGTTGATGGTCATGGACTTAGGGCGGAACACCATCACTGGGCCGTGGACGTTGGCTGACAGCCAGTCGCGGCTCATGGTGTCGGACATCGAGGGCAACGGATTCCGGCTGTACGGGTTGGATGGCGGGGTTCAGAGCCGGGTGTACCGCTTCTTCGACGGTCGCTACACGGACAACGGGACTGCCATCGAGTCGAAGGTGACATCGAAGGCGTTCGATATGGGGGTGCCTCAGTCGGACAAGCATCTGGCTTGGTACGACGTGGAGTTCCTCGGTGAGCCTGGCGCGGTGGCTGCGCTGGACGTGCGGACGAGCGAGAACGACGAGTGGACGACGCTGCGCACGGCCCCTGTGTTGACGGTGGGCGAGTCGGACTGGCCTCTGACGGACGCCGACTTCCCGCTGACTGCGGCGAGCTTCCCGCTGGTGGACTCCCCGGCGAAGGTCACGACGATGAAGGGGACGATTGAGGAGAGCTACACCGGCAATCTGCCGCTGTACGACCAGAACCTCCCGATCACCGAGGCTGATCTTCCGATCTACGGGGCGGGTGGCGCACCGGCTGGGCGTGTGGTTCAGTGGCGTGTGCGTAATGCGACCAACGAATCCTATTTCGAGGTGGTGGGGGTGCGGATTGCGTCTCGCATCGAGAACGTGAATCTGGAGGTTGAGCCGTAATGGTCAAGAAGCTGACGATCACTGAGGGTCTGGACCTCGCGGCGGACACGTCGATCACGAAGGCGGACCTTGTGTACTGGTTCACGCAGGCGTTGTTCGGGGATGTGGACCGCGACCACTTCGCGAGCGGGACGAGCCCGGTGGTGTCGTCCGCTACGGCCCCGACGAGCCCTGCGACGGGCTTGGGGTGGCACAACAGTTCTACGGGCCTGGTGAGTTTCTGGAACGGCTCTGAGTGGCTTGCTGCGGTGACGTTCGCTGCGACGGCTCCGTCTGCCACGGGGGTCCTCTGGTACGACACGACGCTGGAGATGGAGCGGCGCTACCAGACCAAGGACGGGATCACTGGGTGGCACCCGACCGGACAGCACAAGCTCGTCAAGTATGGCGGCGGGACCGGGATCAGCGTGGGTGATGTCGTGTACCCGACGACGGCTCCTGGTGGCGTGGGCAATGACTTCGACGTGACCTCGTTCTCGTCCGTCACTGGGACGCTCCCGATGCCGGTCCTTGCGGGGGTCGCCCTTGAAGCCGCGACGCTCTCTACGGACACCTTGGTGATCTGTCCGCCGATCGCTGGGATGACGTGCGAGGTGACGGTCTTCACGTCCCCGACGGTTGTCGCTGGCGACCTGCTCCAGTCCAAGTTCGGCACGACGGTGGGGGTCGGTGGAGACCCGAACTACGGGGCGTTCACGGACGCGCAGTCCTATCACGGCCAGGCGCATGGCTACCCGGCTGGGGTCTTCGCCATGGCGACCAGCACTCGCGACACGACCTCCGGGCGCTGCACGGCCACGATGCTGGGTGGCGTGGGGTTCGGCCGGTACATCCCGCTGGACTCGCCGGGTACGTCCATCGCCGACGAGACAACGGTTACGTTCGACGACGATCCGCACGACGTGGACTTCTCGTCGAGTGTGACGTTCCAGGATGCAGACCATGTGCCGTGGATGGTGCGCCTCCAGGTGGAGTACGAGGTCGCGGCATCTGGCGCTGACCTGACGATCACGTTCAGTCGCACGTCAGACGCCAACTCCACCGAGACGGCTGACTCGCAGATCATCTGCACGACTCCTTCTGCCGCTGCCGGGCAGATGCTCCACACGGTCATCATCGACGTTCCGACGAATGCTGGGAGCGGAGACAGCGCCCAGAGCGGACCGTCTGGGCACGGCAAGTTCATCACCTACGCAGGGACGAACGCGACGGCATCTACGGCGTTCAACGTTCTCGACTTCCGCGTCCTCGGTTATTGGATTGCCTTGGCATACGCATTCCTCACGGCGGGGTTCATGGCATGACGCACACCATGCTTATTGACGAAGGCGACACCTGGGCGCTTGAGGCCCATCGATGGAGGCCATATGACCATGGGTCTGGAAGCTGGTACTGGCAGTGCGGTTGCGATGGAACCACGCACTATCTTCATCGGGTCATAATGAACCCAGGACCCGGGATGGTCATTGACCATATAAATGGGAATGGCCTTGATAACCGTCGTGAAAATCTGCGCATTGTGACACAGTCTGCAAATGTGATGAACTCCGGGAATTACCGGAGCAACACGAGCGGTAAGCGAGGAGTCTCTTGGCAGCCTGATCGAGAGAAGTGGTATGCCTACATCAGTAAGGATGGAGTGATGCGCGGCCTTGGCAGGCATGACACTTACGAGGCCGCTGTAGAAGCCCGAGAAGCGGCCGAGATGGGCATGTACCCAGAGGTGTTCTCCGTCCCGGGCAACTGGAGTAAGTAGGCATGGACATCAGCTTCACCCCATGGACCTCGGTGAGCCCGAACAAGACGGCCTCTTCGATGGCGGACTGGGAGGACCAGTTCGAGGACAGCCTGTCGATCACGAACATCCAGCCTTCTGACCTTGGCACGGGGATCTACCCGTACATCAACGTCCAGGACCCTGCCTACGGTGCTGTTGCTGACGGCTCGACGGATGACACGGCCGCGATTCAGGCTGCGATTGACGCGGCTGAGGCTGGGAACATCCGCATCGTGTACTTCCCGCCTCACGCTGACGGGGACTACTACAAGATCACGTCGGCCATCACGATCACGAAACCCCTCATCCTCATGGGAGGCGAGAACACATCGGACGGCGTGAGCCAGCTCGGCAGCCTTGTAGGAACCTGCCGGATCGTCTACGCGGGTTCGAGCGGCGCGACGATGTTCAAGTGGCAGTCTGCGACGGGTGGGAACTTCCTCGTGGGCGGTGGGGCCAAGAACATCCGGTTCTCTGGCTGCGTCTCTGGAGCCGCTCTGGCTGACAAGGCCCTGCACGCTGTCGATGTCGCGGGCTTCGTGTTCGACAACGTGAGCATCGAGAGGTGCATCACCGCAGGTATTCACCTTGAATCGGAACTTAAGACGACCGCATACAACGTCATCGACCGCTATCGCTACACCTACGGAAACAGCGCGGTGGACGGCGAGGATAGCGATGCTCTGCTCATCGGGCAGGACTCCGATTCGATGGATCCCGAGGCGCTCACACATACACACATTGGGATGATGAACGTAGCCGTTCGCAACGGATACGGTTTGCGTGTGAGGGGCAACGTGGACTCCTTGAGCTGTGAGCACATCCACTGCTCAACTGCTGGCACTGGCGGCGTCATTGGCCTGATCGACAACACGGGAACAGGCAAGAGCCCGAGGCGGCACCACTTCAACGTGGTGGCGGGCCGTCCTATCGTCGTCGGATCTGCGTGCAAGGCGCATACGGTCGGCCACTACAACTACGACGGCACAACCGCCATTCTCGCTGACATGTTCACGGTGGCCTCGGGCGGCGAGATCCGCGCGACGGTCGCGGACAACACGTCCAGTTTCAACGTCCACTACGGCAAGCGCATCCCGACGGTGGTGTCAGCTTCTCCGCTAGTCCTGCCCGACACGGTGGACAACTTCTGCGACGTGACGAGTACGACGAGCTTCACGAACATCACGGCGGTCCCAGCACTCGCCGGGAAGACCGTCACGCTCCGCTTTGCTGGCGTCTTGACCATGACGGACGGCGGCAACCTGAAGCTGGATGGGGGCTACACGACGGCGGCTACGGATACCATCACGCTGTTCCACGACGGGACAGACTGGATCGAGGTCAGCCGGAGTCAGAACTCAACGTGACCAAACCTCGGTTCTTCTTCATCACAGGGCATCAGCGGTCCAGGACGGCCTGGCTCGCCAACCTGTTCAACACCGAGGACGTGTTCTGCCACCACGATGCCTCCCGCTCCATGCCCAACCCACCTCAGCTCGAGGAGGTGGTGAACGGCAAGGCATCCCCCGAGGCCAACTTCATCGGGGATAGCGACAACGGGCTCCCGGTGTTCCCTGCGGCCTTGGAGTGGTTCTGGAAGAACGACCGGGATGTCCCGGTGGCGATCGTCTGGCGTCCCGAGAACGAGGTTCTGAAGTCCCTCCAGCGGGCCTACGGGCAGCTTCTCACGGACGAGCAGATCCTGCGGTCGGTGGAGGTATCCCGGCGCGGGCTTGAGACGATCCGTGATTCCGGGCTGAACGTCAGGGAGTACGACTTCCACCGTCTGAACGAGATGGCGGTCTTGGCCGATATGTCCAACTTCTTGCTGGGTAAGGAGATAGACATGGTGCGGGCTGGATACCTTAGAATGCTGAACGTCCAGTTGCAGGAGCCGCAGTACAGCATGGGCTTCAGCAAGGCGTTCCACGCCTACGTCAAGAATCTGATTGGAGGTGCCTGAGATGGCAGCCATTGCCGGTGGTGCCCTCGCTGCTGTTGGTGGTGCAGCAGGCGCGTACTTCAACTCTCAGGGCGGCGCGAGCGTCAAAAGCCGGAACTTCCGGCAGACGGCGTTCCAGCCATTGCTTCTGGCGTTCCTCCAGGCCGGTGGCGATCTCGGGGCTCTCACGGCGCGCAAGGTCGCCAGGAAGGGCGGTGGCGGAGGAGGCGGCAAGGGCATTGGCGACTTCACGATCAACAACGGGTACGGCCTCTCTGGTGGCGGGGGCAAGACCGGGCAGTACAAGCCGGGTTGGTATCTAGAAGACGGCACGCGGGTTAAGAAGACGGACACCGTGAAGTTCGGGGGGCAGCGCGTCCTGATCTCTGGGGACATGGCCCAGAAGGCGTTCAAGGACCAGTTCGACATCGCTCAGAAGCAGCAGGTCGAGCAGACGCAAAAGAACTTCGATCTGATCTTCGGCAAGGACGGCCCGCAGTTCCTGAAGGACAAGATCAGCAACCGCCCCCAGCAGGTCCGTGATGCGTTTGGCCCGGCTGTGAGCAACGGGATCCGCGAGGCGATCGGCGGGGCCGCTCCAGCGGGGACTCTGACGACCGACGCACTTCTCCAGCGGGTTGGTGCTGGTCCAGCTATGCAAGCGGAGAGCTACTTCCAGCAGGTTGAGGACGCAGCGAACGCTCAGCAGCTTGGGTTGTCTGGTGTGCCTGGGTTCGGTCAGGGCTTCTCGGCTGACCCCAACAACTTCCTGTCCCCGCAGGGGCGCGAGTACCTGCAAGGCTTGGGTCTCAACTCCTTCCAGGGCCAGCAGGGCGCGAGCCTGGCGAACGCTGGGTTCTCTAACCAGAGGCAGGGATTCCAGTCTGGGTTGTTTGCCGGGGCTGGCGGGTCACTCGCAGGGCTGTTCGGTCAGGTGGGGGCGTAGCGCATGGGGTTCTCGGCAGGCGTCAATTCAGGAATCGCGGCAGGGCAGGCAGCCTTCGGGCCGCTTGCTCAGGCTCTGGACCCGTTGCGTGGGTTGCAGACCAAGAGCCTGAAGCTGGCGATCGAGGAGCAGAAGCAGGGGATCGACTTCTACAACAAGTTCTTCGGTCAGCTTGGCTCTGACGCCGCGCAAGGAAACCCCGAGGCGCAGGAGGCTCTCTCTGAGATGAGCCGCCTTAGGGACCGCCGTGCTGGTAGGTCTTTCGGGCTTGGCGGACTTGGTCCACAACTCGCTGGCATCCAACAGGACGTGTTCGGTGCGCTGGGAGGCGATGCATTCGTCGGCCCTGTTCAACGCGGGCAGGGCGCACCAGGGCCTCAAGGGTCACTGCCCCAGCCCCAGGGGGCGTTGCCGCCGGGCCAAGCGGAGCGCATCGACCGGCTCCTCCAAGGGGCTGAGTTCTCTGGGCTCACTGACGATCAGCGTAGTGCGGTCAGGCAGCATGAAGTGAGCAGGACGCTAGAGCGACTTGCTTACAATAAGGCGGCTCCTGGCTTGCGGGCTGAGGCGAACCTTCCAGCGTCTTCGATCCCCGGTCTCGCTGGGCAGCAGCAGGAGCTTTTCAGGAGCCTTGTCCGATCGAACCTGTCAGCACTCGTCCCGAATGAGTTGATCTCAGCTCTCAATGGCACTCAGATCGAACAGCTCATTGACGACCTTATCCAGTCAGGGCAGGCGAGCAAGTTGCTTCCGAGCAGTTCTGCGCCGAGAACGGGCGTGTCTGAGCCGTTGGTCAACTACCCTCGGGCAAACAGTGTGAGCGACCTGCTTCAACGCCGTGCCGCTGAACCCTTCGTGCCGAATCTACCGTAATGGCATTCGCCTCGCTCCTCTCCGGTGCAAGTCCAGACGCCTTGCGGGCGTCTTCGCCTCGCGCTGCGCCATCGTTCAGTATCGACAACGTGCTGACGCACCTTGACGGCATTGAGGCGAAGCAGGGTCCGATGGCTGGGGAGTTCGCACGCTCGTTCATCGAGGGGCAGTTCCGCAGGCGCGGTGTCCCTCTCGACATCAAGAGCCGTGGAGAGCGCGAGCTTGAGCAGCGTCAATCGGCGCTTGCCGCCATGCAGTTGAAGGACCTGGAGCGCAGCCGGGTGGTCCGCGAGACCGTGGGCTTCCTGATGGACAACGCTGAGCAGTCGTTGGAGCAGGCTCTCGGCATACCGGGTGACTCGCGCTCCCTTCAGGACGTTCTCGGGACACGCCTCGACGCCTCGATCCTCCAGCGGCCGAACGACCTGCTGCGGGCCAGTGGGCAGATTGCCCGTTTCCTTGGCGATGAGTCATTCGCTCTGAAGCACAGCGACCTACTGACCAACGAGTTCACGTCTCCGTTCGCCCGTCAGTCTCCCGAGGACCTTGGAGCTGCGAAGGCTGGCCGCCAGAGCAAGGCGCAGCGCGACCTTGTCTCGAACGTCGAGTTCCAGCAGGAGTTGCAGGCTGGCGAGGGTGTCGCCGCAGAGTCTCTCAATCAGCGTCTCGAGGCGACCGGCGAGAGCGTGGGACAGGACCTCTCTCCCGGCTTCTTGGGTGACGACTTCGACGAGGCTCGCGGTTCTGCTGCGGCTGTCGCGAGCATCTTGCAGACGGGCCAGGAGTTCCAGTCGCAGGGTCTCGACCGCGAGGTGCTGCTCGGCATCCTCCTGAGCGAGAGCGTCGGTAAGCGCATCGGCTCGGTGCTGAGTGCGGGTGAAACTCAGATCGCTGAGGACGGCAGCCGTATCCTTCGCATCGACGGCGGGGCGTTCAACGACCCTGAGGCTGTCTCCAACTACGTCGCGCTGATCGACAAGGTCTCCGAGTTGACGGGTCGCCCGCGCAAGGAGATTCTCCAGCTCATGGGTTTGCCGTTCGATGACTTCGCCGAAGAGGAGATCGGCCAGGCTCGGGCCAACCTGGGGCTGAAGTGACCACCCTCGACGACATCTACAAGGCGATCGACGGGGTCCGCACGAAGGACCTTGCGGGTCGCCTCGCGGTGCGTGCTACTGGCGTAGCGGCTAAGGGTGTCAAAGCCCTCACCGATGACTCGCTGGGCTTCTACGACATCACGAACGATGTCAGCACGGGCGGCTTTGGCGGGCACATGATCGTGCCTGCGAAGTTCGAGAACGAGCCTGAGTTGTTCTACGGTCCGTTCGCCCAGTTGGGAACGTACCTCGGCATCGAGAACCCCGTGGCTCGGTTCGTGGTGGACGCTGTGTTTGATCCGCTGAACCTCGTGACGGTTGGCACAGGTGCGCTGCTAAACCGCGTCGGCAAGCTGGCGCATGTGGCGACGGGCGCGATTGCTGCCGCTGAGACTGCTGGCAAGACGGTCAAGACCATCGACAACGTTCTGGATGGCCTGGAGACTGGCATCCACCTGGCGACGCAGAGCCCTGAGTATCTCGGTAAGCTGCGTGCTGCCGCGACGGGCAAGGTGAGCCGCAAGGCGTGGAAGTCCCTAATCGACGAGGGCATGGCCGGGGAGACGACTGAGGCTGGCAAGGAGTTGCTTGGCATCCTGCGGAAGAACCGCACAGCGATGAAGGACATCTACGCACTGGCGAAGGCGCATGGTGACGACCTCGTCGGTGATAGCTTGCGCGTCCAGCCGACACTGGGTGGGCGCTTACTTGCTGGGCAAGTGAACCCCCTGATCCGCATTGAGCGCCCGTTTGCACGGACTCGGCAGAGCCTGACGGCGCAAGGGTTCATCGGCGAGAACAGCATCTTCGCGGTGAAGCAGGGTGACGTGTTCTTGTGGACCCCCGTCAGCGACTCGTTCGTGCTGGGCGGCGGGAAGATCGCTGAGGCTGTTGTGGCGAAGACAGGGATCCAGAAGGGTCTCAGCGCCTTCGCCGAGAAGGTGACGCCTCAGAGCGTGGCGATCGAGTCTGTCCAGGATGCCGGGTTGTTCCGCGTCGAGGCTGACCTGGAACGCCTGATTGGCAATGCGAAGGTGACCAAGGACCAGCTGTCCGTGCTGCTGGGATCTCTGAAGCCTCGGACGCAGGACGACCTGCTTCGTCAGCTTGAGTCTGCGACGAACGAGGACATCATCGAGATCGCCAGGGCCTACGGGCTGGACCCGAAGAAGACAGACCTCGAGGACCTGCACGTCTGGGCGTTGGACAAGCTGGCGTCGGCGTCCGAGTTGGACGACATCAAGGCGCTGGATGCGGCGAGTGTCAGGCAGCAGGAGTTGCTGGACGCCGTGAACAGCGGCGCGGCGCGTGGGTACAGCCCTGACGAGGCGCTGAACGACACATTGAATGCTGCTGCTCGTCCGGGCTTGCGAGAGATCCTGCGGATCCGCGACCTGCGTGCCATGGCCCAGGACCCGGCGGGCTTGGGCAACGCCTTGCACGCTCGCCAGGGGATGCTCGCCGTCGTTGGCCACGGGTTCACGTCGATGCTAGCTGATGTGGTCAATGCAGCGACGCGGAGGACGACGCCGAAGATCGCGGGTGGCCGGAAGTTGGAGCGTGCGTACCGTGAGAGCCTGCGGTTCTTCCGCGAGTTCCCTGAGTTGTGGGTGAAGGAAGGCGACGATGCCTACAAGCTCTCGACAGAGGCGCTGGCGAAGGCTCGCGCTGGCGACGACGCTGGTCGCCTGGCGCTGTTCGAGAGGCACCTTGCCCGCGCCGCTGAGAACGGCATCAACATGGAGGAGGTGCTGACTCGTCAGGGCTTCCGTGACGGCATGTCTGAGGTCGTGGACATGCTCGTGGACCTGGACGACGCGATGCTGACTGAGGCGTCTCGCCTGGGCCTGCACAGCGAGTACGTCAAGAACCACTTCCGCCGACTGGTGCGCCCCGGCAAGCGTGGCCCCCGCAAGGCTCTTGGCCGCGAGACTCTCCAGACGACGGTCGGTGGCAAGGAAGCCGAGGACATCGAGGGCCTGATCCAGGACGCGATCGACAAGGCAATTGAGTTGGATCCGTCGCTTGCCAGAGGCAAGGGCAAGGAGTCCGTCCAGAAGCTGCGGACTGCGACCGAGGCTCAGTTGGTCAAGGCTGAGGAGTTCGGCTTCCTGGAGTTCGAGTGGGACAGCCTGGCATCCATGTCGGACCAGTTCGCCGGTCACCAGCGAGCGGTGCTAGCGCGTCAGTTCACGGACGAGTTAGCCTTCAACGTGCCGGTCATTGACAAGGCCATGCTGGAGACGATGAACAGGCACAGCGACCTCAAGAACGTGCCCGACTTCTTGAAGGGCGTGCAGCCGCACCTCGACTCGGGGCTGGTGACGGGTAAGATCCCGAACGTCGCCAAGGCCCGGATGGTCGAGAACGAGGCTGGGGAATTGGTGCGCCAAGAGCCATGGGAGTTCATGGACTCGTTCGGGTTCAAGGAGAATCAGGAGAAGGCGTTCAAGTCGTTCTACGATCTCGTCGAGGTGAAGGGCGGGATCGACGTGGGCGATGACTTCGATGCGATCAAGCGCGGTGTGCTGCGCGGGTCGGCCGAGGACAAGGCGTTCGTGCGGGGGGCGGCGCAGAAGTCTCTGCTCGAGGACCTGCACCAGAGTCCCGCCTTCGCCAAGGAGATGGGTCTCGAGCGCAAGGGCGGCAAGGTCCTGACGGATGAGCAGCTGACGGCGATCATGGCTGGCGGCAGCGTCCCGAAGGGGATTCGCGAGCCGAAGGCTGTGAAGAAGCGCGTGGCCAAGGAGCTTGAGAAGAGGGCTGAGTCCTTCCGGGCTGGGCTGCTCGCCGACGCCACGCCAGGGGCTCGCAGGGCCGAGCAAGTGTGGGTGTTGAAGCCTGCCTCGGGTCACCTGAAGGACGCGCTGAACCTCTGGGACAAGCACGGGTTCGGGACGAAGGAGGGGATCGGTACGCTGACCCGGTTCTGGCGTGACTGGAACCACCGGCTGAAGGCTTGGAAGCTGAACCTGTCGCCGTTCCACTTCAACGTGGTGTCGTTCACGGGGCTACTGATTGACCCGTTGGCGTCTGCGCGGTTGCTTAAGGACCCGTTGCTCAAGGGCTACCGCCAGAACCTGCTGAAGCACCAGGGGCTGGGTGCTGTTGGCGGCGCTGTGGCTGGTGGGGCCTTGGGCGACGACGAGGAGAGCGCCCTGTTCGGCGGGGTCGTGGGGTTGGTGTACGGGACGGCGATTGGTGCTGCGATGAAGCAGTCCAAGCTCGCCAAGAACTTCCTGTTTGAGCCTGAGATGGCTCAGTACGCGGCTCGCGCTGGCAGTGCGGGGTGGCATGGCCGTCCGAACGACCGCTCGATCGGCGTTGTCGCTCAGATGATGACGCGGATGTCTGACGGGCTGAAGCGCAAGCACGGGCAGACGTTGGCCACTCGGATGCTGGACGGTGTGGTGGGTGTCCAGTTGGACTTCGAGAAGCAGATGTGGGATGTGGCCCACAACGGCCACAAGATGCACGCCTTTGCTGCGTTGGCTCAACAGAACGACGCCCTGCTGTTGAAGGAGGTGGACAAGGGGCTGTTCAAGATGGGCAGTCCTGAGTACCTCGTGAAGCAGCGTGAGTTGGACCGCGCTTCGATGCAGTTGGCCAACTCAGCCCTTGGTGGGTTCCAGGCCAGCAAGCTGTTCAACGATCCGGGGTGGCAGCGCCGTGCCCAGGACGTGCTGATGTCCCCTGACTGGACTGTGGGCAACGTCCTCGGTGCGGGCAACATCTTCCTGAACCAGAGCGTGTGGAAGAACGCGGCTCAGGGTGCTGCGATCGGGACGGCTGCGGAGCTTGCGGCGAACGGCTTCGATGTGGGCGAGATCACGGGCTTCGGTGCCGTGGGTGGCGGCTTGACGGCCGTGACCCTGGGCGGCCTAGCGAAGCGGTCGATGGCTCGGATCATGGTGGGTGAGGCGGGCGGCAACCAGGCTAGGGCTCAGAGCCTGAAGCTGTACCGGAACGCGATTCTGGGTGGGTACTTCTTCGGCAACCTTGTGAACCACATGAACACGGGTCACTGGATGTGGGAGAACCCGGATGGCAAGAAGCTCTCGATCGCCCAGCCCGGCGGGAAGTACTACGTGACGTTGGGCAAGCCGTACACGGAGACGATCGAGTTTGCTGGTGCTGACCGTCACTCGGCCCCATTCCCGGCGCTGTCTCGTATCTCCACGAAGATCAGTCCCCTAGGTCAGTTGACTGTCCAGGCGCTCACCCAGAAGACCGGGTTGGGTCGCCCTCTCATCATGGCTGACAGCACGGTGCTTGAGGGGGCCGGTAGCGTCGGTGGGTGGATCTTCGACACGGTCACCCCTATCTCCCTAGGGCGTCCCATAGCGGCCGCTGTGGGGGCTCTCACGGGCACTGAGAGGGACCCGGCCGCTCGGTTTGCTGCGAGCGCCATCTCCGCGGCGGGGTTTGCGGTGAGCCAGAAGCAGGGAGGGGGTCTGGACAGCTTCCTGTCTGGGGCCATCGGCGCGACGCAGGGGTTGGGGGTAGACCTATCCGCGCTCCAGCGGCCTGGATTGGGCGACCTCAGCACCAGAAACCCGACGATCGGACAGGTCAACTTGCGGTAGATGAGGTGATATCATGGTCAGCAGGAAAGCAGTCAGGGCTCGACAGAAGAAGACGTTCGCGTCAGGCCCACCGAAGAAGCCCAGCAAACCGAAGACCTCCAAGAAGAGAAGGAGCTACTGATGCCGAACAAGGGAAGTTACGACCCCATCACGAACCCTGCCCGGGAGAAGTACAGCCCGCCTCCGAAGGTGATGACGGAGGCCCCTAGGATCTGGGAGTCCAAGCCTGAGAAGTGTAAGGGCATCCCCGGCAAGTACAGCTACCCCGGTAAGCAAGGGCCGCTCGGCCCCCCGCCTCCCGAGAAGGTCTAGCTCATGGCGAAGCGCGGCTCATCCAATCTGCCGGTCCGTACAGGCCCAACGGCGTTCTCGTTTGACACGAAGCGCCGTCCGGCCCCACCGCTAGGTGGTTACCCTAGTGGCATCACGGGTGCCGCTGAGAACGTGATGATGTCGGGCGTAGCTGTATCAATCACGGCTAGCAGGACATCCGGCGTCGCGCCACTCGGCGTGTTCTTTGAGGCGGATGTGTCTGGGTCGATGGGCGTGACCTACCCGTTCCACGAGCTGCTGTACGTATGGGACTTCGACGAGACGGGGACGTGGGGGTACGGGAACACGCTCCAGACGAGCAAGGGGGCGGCGACTGGCCCGGTCGCGGCCCATGTGTTCTCCGAGTCTGGTGCTGGTGGTACGAGCCACGACGTAACCTGCACGGTGTACAGGCGCTCTGGTGGGGTGACCTCGCAGATCGCTCAGGACACGGTCACGATCTCCACGACATCATCGGTCACTGAGTTCAACGTAGCAGGTAAGTTGGTGTGCTGGTCGGTTGACTCCGAGACTGGCTCTGGGCTCTCCAATGCGACCTATCGGCAGACGAGTTCTGGATCGAATGTTGTCGCGTTCACCCAGGCGCAGATAGCCACCGACATCACCAACGGCGTCAGGGCCTGGCTGTTCAAATCAGGTGAGACCTTCACCACCCCCAACGGGGATGAGATCGTCTTGCCGGGCGGCAACGATGACCCAAAGCTGTTCGCATCCTGGGGCGCTGGCGCATCTCCGATCATCGTCGGGAACACAACCAACGGCACCATCGAATGCTATGGGGGCGGGTCGGACGTTCGATTCAAGAACATCCACATGCGGAACCAAAGCGCAGCGGACACCCCAGCGAACGGGGCGTGTGCCTTCCTGTCCTCGGCTGTCTCGAACGTCCTCTTCCTGGACTGCTCATTCGGTACTGCTCTGTATGGGCTGGAAGGTGCGCACCAGCTTCAGGAGGTCAACTCCCCAGGAGAACTGTCCAACCACATCTTCGTGCATGGCTGTTCTTTTGGGGTAGATGCCGGAGTCGCGTCCACGCGAGACGCTCCGCTGTACTTCGGCGCCTACAAAGTGAGCGTGCAAGGCAACGACATCGACAACTCAAACGGCGGGCTGGCGACTGCTGGTCCGCACACCTACCGGGCGTATGCCGGGAACTACCTGCTCTGTCAGCACAACCGATTTGAGGGCAGCATTAACGGAGCTGGGCAGGAGATCAAGATCACCCCGCCTCCCTTCGACGGCACGTCTGGAGCCTGGACAGACGGCAAGATCTACAACAACTCGATCATCTCGGACAACTACTTTGAGTTGAAGGGCAACGCCTGGCCTCTTGGTCTCGGCCCGCAAAACGGCACGGCGGATAACGAGTACACAGAGGACTTCATCGTAGAACGCAACTTCTTCAACAGAGAAGTTAACGCGACACAGAACAACAACACATGCGCCTTCTTGTGGGGTGTCCGCATGACGTTCCGCAACAACATCTGTCGCGTGGCCGGGACAACCACGCATAACGATATGCGGATGGCTGTATGCGAGACGCGCGATTCAGGACCAAGCCCGACAGCCGGTTACGCATGGATCTACAACAACTCGCTGTACACGGCGACCGCGCCAACTACCTATGGGTGGGGAGTTTCCGCCAACACGTCAAGCGGAACGAGCAAGATGTACAACAACATCGCCTTCTCAACATCTGGGTCGTGGTCGGCAATATCGAACGGCGCATCGGCAGACACGGGCAACAACGACGTGGTGACCAGCACCCCGTTCGCAAGTGCGACGCCAACGACTACAGAGACAGACTTCCGCGTCGCCGGTGGGGCGGCTGAGGACGCTGGTGCCGAGGTTGTGGGGTTGTTCAGGGACTACGAGGGCACCAGCGTGACGACCGGCAGCATCAACCAAGGCGCTTTCCAGGATCAGACTTGATGACGACTGAGGAACAACAGGCCAAGGCGATCGAGTTCAAGGTAGACCTGCTGTTCAAGGTCGTGATCGTGGGGATGTTGGCGTTCGCTGGGCGTTTGTCCTGGCAGGCGTGGGACGACACGCAGGAGACGTTGAAGGCTGCGATCAAGACTCTCGGGAATCACGAGACGCGGATCTCGCTGAACGAGCTTCGGTCGCAGCGCAACGAGTCGCTAGTGGATGAGGTCAGGCCACGGAAATGAGTTGTCCGCGTGAACGCAATTCTGCGCTTTGTGGACGTGGCCCTCTCCCGCGCGAAACAGTACGCCCTTGTGACCTTCATCATCGTGATGGCGGTATGGGCGTGGTGGATGTTCGAGGCCGTGATGGCGAGCCCTCGCCCGGCCGTGACGATCACTGAGGAGGTCAAGACCATGGTGATCTGGGATCATCAGGACTCGAGCGGCGCGATCCTGCTGGTGACCGCGACGGACGCTGACGCCCGAGCGCACGAGATGACGCTGTCCGAGTGGGTGGCGCAGATGAAGGAGTGGTTCCCCCCGTACGTCCCGCCGGAAGACTGAGATGAAGCGCCTGATCCCGTACCTACCCCTGCTCCTACTTGTGACGGGCTGTGGGGCCATGCAGTGGCTCGGCTTGTCCGACGCGGCTGGTGAGGCCACCCCCGCCGCAGTCGCCACAAGCGCCGCCGTGCGGGGCCTGACGGGCATCGACATCCTGGGGCTCTGGAAGATGGGCGAGGCCCTGCTGACGAAGCGAGGCCGAGGGAACCTGAGGAACGTGTTCAGCCCGAAGACTGGGGCCAAGTCCACGGCTCAGTCTGTGCTGTCCTTGCTGGTGGGCGAGCATTCCCCTGTCGAGGCGAAGGCCGAAGCAACCCCCTGACGCGCCGCCCGATCACTTCGGCGCACTGCGGGACGACGGCGTTTCCGAGACGTCGCAGGCGGTCCACTCGCTTGGGAACGCCGCGAGTAGTGCGGTCCACGCCGGGCCACTCAGACCACCACGGTCCAGCGTGAGTTGCCACGAGTGCCCAGCCTTGCGCTTCACGAGACAGGGATGTCCATGCCTCATGTGTCGTGAGCGATGGGTCTCGCACAGCCCCAACCGCCTTGCAGGCTTGCCGCAAGCAAGACAGGTAGGCGAGTGCCGTCGCCACGCTTGCTTCCCGTTCTCCCAATGCCAGCGCGTGTGGCAGGCCGCGCACAGCGTCCGCAAGTTCTCCGGCGAGTTGTTCGTCCGATCTCCATTCTCGTGGTGAGCCTGGAGATTGGTTGTTCCCTTGCAGGACTCGCAGCAGGGTCCGCGCAACTTGCTGGCGCGCTTCATCAACATCGACTGGGTAACCATCTATACCTCCGTCCAACCCTGCGGAAAGCCCATGAGCCAGCACACGAACGTCGGGTTCAGTTGACCACCATTCGGCGTGATGCCCTTGCTGGGGTCCGTCAACTGCCCCCGACGGTCCCCGCCCTTCCAGCAGTTCGCGTCCGGGGTGGGTATGCGCACCCCCGACGTCGCCAGCCCGTCCCCGCTCGTCGGGCAGAGGCGGACCAAAACCGCCGTTTCTAGACGCTTCTTTGGATCCCCCGCCGCGATCTCCTTCGCGGACGGGCCGTTCGCCATGCTCACTCGCGGCGTCGGCCACAGGCGGACCTTCTCCGAGAGTGTCCAGCCCGCGCGATGCGATGCCTCCGGGGTCCGGTTTCCTGTCTTGCCCCGCCCGTTCTTGTGATCCGATGCTCGCGGTGTCGGCCATAGGTTCTTCCTCGCCATCGTGTGCAGGCTCGGACGGAACTTCGCCCCAGGGCTCGGTGACTTGTTCCCCGAGTGGTCCGTTGCGCATGGCGTCGGCAGCATCACCTGCGCCGATAGCTTCGGCTCGCCTCGACTGTTCACCTTCCCCTTCGCCCGATCCACCGAGTCGTCCGCTACCGGCGTCTGCCAGGTAGGCGATGACGAAGATCCGCCGCCGAAGATGAGGTGCGCCGACGTCGGCAGCGGACAGAGCGTGCCACTCCGCATCGAACCCGACTTCGGCAAGGGCTCCGAGTACGTCTCCCAGCCCCCGAGAAGTGAACGCTGCCACGTTCTCCACGACGAGGACGCGCGGTCGAACCACGCGAATGAGCTCGAACCAAGCCCACCAGAGG
>Ga0255047_10001528_pt1 | contig 16636 bp, 27 predicted proteins | sample JV7_2_1_MG_FD_183640 | JGI IMG/M metagenome (GOLD analysis project Ga0255047, IMG submission 183640) | Seawater microbial communities from Jervis Inlet, British Columbia, Canada - JV7_2_1 | ecosystem: Environmental > Aquatic > Marine > Inlet | place: Canada: British Columbia | collected 2016-10-06 | reverse complement strand
TATTTTGTTTTACGGGGGTAGTGTCTGATATATATTGTATTACAGTTTGGTCTATTCCACAATAATTGAATACGGTTGTTGACTTTGAAGTCGCACCATATGATATAACCTTCTTATTATTATCTTTACATTTACGTAACAATGTAATAAGTTCAGTTTTTGACCTTTGTACTTTATTTGCAAATTGATGGAATGTAGTAACATCATCTAATCCTAGGATTTTCTCAAATTCTAAATTAGATTGTACAGATGGATGAATATCTACGGTTACGTTAGACTTCATAGCATAGATTCTATTTGACCCTCCGTGCACGGATAAATTATCAACTTTGACAATCTGTAGACCATTACGTTCTAATAAATTTGTTAAGGCCATTACAGAAAAAATATGTGGGTGTTCATCATATATTTGGTCGTATGACCCTTGATTAATCATTTGTGCTAAAGATGGGTCCTCAAATATAAACATACCATCGTCAGATAATAGATTATTAACTCCTGTAAATACATCGTCTAAATCTGGAATATGACAAATGCAATTGGCGGAGAAAATTAAATCTCGTTTACCAAATTTATGTTCAATATTACTTGATAATTTAGTTGTCCAAAATTTGTTATAAGTCATGTAACCTAAATTACCCGTTTCCGTCGCAAAGTTACCACAGGGTTCAACACAAATTGAGTTATTAGTATTCCAATTCTTAATAAATACACCATCGTTTGACCCAATTTCTAATATTTTTGGGTCTCTGGGTAGTTTTGGAGCAAGTAGTTGAGAAAGATTTTTAAAGTGTTTCTGCATTGTTAATGACATAGAGCCCCTATATGTGTACTCGTTGTTAAACATTAAGGGTGGGTCTACATATTCCATATGAGTAACTAGTTTAGTAGTGTTATCAAACCCTACAGCCAGGTTATACTTAAACTCGGTTGGAATATCTTCCGTTTTGATAAATTTATTTGCTATAGGTTGTTGACCTAGATTTAAAAATTCTTTTTTCATACTATAATATACAACTTTTATTTTAAGTTGCCAAATTTATTTTAACAAATTAATATCGTGTTCTACCATTTTACGTACCAATTCATCAAATGATGTCTTTGGTTTCCAATTTAATTCTTTCATTACTTTAGTAGAATCCCCACGTAACACATCAACCTCGGCAGGTCTCATGAATCTTGGATCTTGTTTAATATATTTTTCCCAATCTGTTATACCAACTACGTTAAATGCTCTACTTAAAAAATCTCTTATACTCCACGTTTCGCCGGTGGATATTACATAATCGTCCGGTGTAGTTTGTTGTAACATCAACCACATAGCCTCAACATAATCAGGGGCATAACCCCAATCTCGTTTTGCATCTAGGTTTCCAAGTGTAATATGGTCTTCTAATCCCAAGTGTATTCTAGCTACTCCATCTGATATCTTACGTGTTACAAATTCAATACCTCTACGTTCTGATTCGTGATTAAATAATATACCACTACACGCATACATATCATAAGATTCTCTGTAATTTTTAGTTATCCAATGTGCATATAATTTAGCTACACCATAAGGACTTCGTGGATAAAATGGAGTAGTTTCCTTTGCAGGGTTTTCTACCATTCTCCCAAACATTTCAGAACTACTTGCCTGATAGAATCTTATTTCCTTTCCATATTCACGTACTGCCTCTAACATACGTAATGCACCTAATCCTGTTACGTCAGATGTTTGTTCCGGTGTGTTCCAACTTTCCCCAACAAAACTCATTGCTGCTAAGTTGTAAACTTCATCCGGATTACTTTCTTTTAAACATCTAAGTAAACTATTTTGGTCAGTTAAATCTCCGTTTAGAAATGTAATTGAATCTGTTAAATGTTTTGTGTGTGTACGTTGTTTTGAGGCACTTCTACGTTCCATACCATATACCTTATATCCTTTGGTTAATAGTAAGTCTGCTAAGTGACTTCCATCCATTCCGTTAATACCTGTAATTAATGCTGTTTTCATAGTTGTTCTTTTAAATCTTTATATTCGTGGAACTTACCTGTTCCACTATGTAACATTTGTATATTTTCTTGTGATAGTTGTTTAAACGTTTGAAACGCATTACCCTTTTTGTCCCCAAATGAAAATTTATTATCTTCATTTTTAACGTACATACGTTTCTTTGGATGTCTTCGCGCGTGAACCTTTAGTAAGTTTTTACAGATATACTGTGTTACATTCCCTTTGTGTAATTGATTGTAACTTATTGCAAATCCTTCGTCATCATTGTACAACATTGCTAATGGTATGTTAACACCTGATTTAATTAAGTCTGATGATATTACTAAAAATGAGCCATCTATTTTTGTGTAAGGAATTATTCTAAAATCAAAGTCTTCCACTTTATCATTAACATCATTCATGTCTTCGATTGACATTTGTGACTTAGCTTGTTTAGGGTGCAAATGACCATTATCGTCATCGACAAATGTATGTGATTCATAATCTGTATGTACCGTTGGATTCCAACTTTCATCCCACATTTTTCTATCTGAGAAACACATAATATATTTATACTTCCCAATTGAATCTGTGTACTGTGATAGTGTATCTATTGCTTGTAATCCCTCTTTTGGTATTAAACTATCAGTTTCGCCCCATATAACATAATCTACTATCTTACAATATTTGTAATTTAAGTCACGTCTGTAATCCGTATGGAAATACATTTCATCATGAACTTCTCCGTAATGTATGTTCGTAACTCCGATGTCTTTTAACTTAGTAATACCGTCATTAAATATAGTTTGAATGTCATGTACTGATATTTTTGTTGTGTCTATTGTTTCTAGAAATTGTGTACAATTCAAACAAAAGTCAATATATACATTTTCTTTGTTTTCTATTGTTTCCAACATATTACAAAGTCCATCTATAAATTCCTTATAAATCTCAATTTCATAGAACATCACGTGTGTTCCTATAACGTATTTTTTATTTAGTGTAACCATTCTATAACCCTGTATTTGAACTACGTATATGTTGCCATTCACCTTTGTGGTGGTCTACAATTCCTTCTAACATTCCAGGTGCACCGTATTTGTGTGATAGTGGACCATTGTTTACGGTTGTTTCCTTAACTAATGTATCAAACACCCAACAATCATCCCAACGAAACAAGTCAAAAACTCTGCCGCTTTTGTAAAAATCATAAAATTTTTCAATAAACTCCATACCGCCCTTTTTTAAGTTGAATACAATATGTCCCGTTTCTGTCCATAATCCAGGTCTATTTCTAGATAACACATCATGTTCTTTTGCCCAATTAATGTAAACATCATTAATAGTATATTCATCTTCGTACCCAGCACCGATAGGAGTTACATAACTATCAGCGTCAAGAAATAATAATAAAGGAGTTTTACAATTTTTAGCGGCGTGATATATAGCAGGAGCTTTTCTAAACCAATACAATGAATTTGCTTTCCAATAACCTTGTGTCATTTCAGTTTTGTCAAATGTGTGACACGTATTGAATTTAGATGTTTTCAAAAATTCATGAAGGTCTGGAAATTCTACAAATAAATCATATGGATGATATGTGTTTGGAATGGACAATTTATCAAAATCAATAAAATCTCCTGTATTTTGTAGTTCGAATGTATTTTCATGATAAAAATAAAAATCAATTGATGGGTAATATTTTTGTATTCCATTCCAAAGACCTTGGTGTTTGTCGTTAAATAATCGTGCTGGACACGTTGATACTATACTTATTTCTTTTCCTACATCCATGATTAATAATATTTTTGGTTAGCATTTTTCATATTAAATCCAGATACATTTGGTAATTCTAATAAATCTAACATTTTATTTATATAGTCATCCCCTTGTAATATAGCGGCTTCGTAACTGAATATTATATAGTCCAAATCGTATTTCAAAATAAAGTTAAATATTCTTTTATACGACTCTTTTGTATTCTGTGTACATTTATCTACGGTTTCTGTGTGTGGTCTATACTTTATACGTGTGGCAGAGCCATTGATGGCATGCCAATCCCTATGAGTAACAACAACCTTCACGTTGTACCCTAATTCTATTAGTTTATCATACATAGCATCTGTATCGGGCCAACCTATTGTATCGTTTATTACATACGGAAAATTATTAGGGTCATCCCACTTGTGAGGATAACTTCTTCTCCATACAATCGTATCGTTAGTTGGTTCGTTAAAATCCCATTTTTGGTGGTGTTCGTTGTCTCCAGCACATCCTGATTGTATTAAACATTGTGTAACGTATCGTGTTGCTGAACTTTCTGTACCTAGTACTAAATAAGCAGTTTTCATAAAGTATCGTAATAATCGTTTTGTTTTTCTTGCTTATCAATTGTTTTAATGTGGTATAAACTATACCCTTCCTCTGCAGGTAATGGAGCCCATTGTTTATGTCCTACCAATACCTCGTGTACTTTGTTCTTCCACGTTACCATACCATTGTTTCTATATATTCTCCATTGATAATCAGGAAAGTTGATTACTCCGTTTTTGTCTACCACCCAACCCCATTTATCAATGTGTTGTTGTGTAAGTCCTTCCACCATATTTACTCGTGGAACTATGTAACAATCAACGTTAGGATTGTCAGCTAGTACATCAGGTAATGCGTGTATTAATTGTGCATTAGGTACTTCATCCGCATCAATTTGGAATATGAAATCACCTGTTGCAACTTTTGCTAAGTTGTTTTTGAACGTACCAAAGTCGTCGTTTAAATCAAATTGTGTGTAACGAACTTGTTCATCGTGTAGTGCTAATTCTGTACAATAGGCCTTAACATTTCGTTTAGGTAAACCTTTGTACTTACCACCACGTCTGTCTTGTTGTATAACAATTTCGTCTTCAGGTCGTATGTGTTCTTTTAATGTTTTGTATAACGTTTGAATCTCTTTGTATTCATCGTTACACGTTATCGCATATGATATTCGTATTTTACTCATCTTTGTCATTTTCTATTATTGCATAACGTAATATTAATGCGTGGTTGTCTTCTATATATTTTTCCCTACATCCAGGTTGGTTTGGTTTACAATCTTGGTCACAAAATAGTTTGTTTATAGCTTTTACATCGTGTATTAATATATATTTAGCGTCTTTATGTACACCATATTCTTTCCATTGTTGAAGTTCTTCTTGTAGTGAAGTGCATCGTAACTTTCTAGTTTTGATACACCAATTATATCGTACCCCATCAATTAATTGAGGTTCCAATGTGTAATCGTCCTGTAATGGTTTATCTACCCAAACTATTTTCATTTTCTATCGTATTTGTCGCTTAGACGGATTATATCATCTTCCCCAAAGTAAGTACCTGTTTGTACTTCAATGAATATTAATGGTTCTGAACCGGCTTCGACTGAATGTATTGTGCCTTGTGAAATTGAAACTGTATCACCAGCCGTAACTATTTGCCATTGGTTACCAACTAATACTTGACCTGTACCTAATACTATTGTCCAAGCTTCTTGTCGTTTGTTGTGATATTGTACACTTATTTGCTGACCTGGGTCTATTGTAATATGCTTCACTTTACAATATGGTAAATCTGTAAGTATTTCGTATGTGCCCCAAGGTCTTACACCTCCTAGTGAGTGATCATACTCTGTGTCTGTTATTTCCATAAAACCTGTATTAATATTATAACTGTTGATAATCCCAAACTTATTAATGTTTTGGTGTTCATTCCTTCATTCATAAATAAATATGTCATTATAGCGAATATAGTATTTCCTATACAGAATCCTAGTATTCTTGCAGGCCAAACAGCTTCGTATTCTAGGTAGGCGTATTGAACTCCTTTAATAAACATATATCCGATTGGTACTGAAAACAATAACAAAACCCATATATTATCCTTTAACCAAGGAACTTTAAATTGTAGGTTCATTTGAAACCAAGTTACTATATGAGCTACACTAAATAAAAGAAACACTATTATTATATTTTTCATACTTAAATATACAACAAATATATCACTTATCCAAATGTTATTTTGAACTACCCGGATCATCCATACCAACATTCTTGTCTAGTTGGTCTGCTCTATTTCCCGGCATATTATGTCTGTCATCTATAGCATTATCTGGTTCATCACGTGTCTGTTTACTTTGTTTAGCTTCCTGTTCTTTTAGGAATTCTTGTTTAGTAACACCCTGTCCATCGGCCGGTTTATTGTCGTACCATTCGTAATTAATTGCACGTATCTTTGTTAAGTTCATTGGAAATATAGTTCTGTAACTATCTCCAAATCCATCGTTGATAAGTGGTTTAATTACTGTATTGTATAAGTTACTTTCATCCAATCTAAAATCAAGTCTTGTAAACGTTTTACCTCTATGTGTTTCTGCTAGTGGTTTCTTCTGCATTGTGTGACGCATTAATTTACCTTTTAAACGTGGAAGTGATATGTAATCCATATCCAATACGTGCATCTTCCCTTCAGAACCTCTTGGCCAATATGTATGAAGAACAATATACATTTTGAACTTCACTTTATTAGTTGTTTCGGAACGATAATTTCCCGTAATTATTTCACCACGTTTAATATTTCTCCAACTTGGTAACGATACCTCGTTTAATATATTTCCTCTATGTGTACCTAGGAAACCCACTAATCAGAGATTTTCTTTAATTTTGGTAACTTTAAAGTCGGTTTTTCCGTACCCACCTTTTTTAACTTTGGTAAGCTCAATGTAGCCATTTGTGGTTTAGACTCCAATGCTTTGTCGATCATCTCTTTCATATCGTCGTTCATCTTATCCAATCCAAATTCAGTTTTCATATAGTGGCCACTACCTCTACTCTTTTCAGCATACTTCTTGTAGTTTTTATGTACTTCTTTCATAATACCACCTGCCATCGCATAGTCAACAGTAAACCAACTAGTTCCTTCGTTAATCATACCTTTTGATTGTGCTGATTTGTGTACGGGTGTTAATTTACCTGGAAGTAGTATGTGATACTTTGGATTAATAAAGTCAACGTGACCACTCCAATTACTAACTAATACAGGTTTTCCTGTTCTAGCAAATTCTGCTAGTGGTCTTCCATATCCCTCTCCCTTAGTAAACGATACCATTGCTTTCATTTTTGGGTGGTTGTATAAGGCGTTCATTTCTTCTGGAGTTAATTCTCCGTGAAGTAAATATACGTTAGGTGTTTCTCCGTCTACACTACGTCTTAATCCCTCAATCTTTTTAATTATTTCGGTTCTGTCCATTACACTAAAAGTAGCGGAACTTGATTTTAAAACTAATGCCGGTGCGTTTTTCATATTCTTGAAATTTTCAAAGAATGTTCTAACCATCATACCTATATCTTTTCTGTCTTGTCCGGGTTCACCTTGTAACCAATGACCAACTGATAAATAACAAAATTGTTCCGGAATTTCCTTGATTTCGTCTGCTATGGTTTTTGGTATTTCTTTTACTTTTTTCCATACGTTGGCGTCAAGACCTTCAAATAGTACCGATATCGGTTTCTCCAATTTCAGTTGACCCATTTGTTGTTTTGTTTTCTCATCTACTTTAGTAAATATTGATTTCTCAAGTATGTCTTTACTAAAAGTACTAGGTACAATATTCAAGTCCATTCTATTCAATCCTTCAATCCAAGTTGGGTCTGCCTGAGTAGTTTCAATACCAGCAGTTATACCAATGTTGAATTTTCCAACCGGGTTAAATTCATTTGGAACTGTTATTTGTATCCATACATCTGGTTGTTGTGGTAACTGTGGTTGTACCCATAACCTACTAATTAAATCATCGTCGAGTCCTTGTTGCAAGGAATTAAGTGGTGTACTACCCCATCGTTGTGGTATTACTTTAATATCCCAATTTGGATATTTGGATATTAGACCTCTTACTATATCACGAGAATGATCACCGTAGCCCGAGCGTGATGCTACCGGACAAGAAATACATACAAATTTATTTTCTATACTCATATTATACTTTTTTTAACTTTGGCAGCTTTAAACTAGCTTGCTTCGGTTGTTCTACTTTAATTTGTGGATTTACTAATCTAACTTTTGGTCTAGCCATACCTAAATCTGTTTCAAATATTCCAAAACGTTTACGTGGTTTCCAATTATCAAAACAACCTTCAAACGCGTTTTTATATCTGTCACTCATATCTTTAGCGTTCATTCCAGATTCTTTACTACATATAAAGTCTCTACCTTGTTCACCTAACATCTTACAGTTTTCTCTTCCAAGTGTATGGAAATATTCAATTGCTTTGGCTGCATCTTCGTATGCTACTGTATCATCAAATATAAATGGAGTTGGTACTGAACCTTTTAAACTACGTGTTCTACTCCATACAGGATATACCCAAGGTCCGTGTGTTAATTCTTTACCTAGTTTTGGTAGCCATTTAAACTTGTCGTGTAAACTTCCAAACTCAACATATTGTTCTGCACTAATTAAATCACCGTCAAGTCTAAATCCACATTGGTCTTGCATTCCACCTGTAACGTTTACGATTGTTGGTGTACCACAAGCAAGTCCTTCTGCTGTTGTTAATCCAAATCCTTCGTTACTTGCTAAGTTGATAGTTACGTCAGCCATATTATACAAGAAATTTAATTCCTTTGTACTACAATGTCCGTTTGATATAAATATTGGATACTCTGGACATACGTTTTCTATAACCGCGTACAAGTCAGTTCCATTTTGGTCCACTCCTTGCGTATGTAAATACAATGCACATTTCTCAGATTGTTCCGGTGTTAATCCATCACAGAATGTTTTATAAGATAGTATAACATCACTTATATTTTTACGTCTAATGTTTCTGTTTGAAACCATCATTATAAACTCAGGAAAGTTCTCTCCAAATATTTGTTTTTTGTAGGCGTCAAGTTCAGTTATCTCAGTATCTTTCATCATTGATGTTGGATAAAACTTAGTAGTATTCATTCCGTGAGGAACGTACTTTGTTTGCCAAGGTTCCATTTCGTGACATACACGTCTATTAATACCGTAGGTTTGTTTACTGATTGATAACAGTAAATCACAACTATCATAGAATGGTTTGTTCCAAACAGGGTCGGGTAAATCGTCCCAAATGTTCAAATACATTAATGGCATTTCTTGTCTTAGTTCGTGTTCCATTTGATACAACCAACCCCAAAATCTTGGGTCCGTAAAATGTAGTATTGCGTTAGGTTGTTCACGTGCAATAACTTCTCTTAGTAAGTCAGGATTACCATATCCATCTGTTGGATACAACATAACACTTGCATCTTCCACTCCTGTTTCTTTGGTAACTTCTGCACTGATATCAATTATTTTACCTTTGTCGGGATGTTTAATACTTCCTGCGATCTGTACCCAATCGTACTTATCAACAGTTCCTAGTATCATTTCTTTAGCTTGTGTCGCGATACCAGAGAACATTCTTATATCGTCTGCTAATAATAGGATTTTCTTTTTCTTGACCTTGTTGGGGTCTACCTTTTTCAATTTTGGTAAATTCATCTATATAACTTGTTTTTGTTTGTAACTGTTAATAAATATAAGATAGTTTTTTAAACGTTAATTTTCTCTACTAAATTACGTATCGTTTGAAAATCTTCTTTGGCGGCTTCCATTGTATAATATGAATAAAACACTTCTTCATCCGCGTTTATTTTTCGTGTTAAGAATATTTGTTCATCTATTGTGTCTATCCCCATTGCAAGAGGACTACTTATAAATGCATATAAATCTTTCTGTACGTTGTAATTCGTTAATTTCATTTCAATAAGTTTTTCTTAGTTTCTTGCCATTTTTCATCGTCTTCCATTTCGTCATCGTGTACAATATGAATCCAAGGCATAACAAATGTTCCAATTGATATGTCGTGTCCTTTTACACTTTTACGTAATCCTTTAAACTGTGACTTCAACGCGTCTATACACATTTTTTCAAATTCATCTATTGATTCTAATGCACTTGTTACACCAACAGGTTTAACTTCTAGTAAGCCTTTGTCTGTTTTATTAACAGCATTCATTACCCACTTTAATTTCGCTTCTTTTTTCTTTCCAAACATATTACGTCATTATTATTACAGGTTTATTTAATTTTTTAAATCGTTTAATTGTATGTGTTGTACCGGTAGCTTTGTCTGCGTCCTTAGGTATTAACGCAATGCAGTAATCACTATTTTCAGCTATCAAGTTGTTTCTGTGTATGAATTGACTTGCGTGGTAGTTTTTATTATAATAATAGTCAGGCATCATACTATATAAGTTTTTAGATGTATGTGCTGGATTATATTCTTCGTATTGTACACCCATTTCTATTGCAAACTTCTTAGCAAACTTATCTGCTCCGGTTTTACACCCACCTGATACTATTGTTAGTTCAGTTCCAAACTTTTGTTTTAACTGATGTATTAAGTCTTGTACTTTTCTTCTGTTGGACCAATCCCTTGACCCTATGATTGCTACTTTCGGCATATTCTTCATATTCCTATTAACTTCTTAGCGTATTCAACCGATATATAATTAGCCTCTTTTACAGCTTGTTTGTAAAAGTCTATTTTAGCTTCCCAAGCTTTAATTTTTTCTAATTCTTCTTTCATTCTACAATTCGTTCTTTACGTGGACATTTTTCTTCATCATCCTTGAAGATGCACCACTTGCAGTTCTTACCAGCTTTACCTTTAATGGCAATATAATCTCTATCTGTATTATAACTACCATCTTGATTGAATGCGGATTTTACAAATGTATCAACTTCTGTTGTTACACGATTTACAGTAGGTTTCCCACTTGCAGGACTAAATTCCGAGACACATTTTATGGGATACATTGAATCTTCAGGTATCTTACGTCTTACAATGAAGTACTGAACGTCAATATCCTTTTCACTACACCCAATTTGTTGTGCAAAGTATTTTTTGTATATAATCAACTGACTTATTTTCTTCTTGTCAGCTTTCATATATTTGTTCCAACCTGCAGTACTAGTCTTTATATCAATAATTATATATTTTCCGGAAACCTTGTCACGTAATATAATATCAACAAATCCGTTCATATGAACAACATCATTATGAATACTTGCTTGTCTGTAAATTGGCATTTCAATAGCTATTAACTCATAACCCTTAGTACTAAAGTATTTACGTCTATGTCGTTTTATATAACTTAGTATTGTAATACCATCTTGATAAAACTCTTCCATTTGTTGTTGGTCAGTGAATACTTCACCAACTTGTTCTTCCATCGCTTTGATGTACTCTTTAGTCATCTGTTCACGCAACAATGCGTGTAAGTCCATTTTGTCTGCTTGTCCAGGTCCGTTCTCATATACATTATATAAATATGTTTGTAATGTTTCGTGGAAAGCTGTTCCAAATAGCAAGTGAATGGAATATTGAAAGTCTTTATGACCTTGTAAGTATTTTAATTCCCATTGTTTTTGACAAGTGGAATACATACTGAATTGACTGTATGATATTGTTTTATGATGTTCCTGTTTTTCAGCAATGGTATGTTTCAAAATACCTTTTACATAACCTACGTCTTCTTTTGGCATACTTCTTAATTTTTATTATAATATAATATACAACAAATTATTGGAAATTCCAAATTTATACGTGGAATAATTTGGATTCTACAATTTTATTTCCTAACGATTTATTGTACCAACCTATGTAACGTCTGTTGTATCTGTGTAATCTACTAGCAGACTTTCCGTTAGCACGTGTAATAAGTCTATCAGCTACTCTAACTCGTAGTATCATACTATCTTTTAATGTAGGTGTCCAATCACCGTGTAGTTTTTCCGGAAACTCATCCAAGTCTATTTTAGTTCCGGGTTTAAATCCACGTCTAATCATTTCATTATTTACGGAATCTAACCTACGTTTAAGATATACTAACTTGTCTTTAAAGAAGTTCATATGTCCCTTACCCATAGGAAACTCAGAAGGTATATCACCTTTTAACTTATAATTGTTAAGTCGTAAGTTACCTGTTATCATTGTAATTTCTACAGATTCAGCAACTAAATGTTGGTCACTTAATAGTTTTGGGTCTACACCCACGTTTACTCTAGCCATAACTTAATATACATTTTTTTATTCAATTAAACAAATTATTGTACTCCCCATTTAGCGTCATACCAAAATACCCGTTTACCTTTATCTTCTATGGAAAGACTAGTGTCTTTTTTATAATATTTTAAGTAAGGTTCTTTGTTATTATATTTTAATCCCATTTCTTTTTTATACTTATAACTATTAAGTGGAATTTCTTTACATAATTCAAGTACTTCTGGATTCTTTTGTATGTAATCTCTAGCAGGTGTAAATGGATTACTGTCTATCCTACCTAGTATTTCAGCACGTAAATAATTACCAATACCATTACAGTATTTCTGGTTCATTAACAGTTCATAGATAGGTTTGTTAAACGCTGTTTTGTCGATATTATCATATATCTTTTTAACAAACACATTGTATTCTGTTGTTGGGTCTGGACTTCTATCATCCTTCCAATCTCCAAATTTCCATCTTCCAAATCTACGAACATCAACGTAACTTAACACATATCCATCTACCGTATGGAATTGTAAATGGGCGTATTTTGGAATATCTTCTATTTTAGTATATTCAAACCCACCTGTCATTCCGAAACCAAACATTAAAGTTTCTGTTTCATTAATCCACATTTTCAGTTCTTTACCACGACTTTCTGTACGTATAGTGAACGTACCGTACGGAACTTCAACTTCCATACCTTTATGGGTTGGATTCTTAGTAATTTTGTTAAATGTTTTACCTGTTACGTGTTCGTTAACGTAATCGGAACTTAATCTTAATTCAGCTAATTCTGGCATATTGTTTGTTGTTTTTAATTGTTTCTTCGTAGTAAAAGTACAACAAAAAAACCACAACTCCAAACTTTATTACAAGTTTTTTTCGTTGATATCGTAAAGATTTCTGTAGTTACGTTTTAAGCCATTGTCGTCAAGCCCATAACCAACTAGAAATTCATCATTCTCAACTTCAAATACGTGATAGTCAGGCATATGTTCTGTATGAGGTTTAACAGCCATTGCTACGGTAGTAATACTGTTCGGTTTACGGGTAGACAATAAATCTTTTAAGTGGATGAAAGTGTTTCCGGTGTCTGCAATATCGTCTACTAATACAACATCTCTACCCTCTATGTCCATTTCAATATCTTTCGTTACTTTTACTCCACCTGAGTTGTCTTGTCCTTCGTAACTTTTAGCACGTAAAAAATCTACTTCAATGTCACACCCCATATCTTTAGTCAAGTCAGTAAAAAACATATATGCTCCGTTTAAGATACATACCATTATAGGTGGAGTTTTTCCTTTAAATCGTTTAGTAAGTGTATGTGCTAATGCTCTTACTTGTCTGTCTATTTTATATTCTTCTATTAGTAATTTCATAATTAAATTGCTATTGGTACGTTTTTCCAATTTGGAAAGCATTCATAATTTTGTATGTCAAAGTCATCGTATTCATAATGAAATATTCCTTTTGGAAAATATTCTTTTCCGTCTGTATCATGACCGTTTAAACTTAACGTTGGAGCGTTGTATTTATAATATGGTCTATCTAACTGTTTCTTTACGTATTCCATATGGTTGTCGTAAATGTGTACGTTTGTTAAATCTCCAACTAATGTACCCGGTACCATATTAGTTTGTTGTGCAAACATATGAAGTAATAGTGCGTAACTTGCTATATTGAATGGAAGTCCTAAAAATGTATCTACTGAACGTTGATGCCATTTAAGGTGTAATCTTCGATTTGGAATATGCTTATAGAAGTTGTCTAGTGTATATTCTACTTCTTTACCATATTCTAAATCTGGTATGGTAGCTACGATAAAGGTTTTCTTTTCTTCATCACTTAACAAGTTATATCTCTCATCATCGGTCAATTCCTCTGTATATAATTCAAATGCCCAATGACAAGGTGGTAATGCCATTTGGTCTATTTCCCCAACATTCCAAGCACTAACCATAATTCTACGTGAATCGGGATTGTTCTTTAATGCGTCAATAGCACAGGCAATTTGATTAACAACCGTTTGATCTGCTTCGTCATATATTTTCTCGTGTGAACCATCAGTAGACAAATACATTTTCTTCTTAGTCCAACTTACCCATTGTTTACCATAAACAGGTCCTAGTTCTCCATCCTTTGCCCATTCATCCCAAATAGTTACTCCGTTTTCGTTGAGGTATTTTGTGTTTGTAGAGCCTTTGAGGAACCATAGGAGCTCGTGAATTATGCTACGTAAATGGAGTCGTTTCGTAGTAATGAGTGGAAACCCCTGAGACATATCGAATTTAATCTTATAATCAAAGATTGAAGTAGTTCCCGTTCCGGTCCTATCTGTTTTTTTCTTTCCATTGTCTAGGATATATTGTAGTAATTTGTGATATTCGTGTGTCGCTAGCATACTAATTATAGGTTGTAATCGTTTTTGTTTCAGGAATCACTTCGGTCATTGTATCTGAAAAATGATAATTTTCACTAAAAGTCAACATCCAAAAGTGCTTAAAGAACTTACCATCAGATTCTCGTTTGTATATAACATCTTGTCCTTGTCCGTCACAATTATTGTTTGGTATTGTGTCAATATATTCAAATACGTCACCATTGTCTAATTCAAATTCACTTTCAGCTGTGAAGTCGATTTCTTCAAGTTCTAATTCATTTAATTTAATTACTTCTTTTTTCATCTTAATTCGTCTTGTTCTGGTCTTTTAAGTTTGCCAATTATGGTATATCTTATACTCTCACGTTGTTCAGGTGTTAGCATAAACATTAACTCTTCTGTTGTTTTATTGTACATTGATTCATTAAACACTGCGTTGTCAATGTTTATTGAACCCTGTTTAAGGTTATTGTGTTGTTCCTCAAACATTTTTTTGTACATTTCTATTTTTACGTCTTCCATAATTTATAATTTTTCAATTATATAACTTAATACTGTTTCTTTTTTGTTTGGTGGTTTCTTGTACACCCAAGGATATGTCTTACCATCATCCCCATCAACTTTGAATTGGAAATTGTCTACTTTCTCTGTAATAGTGCCCTTTAGTTTTTCACCTATAAAAGTAAACCCAACTCTATCCCCTATTTTGTATTTGATTATTTTCCCCACTTTCCACGACAAACGATCTGTGATATAATATTATAAACTGCCAAATCTTGATAAGTGTCTTGTATTGATTCCCCAACTTGATCCGGTACTCCTAGTACTACTAGTTGTTTAAGTCTATTAATTTTATCCGTACATCTGAACCATAATCCTGTCAATGATAGTTTTACATCACTATCTGTTTCCAATGGTGTACCTACTGATATGTTACTAGGACCATAGTTCATTTGTTTTTGGCAAAATGTTAAATACATTTCCTTTTGTATTTTTTTGAATTCCTCTGTCGTTTTTGGGTATGTTTTTTCACAAAATGTTATTGCTTCGTGAGTATGTTGTTTTTTTAGTGTTGTTTCTGCTATCATTTTAATAATTTTTTAACTTCTTTATCTGTATATGGATATAATCTTACAATTTCTTCCATTCTATCTTTTGGAATCATATCAACGTACTCTTCAGCAACTAGTTCTGAAATATAAAAGTGGTTAGCTACTAAAGTTAGTAATTCTGGATTATACTTTGTATTAACTGTTCTCTTTACAAATTTGCTGAATGGTAATCTAACTTTAGGTAAATAGTCTAAATATAGTTTGTACACGTTCTTAGCACTTAATCTTCCCGCGTTTTGTTCAGACATCGTGTAACGTTGTAACTCGTTAACTATTTCCACGTATTCGTGATTTTGGGAAAGCCACAAATTGATCAGGAAAGGACTGAATGCCTTTTGATCATATTCCGGTAAAGAGTCCCACGGAGTTTTTCGCTCCGTGAGGTCTTTTATAAAATCTATCGGTCCACGTTTCTTTAAACCTGTTGTCTTCTTTACCATCTAAGCTGATTCGTGAGCTATAAAGTCGGATTCTCTGAACACTTTGTATTCTTCTCCGTTAAGTTTCAATGGTCTTCCGGTATTTGGATGTACCAAAACTTTGTCACCGGGTTTACATATCATAGGAATTTTATCACCTGTTTGAGTGTATAACCCGTATCCTACGGATATTACTTCAGCTTCCTGATGTGTTACACTTCCCTCAGACATAATAATTCCGCCTTTTGTTTTCTCTTCTCCTGACGTAAGTATCTTTACGAATACTTGATCACCCATTGGTTTCATTGCCATAACTTAATCGTTTTTATTTTTAATGTATTTACTGTTTTGTTCCCATTGATTTGGGTCAATACTAATTTTAAAACTCTTTAACACTTCAATTACATCTTCCAACGACTTAATACCGTCAAAATTTAACTCGTGTGTATATGGATTCTTTTGTGCTTGTTCAGCCATCATTGCTTCCATTTCCTCTTGAGTTAACTTAATTTGTCCATTAGCGTCTGGTTGTAATTCCATTACACTTTCCATACTTAAATCCTGATCTTCAGGTATTACTTCTTTTTCTTCTTTTACTGCTTTCATACTGTTTCTTTATTTATTATAATATACAACTTTTATTTCAA
>Ga0255047_10001527_pt1 | contig 16646 bp, 24 predicted proteins | sample JV7_2_1_MG_FD_183640 | JGI IMG/M metagenome (GOLD analysis project Ga0255047, IMG submission 183640) | Seawater microbial communities from Jervis Inlet, British Columbia, Canada - JV7_2_1 | ecosystem: Environmental > Aquatic > Marine > Inlet | place: Canada: British Columbia | collected 2016-10-06 | reverse complement strand
TCTTTCACAAACTGAAAGAGGCCGTCCGGGGGCAGCAGTTGGTTCTATTGATAGTTTTATAACTAAGGATAATGACCGTTTATTCGAACGCTTTTCAAGCTAAACGGAGACTATAATGGCTAGACGCAGAAGAAGAAGTAGTAGCGGAGATGGGTTCCCTACGATACCGAACTTAGGCAGTGGTTCCGATATATTTGACCTGTATGTTGATATAAAGAGGCAACAGCTAACTGAGGATATTTCAGAGAAGAATAGGGCTATGAAGTTTTTTCTTGCCCAACAGCAAGCTGCTGATGCTCGGTCTGAAAACACCATGAAGTCCTTGGAAAAACAGTGGGCAAATTCCAAGTCTGATGGGGATAGGGCACAGCTTCAGTCAACAGCCAAGTCCTTTATTTCAAGGCATGGTAATCGGCCTGACATGGTTACGAGATTAAGCAACTTTAGCATTGTTGATAGAAATCTTGAAGATGCTCAGAAATATTCCAAGTTCAATCGTCCTGCGCCCGTAAATCCTGAACTAACATGGGCTGAAGACTTTGCTGCCAAGTCCAAAGCAGAATTTGACCAACGGCACTTTGAAGAAAGAACTCAATGGATAGCCGGAGGCAAGCAAGGCCCGTTAAACCTTACTAAGATAATTGAATATGGGGAAGACAAGGAAGGTGTAAAACAATTCGCAACTTTCAACGATGACGGTGCGATCCCCCTCTACGGTTCAACAAATAAGAACGATATGCGCATGCAGTCTGAGGCTGAAAAGCTTGGAATGAAAGCAGGGGAATTCCTGCAAAACGTGAGCGGTGATGGGACTATCAGCAAGAAAGTAGGGACGATGCAAGTTGATGGTCGCAAGATGAATAAAATTAGACATACAAAGGTTGTTGGTAAAGATAGAGGGAAGTCTTTTATCGAAGTACAAGGCTTGCCTGCGGATTTAAGAGCAGATTCAAAGCTAATGGCAGGGGTTATGAAGCTTCACGGGGATGAAACCAAGACTAAAGATCTGGAAAAGAAAGACTTACCGGCTAAAACCTACCTTAACGAACTGCAAAACTTATATAAATTTCAAGGTAGCAAGAAGCCTGAAGATATTGTAAAAGCTTTAAGGGCTAAAGAATATATGTCACAAGTTTTACCTCACAAGACAGCCGTACTGTTAGACCCCGGGGAGAAAGAAGGGTTTGTTCGTAATATCACTCTTTTTGGGGATGAAGATAATTGGACAGAGAGTGACACTGAACGAATCCAGTGGGTTGATGGAACAAGAACCAATATTGCTGATAAAACTGGAAAAGGATTTGGGTTTATACATGATAAAACCACTGATGGTATTAAAGATAAAAACGGGAATCCCGTTAAAATAGAAGCTACTGATAAGAACGGAAATCTTGTTTCTCATGTTTTCAAGACAGGCACAGAGGTACAGACATGGTTAAGCACCGTAGATTATCAAGCAATGAAGAACGGTAATGCTAAGATAATCATGCCTACCGGGGTGTTGTTCTCTGCTGGGAAAGGACAATCTGGTATCCAAGATGGTAGGGTAGAGGCCATTGCGTCTGTTGGAAATTATCAAATTGGTCAATCCGGCCCAGATGATTTTTATATCAAGCAAGCTGGTGAAGGTTGGAGATTACCAGCAACAAACGATGAAGCTCATTTAATAAGAGTTTATAGGGGTGAGAAATTACGAACCTTTAGACCATCCGTTAGAGGTACTGGTTTGCTTGAAAGGATACAATAATGGCACTTTTAAGTTTTGAAGCAGACGAATCAGGCGCAGAGCTACAACCTACCTTAAACTTTGAAAGCGATGACGCTATATTTAACAAGATCCTTGAAGTTGAAGAACCTAAGAGCTTTATAACGGGTGTTGCTAAGTTTGGTTCTGAACTTATCCCTGGTGGTCGGTATCTATGGCAAGAGGAACGTGAACGATTCTCCAAGATGAGCAGTGGGGAACGTGCTATGGCTGTTGGTTGGGAAGGGCTGAACGCTTTGTTATGGTGGAAAGGCCCAGCTATTGCCAAGGGTGCGTTCAAGCTTATAAAGCGTGGTGCTGGTGTTGCCACCAAAGGACGTATTGGTACAAAATCATTGCAACCCATAGAAGACCTCATTGATATACAAACTAAGAGTTATGGGGATCTTGCAGCTACTCGGCTAAAACAAAAAGGATTTCACAAGAGAGAAATTCCTTCCGTGATAGAATCAGCCCGTGGAAACAGTTCTGCTTTAGATATTAAATTTGTTGATCTTATTGCAAATAACAAGAATCCAAGTTTGGGTTGGCAAAAGAACGTCAGGGTTCAACGATCACCCGGCAGTATTACATATAATTTATCCCCGGATGAAAAGCTATTAAAAGAACTTGCACCTGAAATGCTTCAGCGTAAAGCTGTTGAAGGTTCTATAAAGAAACAAATAGCGAAGGTGTTCCACAAAGATTACAATCCCCGTTGGGTTGATGGTGTGTTTGCCAAGCACGCTAAGAAGTATGTTGGTGGTGAAGATATAATGAAGATGTCTGATGCTACTGACCCGATAGCTTGGAACGTGCTGAACGATATGCAGCAAAGCCAAAAGCTGTTATTGAAGTTGGCAACCCCTGGGCCTTTTGCGTCTATGAGGCCCGTTCAGGCCATGTTTGGGAGTCTTAATTCTATTTATGGAACCCATGATGATGTGTATAAAGTTGCAGCAGCAGGGATGGAAGGGAAACTGCAACATGGCATGGAATGGACATCTTTATGGAACCGGATGAAAGCAGAGCGTGGTTTCGGTAAGATTGTTTCTGGCAAGGATCGTGCAGGGCATACGTTTGATGTATTTAAGCCCGAGAAGTTCTATAACAAAGAGTTTAAAGAAAAGACCAATGAATTTATGCACAAAGTCCGTGACATGATGCAGACCGTTGGTGATGAGCAGCTTGACGATGCTGGTAGGGCATTGGCAATGAGCGAGAAGACCGATGAGGTTGCAAGGTTAATATCAAACGCTAGGGAATCTGCACCTCAAATGGTAGATCTTGCTGAAGCTGCTTGGGATTTTAATAATAAGCTATATCAGGCAGGGATGCTGCCCGAGATTGAACGTGCGTTTATGAAGGCCGGACTTAATGCTCAAGGGATAGCGGTGTTGAATCATTCGTTTAGACAGATACAGTCAGGTCGTATGAAAAGCATCTTTAATGTAATGCGAAGTGAAACAGATGATCTGGGCAAGTCCGTTATTGATGTTAAGAACCCGTTCAGGCGTAATGAAGAAATCAAGGATGTTCTTACAGACTTTCAAGATCTTATACGACACACGGTTGAGAACCCGGGGATAAGAGAAAACCCTGCTTTGGCAGTAAACTCCATGTTTAACGGGGGTGGTAAGGAGTTATTAAAAAACCTTGATGGTTTAATGCGTGATCTAACCATGAAGAAGGGTGGGGCTAAGAGGGGCTTTACAAGCTACACAGAAGGTTACTTTGCACGAATCGGCAAGGGGTCACAGATCGTAGGGGATGATGTTATAGAGGGATTACCTGCAGAGATGAGGCCGTTCTTTACCAAGCAAGCCACCTTAAAGGAAGCTGGTGCGCCTCTGTTGGGCTTTGATGAAACAATGGCAGCACGGGTAGCAGCCCAAGGTAATGCAATACATCTATATCCGGCGTTAGGGGAGGTTTCCCGTAATGCACAGCAATATCCAAAAGCTATTCGGAACATGGTATCTCATTATGTTGCAAGGATAGCAGGCCAACCATCTCAAGGGGATGCACTTGCAGCACGGCTGCTTAATTCGTTGCCGGGAACTGGACAATGGAGTCCTGCAAGAGTACGAGAAGTAGGTGGGGTTATCAATGATTTCACCTATATGGGGTTCTTAGGGATAAAGCCGTTCAGTGCCATGCGTAATATGTTTCAGCCGTTATTGAATGTTCCGGCTGAATTAGGGGGTATGGGGGACTTTGCCACCTTATTTCGTGGTTATGCCAAGGTTCTAAAGTCACCAGCGAGGCGTGCCAAACTAAGAGATATGGGTATCATTACGGAATACGCACCGGAGATCATGCACTCTACGGGTGCGAGAAACAAGCTCCGTGAAGGTATGATGTGGATGTTCCGTTGGTCTGATGAGGCTAACCGGCTTGTAACTGGTTCGGCTGCGTTAGACAAATGGGAACGTGCTTTGGTAAAGATCCCTGAGATTGTAGACGGTAAGGGTGTGAAGGCGTTTATGAAAGCGTCAGGGGCAAGCAAGCGTAGACCGTGGATAGCCAAAGAGATAGAGAGATCTCTTACACGAAGACCTCATGGAAGCAAGATTATACCGGACATGGATACCGCTGAGAGGTTGTTTGTGAGAGATGCAACAGCCGTGACTCAGTACCTCTACGGTGCGTTGGATGCGCCTCTTATCACACAGATAGGGGGTATCTTCGGGCGTACAGGAGCGATCTTTCAGAGTTGGTGGATGAACTACGGAGATATGATTGCGAGATGGTACACGGGTGGTAAACCCCCCTCTGAGATAATTCAAAGAAGCGCTGCCTTTGCAACATCATCGGCTATAGCGTTCATAGCGATGCAGCAGATGTGGGGAACGGGTACGGCTGCAAGAACGGTGGGTTTAGGGCCGTTCCCGAAGTCTATGGTGATACCTCCGACTTGGGAACCGATCTTTGATAGTTTGGGTGTTATTTCAAAGGCAGGTGAGACGATGTTTACCGGAGATACCGAAGCCCTTGCGAAGAAAGCAAAGGCTTGGGCTGTTACTCCGATGACTTTTATCCCTGGTGGGATGCAGTTGAAGCAGATGTTGAGGGGTTATCGTGAAGATGAACTGTTAAAGAGCGTGTTTAAGATTCGGTAAAAAGCTTTCTGTGAGTGGTATCCCATTGTGGGTGAAAGAGAATAGGTGGAGAGTTAATTTGTTTCACAATCTCGGGAAGATAATATTCTTGTAGAAGTCTATCAAATATTCCTGCGAGATTTTTTGGCTTGACTATGGTTGGAATAGAGTAAAACACCCTAACTGGTTCGGGGATTAAAAGCCCTCCGGCAGTCAGGATCATTCCCCTTAACAGTTCCCTTCTTGTTATCATCTTCCAATCTCCTTACCACAATCTGGGCAGAACTTAAACTTCTTCCACCGATTCGGTTTCCCACCTGCGTTCATTCCTTCCGAAAAGAGACCGCCGTATGGGTGGGAGCAAGAAACCTCTTTACAATAAAGAGTATTTTTGTGTTCCTCATCCATCATCCTATCTTTAAATGCTTGATATACCTCATCCAACGACATGTGATCCTCAAAGTAGCTACGTTGATAACTCTGCACAAGGATTTGCTTATTCTTTTTAAACCATTTCTTGTAGTCCATTATTCCCCCTTATCTATCGGAACATCACTAATGAAATCTTCATGCCAATTATCAAACTTATCACCACCAACTTCGTCCACACCTACTAACGCTGTTACTATGTGTTTGGAGTTCTTTTGACAATCTAATTCCTTTGCTACATACCCTACCATTGCTCTCACAACCTCTCTGGATATGCCTTTCTTATCACCAACACCATAGATGTTCTTACGGTCTTGTGTACTCATAGCACCTTCTTCAGGTACGGGTAGTGGTTCCTTCTTGGCCTTTGTTTCCGGTGGATTAACGGGATCTGCCTTTTTAGCTGGCTCCTCTTTGGCTTTAGCAGGTGTAGTATCTTTATACTTGCTACCGTCCCATTTGCCTGCATAGACATCTGCACCAACACCAAGCATTTTCATGGCTACACTAACAGCATCGGTAACTGCCATTTTATAGGCTTCATCGTTGTAGTGTAGACCTTTGCTTTCCTTTGTTACTAACTTACTACCGCCTATTCCAGGGATAGATTTGTTGTCTTCAATAAGTAAATCTATTTGAGCAAAAGCCATAACTTCATCCCCATAAGTTTCAGCCCATAATTCTCTTATACAGAAAGTCCATCCCGTACCGATAGGCCCGTAGATTTCTGTCATTATCTGATAACGCCATTGCGGTGAAATATCAGTCATGCCCTTTAGCCTACCACCACCGATTTGTTTTAGTGCATCCTTCGGTGGCTGTTTAACCTTGTTCCATAGTTCCATTGTTTTCATAGCTCCCCCTTTGTTATAAAATGAATACAACCAAATGCTATACCCACATGGATATAGTCTCCATAGCCTTCGTAACCACCTCCTACTGCACCATCAACAGGCAAATCAAACGAGTCACCTTCAACCAACTTACCGGAAAGGCAACTTCCTTGATTTTATATATCTTCATTTATTCGCTTCTCTGCAATTTTGAAATACTCTTTATCAAGTTCAATGCCTATGAAGTTTCGATTAAGGTTCGTACAGGCTACCCCTGTTGTTCCACTTCCCATTGTAAAGTCCAAAACTAACTCACCCTCATTTGTATATGTTTTAATTAAATATTCCATCAATGCTAATGGCTTTTGGGTTGGGTGAACTTTATTTATTTGACTTGCATTACTTATCTCTAAAATAGCTTTTGGGTATTTATGGGTATACACTTTGTTTTCTATAAAAGCATTATTTGTTGTTAAAGATTTATTTCCCTTATTAGACCCTCTACTCTTGGGTTTATCTCTCTTTATCATTATGGGATAATAATTAACCTTCTTATTGCTTTTTTCAAAAACCATAATATTTTCGAATGTCTTTAATGGCATAATTTTTGATAATAATGGTGACCCACCCTTTTTCTTATCCCATATCCAATCGTATTTATAATTCTTAATATTACTCATCCTTAAAGCACTACTGAAAGGCTCACTACCAAATAAAACTATTGCTCCATTAGGTTTTATAATTCTATTTAGTTGTTCCCACATCAATTCAAAATCAATTACGCTGTCCCATTTACAGGCAGTTGTTCCGTATGGCGGGTCTGTCAAAACCATATCTATGCTTCCGTCTGGAATACCTTTCATCTCTTCCAAACAATCCCCCTGTATCAGTTCAATCTTTGCCATCTTTTAACTCCCGAACTAATTTCTCGGTTGCATCCACAATCTTCTGAATACCCTCTCCGCTCTTTGATTAGATGACGTTTTCCTAAAAGATTTTATCTTGCAGTTGTTGGCAAGTGTCTTGAGCGTGTTTATTGACACCCCAAGATAATTACTTGCTTCGGTGATTTTATATATTTTCATACTTCATTGCCCCAAGCATCCCAACCTTCGGTCTTTTGTCTAGCAAATAACTCTATTCGTGGTAAATCACCGAGTAACGCAATGATTCTTTTTTTTGTTTCATCGGGTTTTTTACTATGTCCTTCAATCGGAGTGTCTATCACTGAATGGACACCAGCATTGATTCTTTTTGGCTTTCCTTTAGTGGCAATCAGACACAATTCTGCGTTCGCTCTCGTCCATCTTCCCATCCCCCAAAACCAACTAATGCTTTTTTTGTTTCTTTTCACCCAAGTAAAAGCAACTGTTTTATACGAAAATCCCCATCGTTCTATAAGTTCCCAGCACTCGTTTAGTTTTGGCATAGTTACCCACAAGAAAAGAACACAGTCTTTATCTGCTATATCTGACACAGGCAAGTTATCTATCCAATCTTTTTCTTGCACTTGATACTTACAACCTGCTCCTCGATTACCAGCCAACGCTTTGTCTCTGTAACTCCAAGGAGGATCGGCATAAATAATCTGATACTTCTTATTTGGAAATGGTATTTGTTCCATTTTCTTTTGATTTTGTTGGATTTTTATAAGCAGTTACTACCTCCCCTTTAATCCAATTTCTTTTAGGTTTTTTTCTCCAACGATTTTACATTTTGAGACACGAAATTTCCCATCTGTAGCTATTGGGATTGCAGCGATATCCTTACTGGTAAACTCTGCAATTAAAATTTTATATCCCTCTCTCCAATCTTTGATACACCAATCAAGTGTCGCAAGGCTAATACCAGGAGCGCATTGTTGATTTATATCAGTACAGGCGTTTTTAACAGACACGGTTTTTCCAATTTTATAAACTATTCCACCTTGATACGGACCCTCTTGTTCTGAATCCACCAACTTATAGGCTCGTATTTTCCCAATTTGGTCTTTAAGTAAAAAAAGTGGTGTTGTCATATAGGGGTTTATGCCGTTGGCTTCGGCAAGGTTGGCTACGGAAAGGTTGGCTTCGGCAAGGTCGGCTCCGGCAAGGTTGGCTCTGTAAAGGTCGGCTCTGTAAAGGTCGGCTTCGGCAAGGTTGGCTCCGGAAAGGTTGGCTTCGGCAAGGTTGGCTACGGAAAGGTTGGCTCCGGCAAGGTTGGCTTCGGAAAGGTCGGCTTCGGCAAGGTTGGCTCCGGAAAGGTCGGTCCCGGAAAGGTTGGCTTCGGCAAGGTTGGCTACGGAAAGGTTGGCTCTGTAAAGGTTGGCTCCGGAAAGGTTGGCTTCGGCAAGGTTGGCTCCGGAAAGGTTGGCTCTGTAAAGGTCGGCTCTGGAAAGGTTGGCTCCGGCTTCAACCGCAGCCTCAACACATAATTTAAAAGATTTTGTTTCCAGTGAAAAAATCACATCCTCCGAAAATTTATTTTTTATTTCAAACTTCATTTTACCCTCCCTTTTTATTGGTTTTAATCAATCCAATTTCCCCCAGGTCTTTTTCTCCAACGATTTTACATTTTGAGACTCGGAATTTCCCATCTGTAGCTATTGGGATTGCAGCGATATCCTTACGGGTAAACTCCGCAATTAAAATTTTATACCCTTCTTGCCATTCTCTGATACACCAATCAAGTGTCGCTAAACTAATCCCCGCAGCACATTGTTGCGTTTTATCTGTACAGGCATTTTTAACAGACACGGTTTGCCCAATTTTATAAACTATTCCACCTTTGTAAATGCCCTCTTGTTTTGAATTTACGAGCTTATATGCCCTAATTTTGCCAATTTGGTCGTTAAATAAAAAAAGTGGCGTAGTCATATAAGGGTTTATACCGGTGGTCCCGGAAAGGTTGGTCTCGGAAAGGTTGGTTCTGTAAAAATTGGTTCTGCAAAGGTCGGTCCCGGAAAGGTCGGCCCCGGAAAGGTCAGCCCCAGAAAGGTCAGCCCCAGAAAGGTCGGCTTCGGAAAGGTTGGTTCTGTAAAAATTGGTTCTGCAAAGGTCGGTCCCGGAAAGGTTGGCTTCGGAAAGGTCGGCTTCGGAAAGGTCGGCCCCAGAAAGGTCGGTCCCGGAAAGGGTGGCCCCGGAAAGGTTGGTCCCGGAAAGGTTGGTCCCGGAAAGGTCGGTCTCGGAAAGGTTGGTTCTGTAAAAATTGGTTCTGTAAAGGTTGGCCCCGGAAAGGTCGGTCCCGGAAAGGTTGGCCCCGGAAAGGTCAGCCCCGGAAAGGTTGGCCCAGAAAAGGTCGGTCCCGGAAAGGGTGGCCCCGGAAAGGTTGGCACCGGAAAGGTCGGTCCCGGAAAGGTCGGCTTCGGAAAGGTCGGTTCGAGTCTCAACTGCCACCTCGACACACAATTTAAAAGATTTTGTATTGAGTGAAAACATCACATTCCCTGAAAATCTATTTTTTATTTTAAACTTCATTTTTACCCTCCCTTTGGAGAATCGTTATCTCCCTATCCCTCCGTTCATTCTCTATCTTATCGGCTGTCTTGCTCATCTTACTCCCCCTTTTGTTTTTATTAACATATCATGTTAACAATTTGTTTGGGCCAAACCCAGTTTTTAGGTCTTAATGTATATACATAGAGTAAAGAGCTTGGCCCAGATTGTTAAAACGGTAAACCTTTTTCAATATCTTCCGGCTCTTTCCCTTCTTCCACAACAACGATTAAGCCTTCCGGTTCGTACTCTGTTCGTTCATCATAATTGATTACGTTAACCGTGGTGTGCGTTGTCAATCTTGTTTCCATGTTGTCCCCCTTTCATATCCCCTTGTATAATTTCTTTACATATTTGATAGCCTGCTGATGACCTCTTGGCTATCGCTTCGGTAATCTCCGATTTTGATTGGAACTCTACGCCTTCAACCGCAAGACAAGTTATATCATCAAAAATATCTTTTAATTTTATTATTGTCTCAATTTTCACCACAGAACCATATCCCTTTATCGTATTGGTGACAAAACGGTTGCACATCACAGTAATCTTCACACCGGATGCTTCTACCCTGCCGTGTCTCTATTCCATCTCCCTTGCCGGTTGCATTGATCCATTCCGTTGCCAGATCATACGTTTCAAGCACTCTTAGGGCCGTTTTACGGCCTTTTTTGGTAACAGCATAGGTGGTGGGTCGTTCCCAGCGTTCAGCAGCCGTACATAACGGCAACTCATGGTCGTATAGCTTTTCAGCTTTTTGGTGAAAAGAAACTCTCTCACGCACAAACCTTGCTGCAACATCTGATTCCCATACGGGAACTACCATTTCGACAACCGGAGAGCTTGGGTAATCATGCTGCTTGGCATTGTTCCGTTGCCAGTCACGCATGATTGCAATAACAGACAATTTATTAATCTCAGCACCATGCATCCGCTGTAACCATGCATAGGCGTTTAGCTGTTGTTCCCATTCGGGTTTTAGCCCAAAGACAACAGCCCAGACCGAAGTTACCTTGTAATCAACGATCTTGTGACCTTGGACAAGATCCGGTGTCCCGGTTACAACCCAATCTCTTGTCATAGCACCAACCCGTTCTTCTCTAAGACCTTCCCGTTTTTCCATGATAGAATGGCCCATTGTTCCGAAGAACGCCCAGAACATATCACGGGCATCACGTTCGATATCATGTTCATGCCGTTCTTTAAGCTGAAATATCTGAGGTGGAGAGATTAACCCTGTTACTGATATATCTCCGCTTGATTCATATTGATCTTCTTTGATGAGATTATATATCTCATCCGGCATATTAAATCTGTTCGTGACTATCATTTAATCCCCCCTATACACGTTTCTAAGCGTTTTATCCCCTTTTAGGTAGGTGGCACTATGCTTTAACCATAGATCGTGCCGTGAGCAGGCTCTAAGCTATCCCCAAGCTCTTTTTAGCCACCTTAACCATGTCTATCTCGTCATGCAGCAAGAATCCGTCCCTCAATGCAACTGTATCGTGATAAACCAGATCAAGTGTGTTCTGGGCATCACGCAGCCAAGTTTGTGCAACGGGCTTGGTATCGGGATCTAACATATCTTGGGTGATAGCCTCTTTCGTTCGTAATACAGACTCTACCAACGAATATAACTCTTCTCCTGTTTTCATAGCTCCCCCTTTTTGATTATTGGTTCAAAAATCTCCTTGTGTTTCTTACCAATAGCCTTTGCAATCGCAGCTTCAATATCTATTGAACTTATATCTCTGTTGATAACCTGTTGAACATATTGCCGTGATGTATTCATGTTCCGTGCAATCTGTGCCTGAGTAACACCTGCTATATCCATCTCACGTTTTATTTCAATAGTACTCAGTCGTTTCATATTGCTTCTATGCAACATCTTTAAGTCTTGCACGGATTGATGCACCGTTTTTTCAATTCTGTTTAAAGAATCAAGCACTTCGGTCATGTCTTTTATTGTTTCTTTCTTTTGCATGATGGTTCTCCTTTTTGTTTCTGATCTAACCATAATACACGAAAAAACCAATGTCAACATTTATTTTAATCTTTTTTCTTGACTTAGCATTTTAATGTGTTATCATATAACCATGCAATCAATCACAACCTAAATCTGGGGGGAGCATGAACGACACATTAAAAGCAGCATTGCTCTATCGGCAACATGGTTATTCAATCATTCCAATATCTCCTAACGACAAGATTCCGTTAATCCAATGGACAAAATATCAATCAGAAATTGCAACTGAAGCAGAAATTCGTGCATGGTGGGACAAATGGCATAATGCTGGCATCGGCATCGTTACAGGTGAAGTATCCGGCATCGTTGTAATTGATATTGATTCTAAAGAGGGAGAGATTGCATGTGCCCCATACATCGAAGGTGCATATCCACAAGTGAAGACTCCACGCAAAAACGGGATGCATTTATATTGCACTCATCAGCAGGGTGATGTGCATAATAAAGCACGGGTTTTTGATGGGGTGGATGTTCGTGGTAACGGTGGATATGTGATTGCACCACCAACGAAGTTGAATGGCAAGGATTATCGTTTCATCAAAGGCAGGTCGGTTTTAAATCGCACTGGTTTGGTTAATCTAGATAGTCTCTCTATATATAATATAATATCTAATAGCAATATATCTAATAGTGTTTGTTTAAAGAATAGTAATAGTAACGTTCTAGTATCTCTAGATACTAAAGAGAGTTTACGAGAGAGAGACCACACACGACCACAAGTGACCACAGATGACCACAAGATGTTTGGGAAGGGAACACGGGATAATGACATTTTTCATGCTGCTATGTGTCTTGCTAAAGGTCAAATGGAAGAAAAAAACATGGTACAAGTTCTTGAAATATTAGCAAAAAACTGTAATCCCCCGTTCTCAAAAAAAGAGACAGAAATAAAAATAAAGAGTGCTTTTGACCGAATTAATAATCAAGACCGGAATTTGGCTCAAGAGGTCAGAGATTTTGTGGTGTCCACACGGGGCCACTTTTTGACCACAGAAGTCAACCAGAGTCTTCACCTGACCACAAGGCGTGAAAAGAAGACTGCAAATGCAGCTTTGGGTCGTCTTTTAGAAGAAGGATTAATCGAAAGATATGGAGAAAGAAACGGGGTTTTTCGTAGAATAGAACACCAGATTGAGTTCCAAAAACTCTCTGAGATAGACCGATCTCGGTTTGATGTTAAGCTCCCATTTGGTGCTGAAGACTTTGTTGGAGTCCAGCCAAAGAACATAATTGCATTTGCCGGAGTGACTGATGCCGGAAAGTCTATCATGCTTTTAGAATGTGCTCGTTTAAATATGTATGACCATAGGGTCAAGTTTTTTTCTTTTGAGTCTAGCATGGATGAAATTTTTACTATGATTGAAACGTGTACCAAAAACACCGTTGAAGACTTTGATCATGTTAAATGGTGTCCTAATCCACCAAACTTCTTAGATATAATAGATCCAAATGCGGTCAACATCATAGACTATATAGAGGCCCGTCCAGGCGAAAGTGCTTATGACATTCCTGCAACATTGTCGGAGATACATAGACGACTTAACAAGGGGATAGCTATCGTTGCGTTGCAAAAAAATAAAGATGTGGGTTGGGGTATCGGTGGGCAACAGACTAAGGCTAAGCCCCGATTATATTTTAATATAGATGCTGTTACACAGCATGAAAGCAAATTGGAGATTATCAAGGCTAAACTACGTGGCCCGATTGCTATTAAAGATAAGCGAAAGCCAACTGGCATGAATATTACATTTAACCATTTAAACGCATTGGATTTTCATCAAACAAGTGAATGGGAGGGATAAAGGCATGAGACTTATGGATATATTTGCGACAAATGAGGACTACGGTTACATTTATTTTGTACAAATGGAAAACACTGGCCCGATTAAAATTGGATTTACTAAGAATATTAAAGGCCGTATGGAGAGCTTGCAAACCGCTTCTCCGTACCCTTTGACACTACGCCACCATTTTTTTGCAACAAGAAAAAACGAAAATGATCTACATAAGAGGTTTAGAAAAGATATTTTACGAGGAGAATGGTTTATATCGAGCAAGGCATTAAAGAAAGAGATTGCAGAGGATATAGAGTACGACAAAAGCCTGATTTACAGAGATCCGGTTACACATGACCGTCTTATGATGAACAAGAGGCAGTGGCTAAGTCTTGTAAGGTACAGAGCTAAAAAAAGAAGGGAACAAGAAGAGCAATAAACCACGAAAAAAGGAGGATTATCATGGAACCGAAATTTATCGAAGTAAACCAGTACGGTGGTATTAAAGTGGTTGAATACAAAGGAAAAATCTACTTGAAATCTGCAAAAGAGAGCGATGATAAAGAAAAGATCTATCTCGATTGGGTATTCAGACAAGAGGGTAGATACCCAGACAGGGTTGCAGGGAAGTCCATGCCGTTGCAGATTAATTTAGGTGATATATCAACGGCTTCCGATGTGCTTGTTAGAGCTTTAGCTCACATAAATAGTGAGAACACGGAAGCATTGGCATTGTTAAAAGCGTTTGCGAATGAGATTGAAGAAGACGACGTACCGGACTTTGATTAAACTGTGAGCGGAGCGTCAGGAGAGACAGTCATGTCCCCAGCATGGCAGCGTGGTGCGATTCCACGGTTCCGCTCCATTATAAAGGGGGTGATAAAATGAAAACAATAATAATCATAATGTTTTTATTTATCAGTGGGTTAGCGTTTGCGTATTATAAGGACGTAACAGCCGGAGATCAATGGCAAGCAGACTATCAATATACTGAAGCTACGGTACAGGTGCTATGGGAGTTTGATTTGGAAGATATTGAAGTCGGTTTGCGTTCAGACGGTGTTCTTGTCTGGAAAATGGGGGCAAAATGAAAAGAAGAAGAGCATTGAAGATCTTTGGAGCTTTATTTATAGCCCTAGTCGGAGGCCCAGCCCCAAGAAAGGCTAGTCCAAAAGAGAAGAAGGGAGAAGGCTTGATAGATTGGGGCAGTCTTCCAGACTATTCTAAACCTATGAACTATATCTTTAAAGAGGCTGGGATGGGTAAGATTATAGTGGAAAAAGAAGATGGTCTTGAGATTTCTGTCCCATTCTCCGATATTACAGAGGCTATGGCTGAACCCTCCAATCTCACAACTATTTGGCAAGTTGTTGAGGGAACTGTCGAGCTTGGCTTCCGTAGCGATGGAGTTGTGGTCTGGAGAAAGGAGGAGAAATGAAAATATTTGATCGGGTAATGGATGTGATTTTTATGGTCGGAGTTGTGGTTGCATCGGTGCTTTTAGTGTGGATTCTGGGACCATTAAGGGGGTAAAATGAAAGAATATATCCGTAGTTGGAAGATGAAACAGACACCAGGGCATACGCCAACGGATGAAGAACTTATCCGGTATATCCAGAGGTTAGGAAGTTTGGGGCAGCTTGAACATAGGCGTTTCGGTTCAAGTCCGGTTCAATCTCACATAGTGATTGGTTTGATCTTGATACTTGGAGGTTTGGGGATTGCAGCATTGGTGATGTTATGAGTACGCACCGGAATACATGGAAGGCGTTTGAGAGGACTGTAGCTCGTTGGTTTGGAGCCAGAGGCCGTACACCCCTCTCTGGGGGCAATTCTATGCACACACGCAGCGACACCCTACATGACACGCTTTTTATCGAGTGTAAGCTCCGTCAGCGGTTCTCTGTGTACGAAACGTGGGCACAAGCAAAAAAGTTGGGCAAGTTAGAAGACAAGATTCCGGTAGTTTGTCTAAAGCAAAAGGGCACTCAAGGTTTCCTAGTGCTTGTCCATTGTGACGATCTTCAAGCAGTATCTAATGTAAGGCATCTATTTAGGAAGGAGGGTTCAAGTGACTGATTTTATGTATGAAAAAGAACGTAATAAGTTAATCCCTGAAGCTGTAAGGTTTGCAAACTCCATACACGGGGAGTTACCTCCGCAGTGTCAAAGCGGTAGCTTATCAGACGGTTGGTCAAGGACATTTCATCTGAAGATGAACGAACTTGCGTGCAGCAACGGTCTGTGTTCATATAAAACGGTAGTTAAAAAGCGAAAGACGTATCCGAATTACATGTCAAAAAGCCTTGATTGGTTTAGAAGGCATATGGGATAAAACGGTAGTTGGTGTAAACACAGTAGTTTGACGGTAGCTGTGTTTGTGGTGTTTATATAAAAAAGAGGGACAATCGGTTGATCGACTGTCCCCCTGAAAATAATATATTATTTTATTTTCCCTTTTCTCCACAAACAAGGCATGTGTCCGTTTCTGCTAAAAACGGCATCTGACGTTTGCAGGTCTGGCATAATTGCCAATAATCCCAGCCAACTGACTCTAAATAACTGCAGGTTTCCTTTAAGCTGGTATCGCAAAAAGCGCGATACGCTGATCTCATGCAATCAATTTTCTTTTGTGTTGTCATTATTATCCCCTTATTGCAAAGCGTTATGTTTATCATCAACAACATAGATATGAGTATGTCCTTTTCCGATTGGCCTCCAACTAGGACCGACTATACGAACTCTTTTCATATCTCCTCTACTGCGTACCCAATTTTCAACTTGGTCAAGATTTTTGTATTTACATGCCCAACCGAAGTATGAAGATCCCCCTTTGGCCTTGCCCCAGCCGGATAAAAAACTATCGGTTGCAGCTACTATCCAGTTATGAGTTTTCTTTTCGTTAGGTGTTCTATCGTCTTGATATTCCATGATAACCCCCTTTTTATCCCCTTTTAATGTTAAAATGATTAACCAGTGCTTCCACAACTAGCTTAGCTTGTGAAAACGGTTGCTGTTTTAACCATTCGATAACGAAAAACGGTAGCCACATATTAACTCTCTTTCTTGTGGCAGGCTTTCCAGTGCCTTTAGGCCTGCCCGCTCCTTCTCTTTTACCTCCTCTAGGTGTCATTTTATCCCTCCTTATATTCTGGATTAGATTCTCTCCCTTGCGTCCATTTTTGCGGATAGTCGCAGTTTTCAAGATATGCTCGCTTATTTTCTCTAAATTCCTTGTATGTTTCTTCAAAGGTTTCATATTCCC
>Ga0255047_10001526_pt1 | contig 16658 bp, 17 predicted proteins | sample JV7_2_1_MG_FD_183640 | JGI IMG/M metagenome (GOLD analysis project Ga0255047, IMG submission 183640) | Seawater microbial communities from Jervis Inlet, British Columbia, Canada - JV7_2_1 | ecosystem: Environmental > Aquatic > Marine > Inlet | place: Canada: British Columbia | collected 2016-10-06 | reverse complement strand
AACGAGGGAAGGATCGAGCCAACCGGAGTGTCGAGCCCGAAACCTCTCTCGGCGGCGAGTTCGAGCACCGTGAGACTGACGGTGGGTTTCACCGCCGAATAGAGATGGAAGCGTTGCTCGGTCGTGGCCTCACCGAGGGCTTCGAAGAGCACCACCTCACCCTCGAACCCCACGGCCACCTGACAACCGGGGATTCGCCCCTCGTCGATCTCGCGCCGGCAACGGGCCAATAGGGCATCGACACGGGCGGGGATCAGTGCGCTCATCGTTCGGCGACGGTAGTGGCCTCCGCTGACGACTTCGAATCGGGCCACCCGATCAGGTCGGGAACGATCGGAACCAGGGTCTTCTCCCGCGCCATGCCCGTCCAGACACCTGCTCCGTAGACAAGATCGTCGATCATTCGAAGCCCCACCGAGCGCACCGGATCGGTGGGCCTTCGACCGCCGATCCAATCCATCGCGGCGGGTAGCACCGTGGCGGCGGCTATCACCGGCCTGGAGCGCCGACTACTGATCGTGGCCACGATCGCGATCGGCCACCAGACTCGGAGGAGCGCTCGAGCAAGGCCGCTACCGGCATGAAGATGACCCTTCACCGAGAGCCGTGCGGCCTCGCGCCCGGATTCGGGAATGACGCCGACCTTCTCGACAAGAGCGAGCGACGATCCCGCCGCCACACCGATCCCGATCAAGGGGTGCCCACCTGCCAGTGCTCCCCAAGAGACAGCACTCCACCGGGAGCACCGCGCCGGAGCCACCTTCCGACCGTGGCGAATACCGAGGGGCGCCGCCGATGAGCCGTAACCAAGGCGCTGCCGAGCCCACGCCGACCAGCCCGGGCGCGGCTCATGCACCACCTCCACGGCCGGGTCGTAGCGCACGACCCCGCCGGCCGATACGAGGCGCCAGACAACATCGACGTCTTCGCCGAAACGCAGACCCTCGTCGAAGCCACCGACGGCCTCGAGGGCCGACCGCCGGACCACCAGCGCGGCCGTCGGCACGTAGGCAACAGTTCGACCCGGTCCTACACCCGCGGCCGCGGCCCCGAGATCGAGGGGGCTGTGTTCGCGCTCGTAGCGCTGGAGGAGGGTCGACCCCGATCGGCTGCGCACCCGGGGGGCGACCCCCACTATCGCCGGGTCGTCGAAGTGACCGATGAGGCATCGGAGCCATTCAGGGGCGGGCTCGACATCGGCATCCAGAAATGCGACGAGCGGGGTATCGACCTCCACCAGCCCGGATGCGCGGGCGGCGCCCGGGCCTCCGGAGACCTCGCGGCGGACAAGACGAGCGCCATGGCTGCGGGCCACGGTGGCGATGGCTTCACGGTCGACAGATCCGTCGTCGACGACCACGACCGGCGTGGTCAGAGCGGCCCGTCGCGCGGCGGCCAGGCAGCGTTCCAGGCCCGCTTCGTCGTCTCTGACCGGCACGATGATGGTGATGCCAGTGGGCTCACACGGTTTCGGGACCGGATGGGCCATTCCCGCATCGACCAACACCCGGGCGAGCTTTCGGGCCGCGGCGGAATCGGCCACCGGTGTGGCCTCGAACCATCCTGCGGCAAAGGCTGCACCGCGATCGGAGAGACGCAGGATCTTCAGCGGCGCGCCACCGATCAGTACCCGCCCGTTGTCGCGGATCCGCAAACCCGGATCGGCACGAAGCACCAGGCCGGCCGGCACCGGCGGTCTCTCGGCGGACTGCACCTTCAGGACGGTAGCGGGCCCAACGCCTAGCCTCTCCGCCATGCACGACATCGTCATCCGCAATGGCCGGATAATCGACGGCTCCGGCGAGCCAGGTTTCACCGGCGACGTCGCTATCGACGGCGACCGGATCGTGGACGTGGGCGCCGGAATCGGAGCCGCCAGGCGGGAGATCGACGCCGACGGCCGTGTCGTCACGCCCGGCTTCGTCGACTCCCACACCCACTACGACGCTCAGGCCACATGGGATCCCGACCTCACCCCTTCTGGATGGCACGGCGTCACCTCGGCAGTGATGGGCAACTGTGGCGTCGGATTCGCGCCTGCCGCTCCAGACCGTCGCGACACTCTCATCCAGCTCATGGAAGGAGTGGAGGACATCCCGGGGGCGGCACTCACCGACGGCATCCAGTGGGAATGGGAGACCTTCCCGGAGTATCTCGACGCCCTCGAGCCGCGTCGATGGGTTCTGGACCTCGGCACCCAGATCCCCCATGGAGCGCTTCGGGCCTACGTGATGGCGGCGAGGGCGCTCGATGATCCCACCCCCGAGGAGATCGCCGCCATGGCCCGCCTCACCCGCGAAGCGCTCGAATGTGGAGCACTTGGCTTCTCTACCTCCCGCACGCCACTGCACAAGTCGATCGACGGCGAACTCGTGCCGGGCACCTTCGCATCCACGACCGAACTGATGGCCATCGCCGGGGCGATCAGCGACGCCGGCCACGGTGTCTTCCAGGCCGCCCTGCATCACGCCGACGTTCCCGACTCCTTCGGCTGGCTTCGCGACGTGGCCGCCACCACCGGACAGAACGTGATCTTCAACCTCAACCAACCCGACTACGCCCCCGACCTGTGGCGCGAAGACCTCCAGCTGATGGAACAGGCCCACGCCGACGGGCTCCAGGTGCTGGCCCAGGTATCGGGTCGACCGGTGGGAATTCTCGAAGCATGGGCTGGCACCGTCAACCCGTTCATGCTCACGCCCACGTGGGGCCTCATCGCCCAACTTTCCGATGAGGAGCGCATCGGTCACCTGCTCCGCGACGATGTCAGGGCCGCGATGATCGCCGATACGCCCGCCGTCTGGAGCGACTTCATCGCGTCGATAACCCGCAGCTGGGACAAGATGTATCCCTTTGCCGGCGAGGCCGACTACGAACCCGACCCCACGCAATCCTGCGCCGGGATCGCGGCGCGAGATGGGCTCGAACCGGCCGCGGTGGCCTACGACCATCTCATGACCGAGAACGGGCACGGCCTGCTCTACTTCCCTCTGTTCAACTACTCCAATCACAACCTCGACCATCTACGGGAACTCCACCAACATCCCCACACCCGGATGGGCCTGGCTGATGCGGGTGCCCACTGCGGCACGATCGCCGACGGCGGCATGCCCACGTTCATGCTCCAGTTCTGGGCCCGTGATCGTGTGCGGGGCGACAAGCTCCCGCTCGAGTGGATCGTGCACCGTCAGACCCGCCAGACCGCGGAACTCTACGGCCTCTTCGATCGGGGACTCGTCGCCGCCGGGCTCCGGGCCGATCTCAACGTGATCGACATGGATCAGCTGGGAGTGGAGTTGCCCTATCTCGTCGGCGATCTTCCGACGGGGGCCAAACGTTTCGTCCAGAAGGCCAACGGTTATGGCGCCACGATCTGTCGGGGCACCGTCACGGTGATCGATGACGAGTTCACTGGTGAACACCCGGGTCGGCTTGTTCGGGGCCCCCAGACGGATCCCCGCTCATAGCCAACGACGGCCCCGTCGATCACGCCGCCTAGCTCTCCGCGTCGAGAAGGCGCCGCACCGCCAGCGCGATCCCGGATGGGCCATCGATCTCGGCGATGCGGGCGCCAACCCTTGCCGCGAATTCGGATGCATCGTCGAAATCATCGGCCGGCGCCAGGACACACAGTTCATCGAGACGTCGGGCCACCGGCACGGCATCGGCCCCGGTTGTAGCTCGACAATCCGACATCAGGATCGTGATCCGTCTTTTCGCCCGCGAGCGTTCGAGCTGACGCGCCGCGGCCTCGAGCGCGCCCGCCAGATCGGTGGTGCCCTGGCCACGTAGCCGGAGCAGATCATCGACCACCTCGGTGGTGGAACGGGCGTCGTCCTGTGACTTCACCGCGATGATTCGGTCGGCGAAGGCCAGCACCGACCAGTCGACCGGCGCTCGGTGGGCGCAGGCCGCGGCGGCCACCGCCGCAGTGGCGAGGCGCCGGCCACTCATCGACCCGCTGCGATCCACCACCAGAGCCACCGCGGTCGACGGCCGGGTCCAGTGCCGCACCCGCAATTGCTCGGCATCGACCGCGGAGTGGGTGGCCCGGGCCTTGACCAGCGCGTCGAGGCTGCGGTCGATGTCGAGATCGCCCTCGGCCCGGTCGGCGGGAGACGAGACCATCTTGCCGATGCCGCGGGCCTGGACCGGCCCGGTTCGGGCCACCTCCAGCACGAGGCGCCCGGCTATGCGGGACGCAAGCGCCGCGAGAGCCGCATCTGTGGCTGTCCGCATGTCGGCGAGCATCGACAGGGCACGATCGGGGTCTTCATCGAACAATTCGGCCAGCGCATTCTCATCGAGTCGGCCCACCTCGGGACTGACGTCGTCGAATCTCGCGTCGCGGGCGAGTTGGGGACGAGGAGTGGTGCGTCGGTTGTCCTCGGCCAGTGCTTCACGGGCAGCTTCACCTTCGAGCAGGAGCGGTGCTCCCCAATCGCCCCTTACGGGGCCTTCGCTTTTCCCGCTTCGCCGTCGCCTTCCGGCCCCGGACTCTCACGGGCCAGTACCGCTTCCCAGAGCTCGGTGATCACCGATTCGGGCGTCTGCTCGCCACCTTCATGGAGCCGGATCCGACCCGAGAGAGCCACGAGGGCGGCATCGAGCCCAACTTCGGGATCGGTGGGTGCCACACCACGCAGGGCGGCGAGGCGGTGGGCGACCTCCACGAGATCAATCGCACCGCGTACCGACGAGCCGACCCTGACGTCGGCGTGTGACCGCGTACCGCGGGCCACCAGCACCGCCCTTCTACGCAGAGTTCGATCGTCGGTGGTGGTGCGGCGCACGACAATGTCGGATTCGTCGTCGAGGGACTGGTAAGTCATGGCGATGCGACACATACGGTCGTAGACGGCACCTGAGACCCGTGCGGTGCCGACATTGTCGAACGGGTTCATGGCCGCAACCAGTCGGAAGCCGTCGGCGGCAGAAATCCGACCGAGACGGGGCAGGGTGAGCTCCCCCTCCGACATCACCGTGATGAGCAGGTTCACCGTCTCTTCGGGAACCCGGTTGAGTTCTTCCACATAGAGCAGGGATCCGTTTCGCAGAGCCTCCACCAGCGGCCCGTCGACGAACACATCTTCGGAGTAGCCCTCGTCGAGCACCCGAGACGGATCGAACTGGCCGGCCAGCCGGGCGGGAGTGAGCTCGGCATTGCCTTCGACGAACACGAAACCGGTGCCCGCCACCGCCGCGACCTCGCGCAGGATCATAGACTTCCCGGTACCCGGTGGCCCTTCCAGGAGCACATGGCGATCGGCCGCCAATGCCGCTACCAGCACCTCGAGTTCGCGACGACGACCGACCACCGCAGCATTGAGCGCGGCGAGGACAGCGGGGTCGGCAAGAGAAGTCATCAGGAGTGGATCGGCGGCGTCAGTCGAAGAGGATGACGCCGCGGATGTTCTTGTTGGCCAGCATGTCGTCGTAGCCCTCGTTGACCTGATCCAGCGTGTAGGTGTTGGTGATCATCTCGTCGAGCTTGATCTGGCCGGCCTGGTACATCGCCAGGAGATTGGGGATCTCGTAGCGCGGTGAAGTGGAACCGAACAGGCAGCCCTTCAACTCCTGGTTCATCATCGAGAACATGAACAGGTTGAGCTGAACATCCATCTGGGCGGCCGGTGCAACCGCAGTGGCCACGATGGTCCCTCCCTTGCTGGTGAGGAACTGGGCCGGGGCGATGAGATCGCCGGTGAGATTGCTCGGGGTGAGGATGACACTGTCGGCCATCACCCCCATCGTGATTCCGCCCACGAGCTCCATGGCCTCTTCCATGGAGGGGGCGCTGTGGGTGGCGCCGAACTCCATGGCGCTTTCCCGCTTGAACTCCGATGGGTCGATGGCGACCACGTTCTTGGCGCCGGCAACTTTGGCGCCTTGGATGGCCGCGGTGCCGAGGCCCCCACAACCGACGATGACGACGGTGTCGCCGGCGGTGACGCCGGCTCGGTTGACTGCCGAGCCGTAGCCGCTCGTGACACCACAGCTCACCAGAGCGGCGGGGCCGGGTGGGATGTCGCGATCGATCTTGATGGCGGAGTCGACGCTGACGACCATGTGCTCGGCGAACGTACCCACCTTGAGCAGGGGCGTGATGTCGGTGCCATCGGCGGCATGGTGGCGGTAGCCGCCGCCCATCATTCCCGGCTCGAGCAGTTGAGCACCGAGATCGCACAGGTTCTGCTGGCCCGAAGCACACCAGGGGCACTTGCCGCACGACGGAATATAGGAGCAACACATGTGGTCGCCGATCTCGAACTCGGTGACGCCCGGCCCGAGGCCGATCACGACCCCGGACCCTTCATGGCCCCCCACGATCGGGAGAGGGGTGGGCATCGAGCCGTCGTGGGCGTGTTCGTCGGAGTGACACATTCCGGCTGCGAGAGTTTTGACGAGGATCTCACCGGCCTGGGGCTCGTCGAGCTCGATCTCCTCGACGTTCCAAGGTGTGTTTGGCTCACGCAGAACTGCGGCCCTGGTTTTCATCTCGGTTCCCTTCGATCTGTCACGGAGTGCAGCCGAAGGTACCAGCGGCCGGCTGGAACGGACAGTTGGCGATGCCGAGTCAGGGAGTGGCGGTCATTCCGCCGTCGACCGGCACGACCGCGCCCGTGATGGCCGAAGACGCAGGGGAACAGAGCCAGGCGACCATGGCCGCCACCTCGGCAGGTCTGATGAGTCGACCGAGAGGTTCCTGATGGGCGACGAAGTCATCGGTGCTGGCGAGGCCGTAGATGGTGGCCGACGCGTCGAGGCCTGCGGTGACGGTGGACCCGGGACTCACGACATTGGCGGTGATGCCCGTGCCCGCGAGGTCGGCTGCCAACGACCGGGCGAGACCGATGACGCCGTGTTTGGCCGCCGCATACGACGCCATGTGACGCAACCCCAGCGATCCCGCGGCCGAAGCAACACACACCACGCGGCCACCGGATCCAGCCGCGAGGACAGCGGGAACCCCAGCTCTGATGGTGTGGAACACTCCGGCCAGGTCAGTGCCGATCACCGCGTTCCATTCGTCGTCGGAAACTTCCCAGACGGGTGCGCCGCCGGCCACGACGCCGGAAGCGGCGACGAGAGCGTTGAGGCTGCCGAAACGGTCGAGGGCGGCGGCGACCGCGTCGTCCATCGATGACTGGACCGACACATCACCTTCGATGGCCATCGCAACATCGAAACCCACGTCCTCCACCAACTCATCCAGCTCGGCCCGCGATGCCATCGGATACCCGAGCGCGGGATTATCGCGGCAGACATCGACCGCGGCGACACGCCACCCGTCGGCGACGAGCGCCTCCACCGTGGCTGCGCCGATGCCGCGAGCGGCGCCGGTTACGAGGGCTACAGGCTTTGTCATGACGTCATCGTTGCAGAAGGCGGACCACTTGCCCGAGCCAAGTGGCGATGATCCGATCGCCTTCGGCCGCGGTGGCACCAATCGGGTCGCCGAGGACGCCATTGGGCGAGACCTCGGCCAGGCGCCCAGCTCGCAATTCGTCGCCAAGTTCGCCGATCGGTATGGTCGCACCGGCCTCGGCCAGATCCATGCGAACCGACTCGGGGGCGATCGCGAGCATCACCGATGTCTCGGTGCGGCCGGCATGAGCGTCGCCGCCATGAAGGCTGGGCCACCAAGCCCGCAGCGCTCGCCCCTCGTATTCGCAGAGGTCGCGGGCAGTCTGCAATGCGGCCGCATTCCCACCATGGCCACTTACGACGACGATCAGGCCGAACTCGGGCCCGGCTGTCCTCACGATCTCGACGAGCATCTGGCCCGCCACCTCGGTGCCCACCGAGAGCGTGCCGGCGAAACCGGCATGCTCACCCGAGGCGGTGATCGCGAGCGCCGGTGCAACCAGCACATCGTCGAGGTCGGCTGCGGCGCGAGCGGCCAACTCCACCGCGATGCGGGTATCGGTATCCAGCGGCAGGTGAGGCCCGTGTTGCTCGGTGGACCCCATCGGGATCAGCAGGGTCCAGTCGCCCATCGCCACCTCGGCGGATGTGAAACCTGCTAACTCTTTCATGGCCGGTACGGAACGGTCAGGCCGGCGGCGAGAAGTCGGCAGGGATGACGATGTCGTCGGGCCCGAGCTCGGCCAGCGACCCCTTTCCGATGCCACGCATGGTTGCGTCGATCCCGTTGCGCAAGATGTCGAGCACGTTCTCGACTCCCGCCTGCCCATTGACGGCCAGACCCCAGAGATAGGCGCGTCCGATCATGACGGCCTTCGCTCCGAGCGCAACTGCCTTCACAACGTCGCTGCCGCGTCGGATTCCACCGTCGATCACCACCTCGATGTCGTCACCGACCGCAGCCGCGATTTCGGGCAGAACACGAATCGGTGCGGCTGCTCCGTCGATGTTGTTGCCGCCATGGTTGGAAACCGAGATGGCCGTAACGCCGGCATCGACCGCTCGACGCGCTTCGTCGGCACGATGAACACCTTTCACCATGAAGGGTCCGTCCCACTGCTCTCGGAGCCACGCGACATCCTCCCAGGTGGGCGGCGGCGTAGACATCCAGACACCGTAGGCATCCATGAACCCGGGCACGGGTTCATCGCCGACCACGAAATTGGGTACCCCGAGCGCCGGGATCTTCCCCTGCCGTAGCCATGTGGCCAACCAGCGGGGCCGCGCCATCACTTCCGGGGCGTGGCGCAACGCGGTGCGTATACCCATGCTCTGAGGGATGTCGGGGCTACCCCAATCTCGGCCGTGGGAGAAAGACCAGTCGAGGGTGAGAATCATCCCGACCGCGCCGGCGTCCTTCGCCCGGCCGAGGCGCGCCACCATGGAATCGCGGTCGCCGGCCCAATAGATCTGGAAGAAGGTCTGGGGGTTGGCCTCGACGACCGACTCGATGGGCGAACTGGCAAAGGAGCTGAGCCCGATGGGCACTCCCCTCGCGGCCCCAGCCCTACCCACCGCCACTTCGCCTTCGGGGTGGACGGCCTGCACTCCGGTGGGCGAGATGATCACCGGCATCGACATGGGCTGGCCCATCACCGTGGTGGCCATGTCTCGCTCGGCCGGCTGACCCGCCGTGACCGGTCGGAAACCGAGCTCGTCGAACGCGGTGAGGTTGTCGCCAATCGAAACCCCCGCCTCGGCCCCCGCGATGAGGGCTCCGTAGACCGACGCAGGCAGGCGCTTTTTCGCCCTCCGCTGGGCGACCGCAACCGTCTCGAACCAGGCGTTGCTCACTCGAACTCATCTCTCACAAGGGCCGACTCACCGAGGTTAGCGATGCTGGGGATACACATCACAGTCCGTGGCCGTCTCGATGGGCGACCACGGACCGCAGTGCGGATCAGTCGTCGGCCTCTTCTTCGGCCAGGTCCTCGACTACATCCTTGACCTTCTCGGCCGCAGCCTCGACCTTGTCGGCGTGTTCGTCGCCGATCTTGTCGGCAGCCAGATCGGCGGCCTTGTCGATCCCGTCGTCTACCTTCTCGGCGTTCTGACCGATCAAACTCTTGACCTTGTCGAAGATGCCCATTGTGGTCTCCCTTGTTCGAATGACGGCCGCACCCTAGCTGGCCCTTCGACCGGTACCGCGAGGGAAGCCGTCGAACGCGATCCGATACACTGGACGGCATCCGACCCTGAGGAGTTACCCAGTGAGCTACGGCGACCTCGACCTGCGTCCGGTCATCTCTCTAGACGAAACCACGAGAGGCGACTTTGTCGTCCGCGTCTATCAGCACCTCCTCGGTGCGATCGCCGCCTTCGTGGGCATCGAGACGCTGTTTTTTGCCACCGGAATCGCCGAAGGAATCTACAATTTCGTGTCTGGTGGCGGGAGCCGCTGGCTGCTGATCCTCGGCCTGTTCATGGTCGGCCAGTGGATGGTGGCCAATGCCGCGGCCGACATGCTCAATCCCTCCAAGCAGTACGCCGCCTTGTTCGGGATGGCCGCGCTGGAGGCGCTGATCTTCGCGCCGATGCTCTACTACGTCTTCAACACCCAGGGCGGTGGCACCACAGTGGCTGCTGCGGCCCTGCTCACCACCGTCGGCTTCGCCGGGCTCTCAGTGGTTGCTTTCATCACCCGCAAAGACCTGTCGTTCATCCGCCCGATGCTCATGTTCGGCGGTGTCGCCGCCATGGTGCTGATTCTCGGTGCCGTCATCTTCGGGTTCGAGCTCGGGATCTGGTTCTCGGTCGCGATGATCGTGCTCGCCGGAGGATCGATTCTCTACCAGACCCAGACCATCATCCGCACCTATCCGGTGCAGGCCCACGTATCGGCGGCCCTGTCGTTGTTCGCCTCGGTGATGATGCTGTTCTGGTACGTGCTCCGACTGCTGATGCAGCTGCGCCGCTGATCACAGACTCCCGCCTCGGCTAGCGGCGGCCCAGAAACTTCACCGGTGCCGACCGCGAGTGGTCTGCACCCGCCGGAGGTTTGGCAGCCGTGGCTGCGGCCGACACCAACTCTTCGCCGTGGCCGAGCACGCACTCGGGGTCGGGTCCATCGAGCGGTATGCCGGTGAAGAACTTGGCCGCCATGCACCCGCCCTGACAGGCGTCGAACTGGCCGCACGAGCCACACGCCCCCGCCGACTGGGGTTCGCGCATCTCGGCGAACAGCTCGCTGTGGCGCCACACATTTTCGAAACCGCCGGTGTCGCGGACGTTGCCTGCCCTGAAGTCGTCGTGGAGAACGAAGGGGCAGGCGTAGACATCGCCCACCGGGTCGATCAGACACACCACACGTCCCGCGCCGCAGAGATTGAGCCCGGGCAGTGGATCACCCAGCGCCGACAGGTGGAAGAACGAATCACCGGTGAGCACATCGGGCCGATCGAGCAGCCATTGGTAGAGCCGGCGTTGCTGCGGGTCGGAAGGGTGGAGTTCGTGCCATGAGTCGGCGCCGCGCCCGGACGGACGGAATCGGGTGAGCCGAAGCTGGGCTCCGTAGCGATCGGCAAGGGCCGCGAAGCGGTCGAGTTGGCCGATGTTGTGCCTGGTCATCACCACACTGATCTTGAACTCGCCAAAGTCGGCATCGGCCAAGTGATCCATCGCCCGGAGTGCGGTGGCGAAGGAGCCTTCACCACGCACGTGGTCGTTGGTGGCCGCGTCGGAGCCGTCGATCGAGATCTGTATGTCGACATAGTCGGAGAGGGCCAGTTCGCGGGCGGCAGCCGCATCGATCCGGCTACCGTTGGTGGAGAACTTCACTCCTACGTTGTGATCGACGCAGTAGTCGACCAGGTGCCAGAAATCGGGCCGGATCGTGGGCTCTCCCCCACCAATGTTGACGTAGAAGACCTTCATTCGTTGGATCTCGTCGATCACGGCCTCAGCTTCCGAGGTGGTTAGTTCATGGGGATCGCGGCGCCCCGACGACGAGAGACAGTGCACACACTGGAGGTTGCAGGCGTAGGTGAGTTCCCACGTGAGACAGATCGGAGCTTGGAGTCCGGCCTTCATGTCGGCGCTCAGACTCATGCCACCACCAGGAAGTCGGACGCGGCGAGCGACGCCAGCGCCTTCTCGAACGCCGGCCATCTGCGGGCGTCGATCCCGGCCGAAGCGAAGGCCGAACGCACCGTGTCGTGCTGGGCGAGCGACTCGATCACGGTTACGAGATCGTGAGCCCGGACGAAGTTGAGCCGCCGGTTGCCGTAGTGATAGGCCAGCGCGCCGAACGGTTCGGGCCGCAAGGCCACCCGATCATGGAGTCGATAGGCGCGATCGATATCGAAGGCCATCGGCAACTCAGTAGACGCCACACATCCCGTCGATCGAGATCTCCTCGACCAGCAGTTCCTCCTCCACCAGTTCGGTATCTGGCTCGACCTCGTTCGGCACGGCTTCAGCCGGGCCACGTTCGGCGAGTTCTGTGGGCTCCATCGGGTCCTCCTCGACTCGGTGGCGACAGCGTAGACGGCGACGGGTTCGGCACGACAACGGCCGCCGTTCTACGGTGACCGGATCGCACACCACCGAGAGGGCCGCCCGTGAAGCTCGATGTGATGATCGCACCCGATGAACTCACCACCGTGCAGACGCGGGCCCGTGCGCTCGAAGCCGCCGGCTTCGCCAATATCTGGTTCACCGAGACCGGACGCACTCCCTACCTCTCGTGCGCGGCAGCCGGTCTCGCAACCGAGCGGATCGGTATCGGCACTGCCATCGCGGTGGCCTTCCCCCGTAGCCCGATGATCACGGCCAGTACGGCCTACGAACTGGCCGAGGCAACCGGGGGGCGTTTCATTCTCGGCCTGGGCACCCAGGTGAAGGCCCATATCGAACGCCGTTACTCCTCGGAGTACGCCCCGCCCGGACCCAGGCTCAAGGAGTACGTCCAGGCCATCCAACAAATTTTCCGCGCCTTTCGAGGCGAAGAGAAGCTGGCCTTCCAGGGCGACTTCTACGACTTCTCCCTACTACCCGCCCAGTGGATGCCGGGACCCATCGATGCACCCGACCCGCCGATCTACGTATCTGCAGTACTACCGTGGATGAGCCGAATGGCCGGCGAAGTATGCGACGGCATCCACATCCATCCGTTCAACTCCGCTACCTATCTCACCGAGATGCAACGCCCCCACGTCGAGGAGGGAGCGGCGCGTGCCGGCCGCTCACTCGACGACATCACCTTCGTGATCCCGGTGATGACTGCGGTTGGCGACACCGAGGAGGAGCTCGCCTCCACCCGCGAGCACGCCCGCAGCATGGTGGCCTTCTATGGGTCCACCCGCACCTATTCACCGATGTTCGAGATCCACGGATTCGACGGCCTATCGGCCCGACTACATGCGCTTCAACGCGAAGGCGACATCGAGGGAATGATCGCCCTGATCACCGACGACGTCCTCGACCACTACACCGTGTCAGGCAGCTGGAGTGAGCTCGGCCACCGACTCATCGAGCGGTATCGCGATGTCGCGCCCAACACGCGCCTGATGACCTACACCGCCGCCCATCAGATCCGCGACGGCGATCTGAGCTCCCTTGAGCGGTGGGCAGAAGTGGTGGAAGTCGTGGAAGCCCAACGCTGATGCACCTACGCCACGCCACCGTCGCCGATGCCGAGGCGCTGCGCACCATCTACAACCACGAGGTCGAGAACACGACTGTCACGTTCGATCTGATCCCTCGCACCCTCATCCAACAGCAGGAGTGGATCCGCGAACGAGAGGGAGCGTTGGGAGTGGTGGTGGCGGAGATTGGCGGCGAGGTCGCCGGCTTCGCGTCGCTGTCGCCTTATCGAAACCGGCCCGCCTACAACACCACCGTGGAGGACAGCGTGTACGTGGCATCCTCGGCCCGGGGCCTCGGCATAGGAAAAGCCTTGCTGCAGGATCTGATCTCAATGGCCGAGAAACGCGGCTTCCATACGATCCTCGCCCACATCGTGGCCGGCCACGATCCCTCCATCGCACTACATGTCGCGTGCGGATTCGAGGTGACGGGCACCCAGCGCGAAGTCGGTCGCAAGCTGGGTCGGTGGCTCGACCTCACCGTGATGCAGAGAATGCTGGGTTGAATCGCCGACGGATGGAGAAAACGTCGGGAGGCCCGGCGCCGAAACGCCGGACCTCCTGGTCCAGTTGTGGGCCGAGAAGGATTTGAACCTTCGTAGGCGAAGCCGACGGGTTTACAGCCCGTTCCCTTTGGCCACTCGGGCACCGACCCGTGGACAGGGAAACACTATCGCCCTAGGTCGATTCCGCGACTTCGACGTCGGCGGTGTCGTCGTCATCACTGAGCACCTCGGCGACCCGGGCGGGCTCGTCGACAACGGTCGGTGAGTCGCGCAACATGCGGTGTCCCGACACGACCGACAGGTATTCGGTGATCCGGTCCATCTGCTCGTCATCGAGGAGAGCGAAACGCAGGTAGCCGACGTGGTGCTGACCTTCACGAGTGGCTCGGCGCACCGCCGTTGAGCATTCGAGACGCACGGTCGAACCGTCGGCCTGGGGGAGACCGAACGCAAGCCTGATCCTCTGGCCAACCTTCAACGGAGCTGCCGAAACAACATCCACGCCGAAGGGTGATACTCCGATCACCGCCATCTTCGACTCCGAGGCGAACACATCGAGTTGTTCGAAGCTGCGGAAACTCTGGCGGACCTGACGAAGCTTGAGCGCCGACCGGGCCTGAAGCGTCATCACCCAGAGCCAACCGCTGAGAGCAAGCGTCACCAGGGTGGCGAAATCGCCATGAGAGGGACGAAGGATGCCCATGCCGAAGGCGGCCATGGTGGCCGCGAGGAAGACCTGCAGCCCGATCAGCAACACCGAACGGGCCTTGCGGCCCGGTGCCGGTTCGATGAGTTCGCTGTTCAACTCCCTGCCGGGGAGAGCCCGCAGGGCCACCGCTAGATCGGTGGTGAGGAGGCGAAGGTCGTTGGTTATCCAGGGGACGAACCCGAGCGAGGCCGTGGCCTTGCGCCGCAACATCAACGAGGATCCCATCCAGGTTCCCCACAATGCTGTGAGAACAATCGGGTCGGCGACGAGGGGGAGCGCCGACGAGTACATCGTGGCGAAGAGCACACCGATGAGTACGAGACGCTGGATAGCCCGACCGACATGGATGTCGGCGAGCCTGTAGACACGTCGGCTGATCCGGGTTGAGTGTTCACCGCGACGGGGCGCCTCGGGATCAACGAGCACCGCTAGTCGCTCGTGGAGGTCACGGGCCCAACGGTGCAGGTGTCGATCGTCGGTCCAGGGTGCGAGGCGCCGGGCTACCACCACGGGAACGTCGGTGATCATCCATCCATCGTCTTGAAGGCGCACGCCGGTGGACATCGTGACGCCGAAGCGGCCGTGGGCCATTCCGCCGACATTTCGGACTGCGGCCCGACGGACGACAGCCATACCGGCCCACCAAGGGAGAGCACCCTTCGCCTCGAGCTTGTCGAGCATGAGAGAGTCGCGAAGGCGATGTTCGCCGTAACCACCGAAATCGACCGGGTTGGCGGCGTTGGTGTCCTCGATACGGCACACCACGACACCGACGTCCGGGTCGGCAAAGGCACCCGACGTCACTTCGAGGATGTCGGGCAACACCACGACATCGGCAGGCACGAGGAGGGTGAGAAGGGACTCGCAACGGCCTAGTGCCGTGTCGATCAGCTCGCCGAGATCGCTGTCGTACGAGCCTGCGACCCGATCGATGTCGAGCCGACGGGCGAGTTCGGCGACGTCGAGGCGATCATCACGGTCGACGATCACCAGCTTCCCGTAGCCACGAATGAGACGAGCGGACAGCACCGCGGCACGAACCTCGCTGGCCGGTTCATCCACCACGATCACCACGACATCGGCATCAGGGGCGATTCCTGTTTCCGGTGCGCGGTTCTCGGGCCGGGGATCGCCGAGGAGGGAGATCTCCATCCAGAGTCTGAGCATTCCGAAGACCTCGGCAGCGATCAGAAGGAAGAACAGCACGGGATTGGCGCCGTCCCATGTGAAGGCCAGCCGCCAGCCAAGGTACGCCAAACCGGAGATGAGGGTCGCTAGACGAAGTACCACCATGCACCACGCGTCGGCAATGAGAGCCCGACCTTGAGGCCGAAAGCCCAGTCGATACCGACGAGCGGGCGTAGTACCGTCCCGGCATGGCGACATTCGATGTGGTTTCAGAAGTCGACATGCAGGAAGTCCGCAACGCGGTCGACCAGGCATCTCGAGAGATTTCCCAGCGTTTCGATTTCAAGGGCACCGACTCCTCGATCGAACTCAGCGACGACACCATCGACATGGCATCGTCGTCCGAAGACCGGCTGGTCGCTTTGCGCCAGGTGCTCGAGGAGAAACTCGTCCGGCGCAAGGTGTCACTCAAGGTGCTCGACTACGCCGATGTCGAACCCGCGTCGGGAGGTACCGTCCGCCAGACCGGGAGGCTCCAGGCCGGGATTGCCGCCGACAAGGCCAAGGACCTCCACAAGTTCATCAAGGGCCTCGGCATCAAGGGGTTGCAGTCGTCCACCCAGGGCGACCAGCTACGCGTGAGCGCGAAGAAACGCGACCACCTGCAGTCGGCCATCGCTTCCATGAAGGACGCCGATTTCGGTCTGCCCCTTCAGTTCACCAACTTCCGGGACTGACTTCGGGGTTCAGACCCAGGCACCTTCACGGAGCTTGCGGACACGATCCTCGGTGGGAGGATGGGTGCTGAACCACTTACCCCTGCCGCCGCCTCGAGCCTCGGCCTTGAGCGGGTTGATGATGTAGGCCGAAGCCTGGTTGGGATCGACGCCGGACGGGATCTGATTGGCGTAGAGCTCGAGTCGTTCGAGCGCCGAAGCCAGCGGTTCGCCGGTGCCGAGCAGCTTGGCGGCGGATGCGTCGGCCTGGAACTCACGGCTCCGGCTCACCGCAGCCTGGATGATCGCCGCCGCGATCGGTGCGAGAATGGCAAATGCCAGTTCGCCGATCGGGTTACCTCTGCTGTTGCCTCTCCCACCGGTGAAGATGGCACTCCACATGGCCATCCGAGCGGCGACGGTGATGCCCATGCCGATAGCGGCAGCTACCGAGCCGATGAGGATGTCGCGGTTGCGGATATGGGCGAGTTCGTGGGCCAGTACACCCCGCACCTGATCCCAGCTCATCGCCTCCAGAAGACCGGCCGTTACCGCCACCGCAGCATGATTGGGATTGCGGCCGGTG
>Ga0255047_10001523_pt1 | contig 16672 bp, 31 predicted proteins | sample JV7_2_1_MG_FD_183640 | JGI IMG/M metagenome (GOLD analysis project Ga0255047, IMG submission 183640) | Seawater microbial communities from Jervis Inlet, British Columbia, Canada - JV7_2_1 | ecosystem: Environmental > Aquatic > Marine > Inlet | place: Canada: British Columbia | collected 2016-10-06 | reverse complement strand
AGCTCTATAGATATAGGAAATAGACTAAAGAATCACCTATATACTTTAAATAATAATAGTCACTATAATTCTCAATTACAACAGGACTGGAAGGATTATCCCTTCTTCTTTACATTAATAACAAGGTTAGAGGAAGATCAATTATTATTAGAGGAAAATAAGATAATTTTGGAATTAAATGAAGGGTCTCTTTACAATAAGAATAAAATCTTAGTAGAAGATCTATGTAATAATAGATTATGTTGTAATCCTGAACACTTAAAAGAAAATGATCATACTCTAAAAAGATCAAAACTATATCCCTATAGAGAAGAGATATGGAATCTTTATCAATACACAACTATGACATTTAAAGAGATTAAAGACCACTTAAATTTAACTATAGCCCAGCCGACACTATGGAACTTTTGGAATAGAATGAAAAATAAGAGAGGGGATTTCCGGGAGGATTTAAAGCCCTCTAAACCCCTTAAACATCCAAAAAAATCACCCAGTCCTCCAAGAGAAATTCAATATATTAGATGTGAGCCATATTTAAATCTTGTTCAAACTCTAAGAGAACAGGGTAAAAGTTGTCAGACGATAGCTGATGCTTTACCTATTGATATTTCGGGATCTTCAGTGAAGATATTTTGTGGTAAGAATGGGATAGAGTCGCCATTTTCAGAAAGGTCAGCCTTGGCAAAGTATAGAGAAGAGATTTATAGGTTGTGGTCAATAGAAAAGTGGTCGTTTGAAGATATAGCGGCGGAATTTTCTGAGAAATTAAGTGGTGATATGATTGCGAATTATCTTTCTGCTATGGGGGAGGTTTTTTAAACCTGGAATAGTCGCTTATTTTTGCTGTATGACCTTGCGATTTACATGCCACGACAATCCCATCGATTTCAGACCGTAAAACCCCCCCTTTAAGTACGGCCGCCCCCGCCTTGACCTAAGTGCTTACTATATAAGGACTTAGGACGATTGGAAAATACTTATTAAAAAGAATGGAAATAGTGGCCTATACCCCTTGACCTTGACGATAATAACTGTATAATGAGGGTATGACAAGCAACAATCACTCAAGCAAGGAAAATGCCATGACCACAGCCACCATCAAAATCAATGACCTCGTTTCTTTCAAGTACAACGACAAAGCTCGACGAGGCACGGTTGAGCAAATCACTTCGGAATTCGTCAAAATTCGCCACGACAATCCCGCCATCTACAGTGGTAAGAAATTCAGCACGTATCGATTCACCGCGATGCAATCACAAATCAAAATTGGTTGATTTCCTCTGTCTTTGTCCACACCACACCACAGGACCAAATGATGTTTTACTCTCCCGCAAATGACCGCATGGACCTCCGCGAAGCTCATTCATCCTATCATCCCACCTCCGACGACTGGGCGGAAGCATCGGCATGGCACGCCATGATGGACGAAGCTGAAGCCCTTGCCGATATCAACGGCGAGTTGGCTATCGCTGGCATGGAGGATGAAACCTTTCATCTGACCTAAACCCTTACCCTGCAACGACTTACGTCGTTTCGGGGGCGGCCCCGGCTTGCCCTAAATCCTTACACAATAACGACTTACGACGATTCCTATTTTCTTTTATTTTATCATTCATTTGGGCTTGACAAGCACGATACCGATATTATAATTAGGGTATGAGCGGACTAATCACTAAAGCCGAGTGCGAAGCGAATCAGACCTTTATCGTAGAAACTTGGGGGCAAGATTTCTATGATACATGCCTGCTTGCAGAAGAAAAAACTTTCTTGGGATTATTGACAGAATATAACCTGATATAGCTTGACATGCTTTATTATTTTGGTATAATTGAAGTATGACAGACACGAACACCACTACTAAGGAAAATGAAATGACCACCTTCAAATCGCAACTCGACTCGAATCCCCTTCGCCAACAGCTAGAGGCCGCCGCCGATAGTATTCTTGGTATCCACCACGATTCACCTATCATGACCGCTGAAATAACCGATGGCAGGCAGCATGACACGACGCCACTGGCCTACATCCATACGCAATGTGATAAACGAGATGCGTCCAACGATAGCAGTAAGCATGCTCGCTTGAAGGCAGACAAGGCACGACGTGTCGCAATCTATCGCAAGCAAGTTGCCGACTCCGGCGAGATCGTTGCATATCAGGCAGTTAATGAACGTCGCCTGTATGCTAATCAGCAATCATTCTGCACTTACGCCATAGGTGCTGGTGTCATGGAAGAAATTGACGAGTAGCAGCCAAGGTAGCGTATAGGCCCCCTGCCCTACGTGGAGAAGCAGCCTACCTAAAGTAAAGCTTTGTCGCTCCCTGCTTTAGGATGGCCCGCCCACAGTAGGGCTTTTTCTTTTGACGTAAAGCCTTACTGTATAAGGACTTAGGGCAAAAAACGGCCCGAACGTCGTAACTCCTTTGATAGCAACGACTTACAACGATAGATATAAACTTGTTTTCTTTTATGAATAACTTATGATAAGTGTTGACATGTGCCGATAGTAGACTATAATGAGAGTATAAGACACAAGCCCCACCAGCAAGGAATGAAAATGAGTAAATACAGATCTTGGGAAGTGATCCTAAGCGATCTCAAGTATGGCCGATACAATGAAGTTGTCACGGCCAAAGATGAAGAAGGGGCCAAAGAAACTGCTTTATTCTATAATGAAAAAGCCGTCGTGGTTGCGGTTCGTGAACTATTACCCTCTCGGGGTGTATAATGAATAAATGCAAACTGTGCGGTGAGCCCTATCCGGGGGAACCGGTTGAAAATGGTGATGTTTATCATATTCAATGTTTATATGATGCGTTGCACGAAGTGCGGGAGGAAATTGCTCTGCGTGACAAGACAAATAGGGAAATGATTAATAATTGGAAACGACGTAAACCCTTACCCTAACACGACTTACGTCGATTCTGGGGCCGCCCCGCCTTGCCCTAAACCCTTTGGTAGTAAGGACTTACATCAATTCCTTTTATTATTGTTTTTTATGTTCAGTAGCTTGACATCCACAACCGATATATTAAAATAGTGGTATAAGCAACACACTCACACCAAGGAACGAAAAATGACGAATCCTATCATCGAACAGCCTGAATTTCGCTACTGTGACACCTGTGATGAGCACGTCCAAATCGAACTAGAATGTTCGTGCTATGTCGCCCCTCATGAGGATTGGATGGACGATCCCAACGCTGTGCAGGACAACGCGGCAAATGAAGCCGACGCCGACGAGTATGAGTATGATGAAGATGAATACGATGGCCAACCGTCCGAGTATGACGAATGGCAAGACGTGTACGGTGGTGACGATGCTTGGGATGGAAATTGTTACGATGAATAATAGGGAGGATTGGTAATGGCTCAATCACGCAGTGTAGATACGGTATCAGGTGGTTTAGGTGTGCATGACCACCCGATTGATGAATTCGAGGAAATGCAGGAAATGTGCTCACTCGACGAATTGGACGACGATTGGTACGATCTTGACGATTTTGACTTTGGAGATGACGATGAGCTTTATTAATGAGTTGAGCCTATTTAATCAGCTGGCAAGCGACTGGGGTTTTTCCACTGTAGATGAAATGCTTGAAAGTTCTGTATTTGACTCGGTTGCCCCTGGTATCTGCCCCTGTGGATACTCTACTGAGGTGGAGCCCGATTGCGAAGATGGGTGGTGTGAAGAGTGCAATGATAATACGATAAAATCTTGCCTTGTGATAGCGGGCATCATGTAACCCTTTACCCTGCAACGACTTACGTCGTTTCGGGGGCGGCCCCGATTTGCCCTAAACCCTTACACTGTAAGGACTTACGTCATAACCTATGATGAGTACATCACCAAACACTATTATTTGCACTAAAGTATTTGACAATAACAACCGATATAGTATAATATGGTAATGAGAATCATCATAAAGAAAAAGAAAGAAAGAATTTGGATGCCTAAGACACGGGCGGCCACATTCAAGGATAAGCGTACTAAGCGTAATAGTACGCGTAATGACCGTTTTCGTACTGTAATGAAAGAACACAATGAATAAACCCCTAATCTCAATCGGCTCACAATTCGGCGGCGGACGTGTTTCTGCCATTGACAAGTATGGTGTTCATGTTACAATGAATAACAGAACACAAATCCTCCCTCTTGATAAAGTAGAGAAAAAACTATGTGGCAACTCAACTGGTTCGACGGTTCCGGCTGCGAACGAATCTCCAACTTCGGCACGAAAGAGGCGGCGGAAAAAGAACTAGACTTGCTTGAACAGCGTGGAATCACGGATGTGGAAGTTCATTACTTTGAAAGAGTAGGGAAATATGGCTACGCTAAAAGAGGCGTTCGAACCGACATTGGCTAATAATCTGCCAAATGGTGCGGTGATTATCGATAGGGTGTTTAATAGTGATGGCTGGGTGTGGCTTGCCTATCGGGCTGACGCCTTTTTACCTTATGTTACGTGGCGATCTAATCGAGATAGCCCCGGATTTACCTATTCGGGTAATTACTTTAAAGAAATGCAACACGCGGCCTTTGATTTTGCAGAAAGAAAAGAGCTATGAGAGAAGAAAAACTGGAAAGAATTATCCGGGACACTTTTTGGATGGCTCGTCGATATGCAAATCAACGCCATACATACGCCCCAACGGTTATTAATGACGCCCTAAAACAGTTGACGTTATTAGGTATTGGCGTACATCCTGATAATACATTGTTAGAAGATGGCAACTCAAATCCTGAGACTTTGGACATCTAAGTGCTTACCCTGTAACGACTTACGTCGTTTCGGGGGCGGCCCCGATTTGCCCTAACTCTATACTATATAACGACTTACGACTATCCTTTATTTCTTTTTTATTTTAAGTGATGAAGCTTGACATTGAATGACGATACTATATAATGGAAGTATAAGAGAAAACATAAAGGATAAGAAAATGACCGAGAAGAAACAGTACACGGTTCGACAAGTTGGTTTCATCCAAATCCAAACTAACTGCCTGGAAGAGGCAGAACGGGTATGCCGCCGCTGCCGAGAATATGCGTATGTGGTGGATGAGTTCGCCGACGTTGAAGAGGGTTATGAGTCTCTCGTCTACTGCAATAATGCTGGAGTATCCGGTTAATGACCTACGTACCTGCTAGGCTTTCTGGCCTAAAGTTTACTGTAATCACCCGTAATCGCCCAATGCAGAATTCTGTTATTCGCGTTGAGAGGCGTGGCGTTGTGATCTTTGAAGGCCCTCGATGGAAATGGAAAGAGGTATCAAAAACGCTATGATCGTAGTCACTTACACTGCCGATGACTCAATCGCCGCCCCCTATCTAATCTATCGAATATCGGAGGATCGGCTGGTATCGAATCCTTCCTTACTAGATATCATTAATTACTTTCTCTCATGTAGATTTGGCATCAAACCAGTAGCTAAAATAATTTCCATTACATTTGAAATGACAGGAGACTTGCAAAAGATGGCTGCCCGGATCATCGAACTGGATCGCGGTCTCCCCGGTCATACTGTTACTCATATTGAATAACCTAACCCTTTACCCTGCAACGACTTACGTCGATTTGCGGGCCGCCGCGAAATACCCTAACTCCTTTCATACCAACGACTTAGGTCGATTCGGGGGCCGCCCCGCCGAGCCGTAACCCCTTTGATACCAACGACTTACGTCATTTTCTTGTCTCCAATACTAATTGTCCACTAACTCATAAAGTGTTACGTAGTAAAGAGTTCCATTTAGGGGGTTGACCGGTTGTATATAATTAAAATAGAAAGAAAGAAACTATGAAAGAAAAAACTAAGACCTACACCAGCTGGTGGAAACACAAGCGAGCCTATGGCAAGCGAGTCATTTCTAAGTTATTAAGAAAAAACATCAAGCTGAGCCTTGACAAGAGCCGATAATATAGTATAATGGAAGAATACAAGGGAGACAAAAACCAATGAATAACTGAAGCGGTGGGCTAATGCCCGATACTGTCTGAAAACCGTGGACACGAGAAAAACAAGTAGCTAACACCAACAGAAAGAAATGAAATGACACTTATAAACCTAGAACGTGACGGTGACGGAACCATAATTAAAACCGAAAATGGAACCTCGCGTTTCATCGGGTTCGTTCGACTTGATGTCCAATACGTTGGCCAACAGCTGAAGCTGTTTGATAATTGTTCACAAACGGAATATCAGCTGAAGATGAATTGCGACCTGCGACATGCCGTGAGTCAAATCGAAGACGTGCTGCACACTAGTGACAAGCACATAGAGAAAGCCAGAGGACAAATCGAGGATGCTGGGTGCGAGGACTCCAGTAGTTTCAGCGATCTGGATATCGCAATCATGGACGTGTACGCCAGGGAGTGGCTGGCGGAACAAGCGAAGGAAGTGGAGGACCCGTTCAATCCGTTCAACGGTGGTGGATCGTGGTCAACGCAAGGCTGGATAAAAGTCCCGGCTCCAGACATGGAATACTTATTCGGTGATTACGCCGGAGAAGAGGCGTGATTGTAGGAAGCCACCTAACAGAAAGAAATGAAATGTACGGTAAAGACGAATGGATCTACAAGGGTTACACTTGCTCAGTCGATATGGATATTGAGCCTGAAGAAGTGAGAAAAGCGTGGCACAATGTAACTTCGCCTGAGGGGCAATTCCTTCGCCCCTCTATAACCCCCTACGATGACAGCCGTTTCGTCGTGGAAATGTGGATTGATGCCGGTTGCCCTGTTTTCCGTTGCCAGATTGATGGTGTTGATTGTGGCAACTGGGATCGACGTAGCTTGCAGCTGTTGATTGATGATCGGTTGACTATGGATAACCTTCGCGAAGTATGGATGGCCACATAACCCCTTACCCCGTAACGACTTAGGTCGATCTTTTGTTTCTTTATTATTTTAACTGTATAAGCTTGACAAGAGCCGATAAGATAGTATAATCAAAGTATAAGAAAGAAAAAATCGTCTCGCCGCCCCTTGCTCGGGTTGGAAGCTGGCCTTGACCAGATATGAGGCGTCCTTGGTACAATATGGGAATGGGCCGGTAAGTATCGGGTCCAGTCCGAGAGTAGCTTTAGCGGTAAAGTACACGCCGCCGTATGTTCCAGTTAGGCGGGATTGAACCCGTCAAGTCTCAATATACTGGTTGAGACTATATACGAAGCAAAATTGGTCGCTGGTTAAAGAGGGTGCGAGTCCCTTCATTCTCAGCATATACTGTAGGTGGCTATTGCCACTGAAAAACGAGGCGTCATATCGGCATAGCCGAAAGACTAATCACGCCTACAACCCCTCTACGGAGGGGGGAGAGTATAGGATTAGCATAATGTCCGGTCTAGCATGGTGCTACTAATAGGATTCATGGCCTAGAGGTGAATGAGAGTTCGAATCTCTCGCCGGACTCCAATCAACATAAGTTGTTGGTATCAAAGGACTTAGGGTAAAAAACGGGCGGCCCCGAAATGACCTAACCCCTTACGTAGTAAGGCTTTACATCAATCTATTATATTTTCATTAAAGCACTTGACATGTATGGTCGATATATTATAATGAAGACATAAGAAACAAAAACACAAGGAAAGTGAGGCCGACGATGACGAGTGAAATGTATCCGCGACACCGAGAGTTCTATGTCAAACTGGCCGACTTGCTGGAGGAATACGACGTAGACCTATACGCCTCTGGCGACTGTTACGCTTACGGCCAGCAAACTCCGCAGATTGACGTGGAGTTTAACGATCCATATCGGTTGGATGAACTGAAGAATTTGGTGGCAGACACTGCACGCGAGATGTCGAAGCAGGAAAGCTACGGAGAAAAAGAAAATGGCTAAAAGCTACGCGAAGTACATCGAAAACACTGGTTGGGAAGCACGAGCGATGGAAGGTGCCTACGCTGGTGGAATGGGTAAAAAGCAGGCCGCGAAGGAAAATAAGAAGTTCCAAGCGGCGTGTCAAGAGGAAGGCGTCGAGCCGACTGGTCGGCAGTATGGCAAGTGGACAAACAAAACGAATCGGTGGCGAATTAGCCGTTGACAATCATCTCTTGACTGGTATAATGTTAGTATCAGTCACACATCACCCGGTTTTTAAGGAACCAAGACAATGAAGAAAGTCGTATCAACCGTAGTCATCCCGATCAAAGTCCTCCGCAACACTCATAAGGGTAGTCTCCGAGACCAGTGGGCACGCATCAAAGAGGACAAGCCTCGCGGTCGCGTACTACACACTGGCCAACTGCCCTATATTTTGAAGGTCGCGAGGCAACGATACAATACGGTAGTTGACTTGCCGTAACGTCTTGGGAGATACCGAATATAGGGACGGGGATATTATATATCACTCCCCCTTGGCGGTAAACTGTGGGTTCAAATCCCGCTCTCCCAACTCTCACTAGTGTGAACGGTTTTAAGAGGCTCTTTATCGAGATTTGCTTTTACCGTAAAAAAGCGTGGAGTAAACGTAGCCCTCGTTTCTTTTAGTACTTTGGTTTCAAACAACGATAGCAGGGAAACCAAAAGACCGGCGTGCGAAAGCCGTAAAGGTTCCACCACAAGTGAGTTCCTGCCGATATTTTTCCTTATTCAATACAACTGTGTGGTGTGGTTGTTTCGCCCACTGTCTAGCACTGGCCTGTAAAGCCGGGGCTATTCAGTGGGTTTTTTCGTAAAGCCTTACGTAGTAAGGACTTAGGTCGATTCGGGGGCCGCCCCGCGAAGCCGTAACTCCTTTGACACCAACGACTTATGTTTATTAGTTTAAATATTAAAGTTTAGCTATTGACATGACGATAATAGATAGTAGAATGGAAATAATGCAAGGAGAAGAAATGATAGACCTGATTGCAGAACATGAGATACGTAGAGCCATCGAACAGGTGGATATATTGTTCATGGAAAATTGGAGTAAGCTCACATCCCCTCAAATACGAACATTAATTGATGAACTTGAGTTCGTGGTTGATAGTGTGTCTGAGCTAAACTAGCTTGGGAAGCCTGCAGCCCTTCTTCGCTCAGGTCACGCGAGTTTTTAGGTCAGGTCTTGACATAGGCCGAGAATAAGGTAGAATGTAAGTATGAACAATAATAAAAAAGAGATAAGGTCTTGGACAAGTACACAAAGCTTGAGTTAGTATATATGCTGGCTGAAGTAGTGGAAGTGGCTGTTGCAGCATGGTATGAGAGCCAAAGTTTCACAGGATTGCCTAAATCTGACTGTCTTCGAATATCTGAAGCTGCCGAAGAACTGGTATACGCTGTTTTCCGCCCCGATTTATTAAAGGATGAGTAAAAATGACTGATTCAACTGAAGGTATCCGCCGACAAATGACTGCTGAACTCAATGCAGTTAAGGGATCGCGTGAGGATCTCGAATCGAAGCATGGGCAGGTTTGGAATACCGGTGAATTGACCAAGGATTTTGAGGCCCTCGCGTTTATAGCCCCGTTTATCATTGTTAGGCGTAGAGCTGATGGTATAAAGGGATCGTTAACATTTCAGCATGATCCCCGGTTTTACTTCTCATTTCAACCGGAGTAGCTTGATGGATAATGAATACGAAGATACTGAATGCCCCGAATGTGGTGATGGGATTAACACGTGGGGATTCTGCGGCGATTGTGGGTTTGACTGGGAACAGTGGCGGATGGATTGGATTGATGCTCAGGAGGTTACAAACGAATAATGTTATTTATCATAAAAGATAAAAATGGTGATCCGGCCCTTGTGGTACAAAACACCTCCAGAACTGCACATCAGGCGGGACTGACCATAAAAATGGCGGTTGATGATCTAAAATCACGGGGCGAATTGGACATCAATAATCTTCAGGAAGCTCTGGTTCGTAATAACTTTGCCGTCTATGGCTTTCGTACAGTGGAGTTCTCATGGATAATGAATTAAGAATCGATGAACTAAACATAGAGATAGAGACCGTTGAACAAGCTCTTGAAACCGTTATATTTATCTGTAATCATGAGGATCTTGAGAGGCGATTGCATTTACTCAATAATGAGTTAAAAGAATTAATAAGAGAAGAATTAGCCTAACCTCTTGTCCTGCAACGACTTACATCGTTTCGGGGCGGCCCCCGTCCCGCCGTAACCCCCTACCCTGCAACACTTTACAACTACTTTATAATTCTCTTTATTTCAACTGTAGTTGCTTGACATCAATGGTCGATAGTGTATAATGAGGGGGTAAGACAAAAGGAAACATAAGAAAAACTTGGGAGTGTAGCTTAGTATACAGTTGATGGAGAAAAATAGAAGTCGCATGCGAATACGCATCGCCCTGGTCTATGGACTATGTAGTGCTAAACATGGCAGGCCAGTCACAAGCAACCTAATACGGGCGAGTGAAAAATAAGCACACCATCTTTGTAATGAGAAAAATTAAATAGTGAGATAGTCTCACGTCTCCGCTGGCCAGTGGAGTATTTGATTGAGTATCTAAAGGCGTAAAAAGGTTTTGGCCAACATTTTTATGCTGACTAAGTGATATTGGTACTATGCTAGTTCGAGTCTAGCCACTCCTACCATACAAAATCGTGGAATCAGCAGTCTAATCGGTTCTATTGCCCCTTCCCCTTCTTTCCCATGCACTACGGAAATTAGACCGTAAGCCTATCAGGGGGTTGGAAGGGCCATCAAGAGCGACGAGCGGATTGCTGAGTAAGTAAAAGGCTATCACCAGCCTGGATCAAGTGGGAATGCCTAAAATGAGCTGGTAACTCAAAGTAAGATAAGGAGTGATGAAGTTTGTGGTTGGATTATAAACGATATGGTTACTAAAATGTAATACACTGGTCCGCCAACTACCCAACGCTAACCCTTGAAACCATTCAGCCCATCGTTTCCACGCGATGGGTTTTTTAATTCCTTACGCAGTAAGGACTTACGTCGTTTCGGGGGCCGCCCCGCCCCGCCGTAAATCCTTAGTACATAAGGGGTTACGACAATTCTCTTTTCTCTTTAAAAAAGCTGGTGCGTATCCTTGACAATGCCGATATTAATACTATAATGGAAGCATAACAAGAAAGGACGGGTCAGAATGCTAACACTCTCTGAAGCACGTAGTAAAGCAAAGCAGTTCGGTTTCTCTAGTCTAATCACGGAGCCGACCGCAAACGCCAAGTTAATGAAGTCCAAGGGCTGGTACAATGCCGGTGTATCATTAGCACAGGCTAGATTGTCTGGCCACAATATGTGCCGGGCGTCAACCGTACAGTGTAGGTCAGCGTGCCTAGGTGGCACTGGTCGTGCAGAATTCACGCCACCCATCGTCACGTCACGTATTAACCGCACAAAACTGTTTGCCACTAATGCAAAGCTATTTTGGCAGCTGTTGGAGCCGGAATTGTATAAAGTAGATAGGAAAGCTAAGCGGTTGAACTTGCCTGTTGCTTTCCGGCCTAACATCTTGTCCGATCAGGATTGGTGGCGGATTTTTCCGCAAATGTTTGAAGTGTTTAAGCATTGGCAATTTTACGGCTACACTAAGGTCAAGGCCGTTGTCCGTCAGGCGATTGCGGGCGAATTGCCCGACAACTACCACGTTACCTATTCCTGGTCAGAAACGACTAGTCTAGACTTTGTCGCGTACTGTCTTGACAATAATATTAATGTCGCCGTTCCTTTTTATTGTAAGAAAGAATTGCGGCCCGCGTATCCTATGCGGTGGAATAACTGGAACGTTGTCAATGGTGATGAGTCCGATTTACGATTTAATGATCCGCAAGGCGTTATTGTCGGATTAGGTGTCAAGTTGCCAAAAAATAGGAAAAAGGCAATTGCAAAAATTAAATCTTCCAATGGTTTCTTTGTAGGGGTTTAATTGTGACGTGGGGAGAATTACTAGAATTTATAATAGAACAATCCCGCAAAACAGGGGGAGATTTCTTAGACGAAAGTGTCACGCTATATATTAGAGATGGCGGCGAATTTGAGCCGTTAGATCTAATCGAGTTTGAAGAGTCCGACGACGTAATTGATGCGGGCTCTGTGTTTTTAACTTTTTAATTGGAGAATGAAAAATGGCTGAAAGCCGAGTAAGTGTTTCACTAGAAGATTTTTTGCAGGTTACGGTTATCGACCGCGACAAAATTACCACGGCAAAAGAGGCCGCCGCCGCTTTGGGTATGACGCTCGAAAGTTTCAAGCAAAAGCTTGTGACTCAACGCAAGCGATATCCGGAACATTTTGAGGGTGTGAAGGTCTACGAAACGTCCTCCGGGCCGCGTGTTCAGTCCAAGGAAGAGGTCGGCGGTATCTTGGAGAAGTTGCGGTCCGCAGCGGCTGAGAAAGCTGAAGCGGAAGCTGAAGCGGAAGCTGAAGCGGAAGCCCCTAGCGAGAATAAGGCGGAAGCCCCGGCCCCGGCCAAATGAGCTTAATTGGTCTCTGGGCTATTGTGTTAGGATTTCTGATCCTATTATCTCTGTGGTACGAATCTTAACCCCCCTCACGGGGGGTCTTTTTTTAGGAATGATTTGAGATCGCAACCTTATGTAAACCCTTACCCCATAACGACTTACGTCGTTTCGGGGGCCGCCCGGCGAAGCCGTAAACCCTTTGACACCAACACCTTAGGACTACTTTATATTTCTGTAAATAATTTAAGCTTTGCTTGTTGACATGCCGATAACTAATAGTATAATGAAGGCATAACCCAAAGGAAAGAAAAAATGATTCAACTCGCCCCCAAGATTCTCAACATTAACGTTAGCTGCCGCCACTGTGGCGTCAGGGCACAAATCCAGGCCAATTCGCACGATATACAGAATTGGCAGGACGGTGAACTAATTCAGAACGCCATGCCCTACCTGTCGGCTGATGAGCGTGAGCTGTTGTTCTCGCGAACATGCCCCAACTGCTGGAGTGAAATGTTTCCCTCGGAGGATTGACAATCGGTAGTTGTATTGTATAATAGAGTCAGTGATTTTTGTTTTGTAACTTTTTTGGAGAATATCATGCCCGCAGTAGTTGAAACAATGGCTTTCGCAGGGGAAGTTCCCTGGCACGGTCTCGGCTCGCCCCTCAATGGCGAAGAAACTTGCGAGGAAGTTATGGCCGCGTCTGGTTTGGATTGGACGGTAGGAACTCAGCCGCTTTATCGCCAAGTCGGCGAAGGGTTCGAGCTGGTCAAGCAGGCTCGCACGTCTGTTCGTGAGTCCGACAATTCCATCTTAGGTATTGTTGGCCCGCGTTGGACACCCCTGCAAAATGCTCAGGCTTTCGCAGTTTTTGAACCTCTTGTCGAGCAAGGGTTGATGAACTGGCATACTGCCGGATCGTTGAAGGACGGCCAACGTGTATGGGTTCTTTGCCAGCTGAATCTAGATAATTCAGTGATCGTGCCGGGTGATGAGATTCGCAAGTTTGCCTTGCTTAGCAACGGGCATGATGGCAAGTTAGCTGTACATTTTGGCTTCACCCCCATTCGGGTGGTATGTGCCAATACTGAAGCTATGGCTCGCGATTCGAAAGCTTCCAAGCTTATCCGGGTGCGACATCATCGGCTAGTGGCGGATAATGTTGAGAAGCTCCGCGATATCATGGACTGTGCCAATCAGGATTTTGAAACTACTGCAAAGGAATATCGATTCCTTGCCCAGTGTGGTATCAATCAAGCGGACCTGAAAAAGTACGTTCGAACCGTTTTCAGTGTTCAGGATAAGAAAGAGGATGAAATCTCTACGCGGCAGGCTAACATCTGCAAGCGAGTAGAGGAACTCTTCGAATCCGGCCAGGGCTCTGAAATCCCTGGCGTTAAGGGCACCTACTGGGGTGCTTACAATGCGGTCTCCGAATACCTGAATTATGAGAAAGGCCGGACTGAAGCAAACCGGATGGATTCTCTCTGGTTCGGTCCTAACGGCTCGCAGAATCGTGATGCTCTTACGATCGCCTTGGCCCAAGCGGCCTAGATAACCTAAACAGGTTAGACCCACCCGAAAGGGTGGGTTTTTTTATACACATACAGCAATCGACGTAACCCGTTGGTATCAAAGGACTTACCGCTTCTCGGGGGCCGCCCCGATTTGACGTAAACCCTTACCAGTAAAGGACTTATGTCATTTCTGTTTCTTTTTGCTGTAAGTTGTTTCCCACTAAAGACTTACGTTGATTCTGCCGATGTATATGGTATAATGGATGTAAGTACTTATAGGTAAAGGGGTTAGGGCGATTCTTAAAAATGAGAAAAAGAAATCCGGCCAGAGTCCGGACAGATCCGGCCAACCGTCAAGAAATACTTGACAGTTCCAGCCAAACTCGCTTGCGGACAGTCTGTATAAAAGTAAAGCACGCGAGTTTTATTAATAGTCTTGCAGAAGGTTAAACTCGGGAATTATAAAGTAGAGAAAAAATAATGGGGGGATTCTTCCCCGTTGTCATACCCCAACTAGATTAGGCTCTCGATCCTATCCTTCCACGCGAGTTTTGGCGTATATATGATGTAGTCAGTCAACTATCACACCAGCCAGTGGAGAGGAATTATGAAAAGAGTATGTATTAGGGTCCATTAGATCAGTAGTGTCATAAAGCATAGGATTACAGATATGATTGAGAAAATAAATAAAAGAATATTATCCCAGTCCTCAGGTCGTAGCTTCATAGTCTATCCTCCCTTTTTTGTTCCAGCCAATCTGGCTTCCGTTAGTCCTGCGATAGTCTATATCTCGCGAGTTTTTTAGTGATTATAGTCAGGCCCGAGTGTAGGCCAAGAGATATAAAGTAGAAGAAAAAAGATAGGGCGGCAAAAATCATTGCTTTGTATATACTACTAAAAATATAGCCACTCCTAATAGGCCGAGTATAAGTAAAAATGATAAAACATCATCAAGCCATTCAGGTTTCTTAGTCCAGTTAGTAGTCATTGTTTAATACCATAAAAGATAAAGGCTAATTAAAAAAACAATAAAAACCAGTGCGAAGTATCCCACAGGTATTATAATTAGGGACCAGTTAGGTGGTCCTTGTGGTCCTTTACATACCATTAGTTCATTACCTCTACCATACCATTAAGTACCCAAGCTATCATGCCGATTACAATAGTTAGTAAGATAAAATAGATAATTACAAACCATCTCTGTCCTACATCAGTAATCCTCATTCGACCATTCCTTCTGAAAGAAGTAGGAGAGGCGGGATTCGAACGCCGCGACCTCAAGGATATGAACCTTGCGAGCTGACCAGACTGCTCCACTCTCCGTCAATTTATAATTAAAATAAAACCGGGGATGTCTCTTTTTCCACTAGTCGGGACCATCTTTTGCCAGCCCAGTTTTTCTTTTTCATAAAAAATACCCACCATCCACCCCGCACAGTTAAGGCGGCAACTTTTAGGTCAGAGAAGAAACCCGAAAAATGGGAAACCTTTCAGGTCGGTGTTCCCTCCCAATTAAAATAGTCTGGCCGAAACCATTACTAGTTTTTATTAATCAGGCACCTCTCCTTCTCTTCCCTCATATACATTATACACTGAAAGTCCGAAATTGCAACTGGAAAAATATAAAGTAGAGAAGAAATCTCAGGGGCTATTCTTCAATAAGATAAAATGAGGCGAGAATAATCATCGTTATAATTACCACTATTAAAATTCCGGCACCTGGAACCATAGTAAAATTTCTTTCTTAGATTAGATAAAAGGGAATTTGCCGTAAAATATTCTTGTTCTCTGTTATAATATTGATAACTATTAAATAAAATAGGATTTTGGCCTATAAGAACAATATAATTACCACTGAGTACGATTCTTGTCCAACCGTACTAATATCTTCCTCTACTATATATTGTACTTGGTGGCGAACGGGTTTTCGGGAAAAAAATGGAAATAATTCCCAGAAAGAATAAATAGTTCCGGTGGAAAATGCCGAGTATAATATTGACACCGGCTTTTTGTATGGTAGAATGGAAGCAACACACGAGAAAAGTACCTTTTTCCAGGAGGAAAAGTGATGCAGGTAGAAGCTGATTGGACTGAACAATTTAGCAAATCTGGCTTTGAGTAAGAGTTTGGTATCCCTCTAACTGGTCCGGGTTGGTATCTTACAGATACTGATTCTATGTTGGTTGTTGGCTACAACAAAATATGATAATAGGGGTAAAAAGCCTTCGCCGCGACCCGGCCAAGATTTTAACCCTTTTTAGGCCATTTTTAGTAAGATATCTAACATAATGGGGTCATTTGAAGAGAAAAGTTAGTGTCCCCCTATATAGAAAAAGTGTCTTTTAAGTTACCTTATGGGGGTTTAGGTAAGATATAGGTTGGCCATCCTGCGGCGAAGAGTGTTGCAAAATGATACACTTTCTACTAATTCTGTTAAAAATCGCCGAGGAGCATTGGTTTATTTCTTATTTTTAAAAAGTGATCCTGAACCATACTACCACCACTACCATACTGTCAGACACGCTCAAACAGGGGCGACTTTTGAGAGGTTTAGAAGTGTAAAATTTTGAAAAAGTGCTAAAAACACAGGGAAAATGCGGTTTTTTCGTCTTAAACCGAACATAATTCGGCTAGTACAACTTAGTGTAAAATGGGGTGGTGCAAAAATGTGGGATCATGAAAACAGACAGCAGATAGATTTCGAATGTCTCCCACCAGTGTTAATTCCGACGATGGAACACAGAAGAGATGAGTATAATATATATTTCAAGGGCTGTGATG
>Ga0255047_10001522_pt1 | contig 16677 bp, 21 predicted proteins | sample JV7_2_1_MG_FD_183640 | JGI IMG/M metagenome (GOLD analysis project Ga0255047, IMG submission 183640) | Seawater microbial communities from Jervis Inlet, British Columbia, Canada - JV7_2_1 | ecosystem: Environmental > Aquatic > Marine > Inlet | place: Canada: British Columbia | collected 2016-10-06 | reverse complement strand
GCCCTGCTATGATACTACAGTGATACTACAGTGGTAACGTTACTTTAAGACTGTTTGCATCCAATCCCTCTACCTTAGCGGACTCGGCTGGAAACTCTTTCTTGATTGCATTGTAGCGCCTAGTCATTGACCTATTAAGCGCAAGGTTAAGATGGAGTAAGAAGAAGTCCTCACTCATTGAACGCCAATGGTGAAGCATTGATAACTCTTTCTTGATTGTCATAGTTGACTCCGATCGTTTAAAGGATAAAGGGATTGACTCATACTCTTATAAGGTAGATGGCCCGTCACGTTAAAGCCTTTGTTTACAAGGCCTTGACACATATTTGGCACACTAATGGAATAACGTCAATGAAATCAATGGTCGCAATGTGAATACCTAGCACACGCGACCCCCACCCCCCGACTAGGAGTCCCAGACAAGGTAGAGCTATATATATAGTATGGATCCCTTCCGACATATATTTTGCTAATTCTCCAGATAGCTACTTCCGTATTCGGAATAGTTGACACGGCTCTATCTGTCTGTTATAATTACAGGTATGACTATGAAAACATGCTGCATCTGCCTCTTAGCCCTGCCAACTTCCAAGTTCAGTAAGAACGTACAGCAGGCTGACAACCTTAATCCACGTTGCAGGGATTGCTACAACGGTTACAATCGCATAAGTGTTGCCAACAGCAAAGCGTTTGGAGTCTGCACTAAGATATCTTGCCGTGACGTTCCGTTCTCTCACTCGTATCTATGCCAAGAGCATTACTTTAAACAGTTTGCACCAGTGTCAGAGCTTTACTCTAAGTGGGTATTACTCAGAGATCTCGCTGAGAGTCAGGATTACAAGTGCGCTCTGAGCGGATCTGAGCTTATACCGGGGATCAGTATGTCTCTGGATCACATTAAACCTAGAAGTAAGTTCCCCGAGCTTTCATCAGATATCAATAACCTGCAATTCGTAACTCTTGAGATTAATGTCATGAAACGTGCCCTAGACTTAGACTACTTCATATCAGTATGTTCTTCGATACATCGACATTCGTCTAATAGTTAACGGAACATTAACAAACTTTAATCAAATAGTTTGAATCCTTTTCACGTTTCCTGCATCTAATACTTAGACGACACGCAAGCGACACTGTTGTTCCTGTATTGTGTACATAAAGTACACAGTGAACGTAGAGTGTATGAATTATCATACACCTGTGACGTTAATTGTCACTATAGTGCTATCTCAAATATATATTATTATTAATTCACAGATAGCATAGTTTGGCACGGTACTTGCACTATATAACTATGAGTTGATTATATGTCTAGCTGAGCATATATCGGCACAATCTGCCTAGTAGGTAGGCAGTAATTGCCTAGTTGACATGCATCAGCGTAGTATGCTATTGTTGATGATCAGGGCCAGCGTCCCCCGTTATGAAAAGCGTTAGCTGGAGGTAGCATCCGTGTTATCTCCAGCGATTACATTTATCGTAGTGCAACTAGCCTATCGCAGGAACGAATGATGCGAGGCGAAAGAGCTTCCCGTCCTTATCACACAGATCACGGGAGTTACAGTTACGTTGATGAGGCGTAGCTAACCTGCTAGCGGAGTAGATGCGAGGATGCCGACAATCCCCTATGCAGCCTGTAGACCGAGTCCCAGTGGGGATGGCGGTTACTTTAATTTTATAATCCACTGTCAGTGGCATCCGTATGTCTGCTAGTCAGCGCAGTATTACGCTAGTGGGCATTAGTTATCTCTTAGTTAACGAACAACACTTTGCTAGGCTAACGCCTAGCGAGTTAGTTGCATCAGTTAAGTTATCTCCTCTCTGGTAGAGGTCTTAGTGTTTAGGTGCACCGCACCCAGCGCACCTGCGCTAACAATTATAGAGGGCATGGGCGTTGGGTGAGCGTAGCGATCCCAACAAAGTGTCTTCCGTTAACTAGGAGTTAACTATGCAATACATAGTGATTGCAGGAATGGTTACTGCCACAGCTATAGCTGCGTTCTCTCTGTTTAAGTTGTTGACAACTATAGTATAACCTGTTACGATAATTATATTATGAGAATCATCGGTATAGTAGGCTACATGCAAACGGGCAAGTCAACAGTAGCTCGGACTCTGTTTGAGCATGGCTTCACACGAGTTAAGTTTAGTCAACCATTGAAGGATATGTTGCTGGCCCTCCCCGGCATCACTGTAGAGCATACGGAGGGTGCGCTCAAAGCTGCCCCCCAAGCTATGTTATCTGGGCGCACTCCCCGTTATGCTTTGCAGACATTAGGTACGGATTGGGCGAGGCATATGATGGGTGAGGACTTCTGGGTAGACTGTTGGCGTAACGCCATCTTAGGTGAGGAGTTAGTTGTAGCTGAAGATGTGCGCTTCCTCAATGAGGCTAAGGCGATAAGGGAAGTTGGCGGTGAGCTTTGGCGTATTAAGCGAGAGGGCTTTAACGGTGACACGCATTATAGTGAGCGTGAGATTGAGCTGATTGATTGCGATACGATCATTACCAATAATAGCACGGTCATTAACTTAGAGCTTATGGCTGAATCAATTGTGACTGTGCCGTGGGCTGGCGAGGACTGCGCTGAGTATAAGGTGGAGCCAACTGAGGAGTTCCATAACATGACTAAGGAGGAAGCTATCAGTCACGAGGCTCAGGAGTTGCATGATGCGTTCATGAAGGTGAAGCGTAAGTATGATAGCAAGCTAAAGGATCACTGGGGCGGTAAGCCTAGCGGAGTAAAGTGTAGATGGACAGAGAAGACGTAGTAATAGTAATCATGGCTAGTGCCAGCCTATTATTCATAGCGTGGTTTACGCTTAAACTGGTACTAGTGTAATGTATAGAGAAGAAGTAATCGCAGAGTTGGATGGAATCTCACGGAATCATGATCTTGATGAGTTGGATAAAGATGACAAGAGGTTGCACATGGATATGGTAATTATGGAGTTTCTTGAACGCTGTGGCTTCGAAGATGTAGCTGAGGCGTGGGCGAGGTGTGCTGATGAGTTCAGCTAATGAAGAGATAACGATGGGCATCCTCAGTGGCATTAAGACAGCGTTAGAGGAGCAGAACAAGACGGATGCTAAGTTGTTTGAGATCCAGCATGAGATGTTGCATGTGCAGACTGACATGGCTAACGCTATGATTCACATAGTTAACAAGTTGCCAGACATTCAGGTAGAAAAGATTGATCTCAACTGATTACGATGAGAAGATGTGCAGTAAGTGCAAGAGTATACTTACAGTTGACAAGTTCTATCGTGAGACACGCCGAAATGGAGGTTACGCAGCTAGGTGCAAAGATTGTCAGTCTACTGATAACAAGCTTAGGTATAAGACTCAGAAGACTGAGTCGCTAGCTAAAGGCATCTGCGTAAGGTTTGGCTGTAGTAGTAAGCTGACCAGTGACTCTTATAGTTATTGCATCGAGCACTTCTTCAGCAATGCTAACTTCTTGATAGCTAGGTCTACACTAGGCTGGGAGTTGATTCGGGACATAGCAGAGCGTCAGGATTACAAGTGTGCCATAACTGGTACAGATCTAATACCGGGAGTTAACATGTCGCTTGATCATATCAAACCTAAGAGTAGATTCCCTGAGCTAAGAAGTGACCTGAGTAATCTGCAGTGGGTGGACAAGTGGGTTAACATAGCTAAGAGTGATCTAGACTTAGATGACTTCATAGCACGCTGCACACAAGTAGCCAACAGGTATAACTAGGTGATAGCTATCCGCATCAAAGAACTCCAGCATAAGCATGGCAACCCTTACTTCTTCGTCATCTGGGACTTCTTCATTAGAGGTAGCAAAACGAGGAAAGGTGCCAACTTTCCCTTCAGCATGTCGTAAAGTTCGTACTGTCGTTAATTCAGAACCAAATGTAGTCAAATCATGAATCCTTTTGCGATTTCTAGCATCTAATACTATGAAGGCAATTGAGTTAAACAAACTAGTATTACGCATCAGAACATTGATAGCAGATTACTTCACTGGTAGTGTGACAATCCACTTCAGTGAAGGAGTTCTGATGAAGCTGGAGACGAAGGAAGTAGAACGTAATTTATAGCTTGTAGCGCATAGCTACACTGCCTATCTGTATATCAGACGGCTGTCAACGTACCCACTTAACGGTGGAGCGTTGCAGCCGTCTTTTCTTTTGGGGACAACTAATTGGCACAAGAGTTATCAGAGAATCAGAAGTCAGGCACCTCGCCGGATCTGAGTGAGAGCAAGAAGGTAGTCGATCAGGTTACTAAGCTACCTAGTGGTGATAGCGTCAAGAAGACTCCGAAGAAGGAGTTCCTGCCAGCTATCGATAAGCGTGTGAAGATTGAGCATATACTGGCGTTCTTAGATGACGCTGTGCAGAACTCAGTTGACTCCCGTCAGATATGGCAGAGCAACCTAGAGATCTGGTACAAGCAGTACCGTGGAGTTGTAGCTGAGAAGGACTTCCCTTGGGAGGATTGCTCCAATCTGCATGTACCAATTACAGGGATACTAGTTGACACTCTAGTCAGCAGGATGATTAACCCTATCTTCAGCACAGCTCCATTTGTGACAGCTAGAGGTGCATCGCAGCAGGGGCCACAGCAAGCTCCCCAGCAAGAGGGACAGCAGGCTCCCCCTAGCGTATCAGATCATGACAAGTCGCGTGACGTAGAGAACATGTTGCACTACGTGATGAATCAGCGCATCAAGATCTATCCGGTGGTACAGGACTGGATACGTGAGGCGTTCATTTATGGTAGAGCTGTAGTCAAGGTAGTGTGGCGCAAGGAGACTCGCAAGTATACGAGACAGCTATCGCAGCAAGATGTCATGCGAGACATACAGGTGGCGCAGCAAGAGGTGCAGGGCGGCAATCCGTCATCGGAGACGTTAGAGTTCTTGAACCAGATGGCGTTCATCGCACAGGAGCATGACTTCGAGAATCATCCGTTCATTAATGTTGAACGCGAAGAAACAATGTACGACAACCCTGACTGGGTGTTCATCCCAATCGAGGACTTCGGTTACCATCCCCGCGCCATCAATATAGAAGACTCCCCTTACGTATTCCATCGCTTCCGTAGAGACATCGACGAGTTGCTGAAACTGCAGGATGCAGGCGTATACACTAATGTGGACTTGCTCGAAGCAGGGTTTGCAGATGAGTCATCGCAGGTTATTAGCGCACATGGCGAACCGCTGCTGGATGATGTGCAAACGCTTGAAGAAGGCTATGAAGATGTAACCGATGAGCCTGAAGATAACTTGCATGACATTGAGATCATTGAGATGCATTGCAAGTATGACATTGACGGTGACGGGCGCATGGAGGATGTCATCGCTACGTTTGCTCCTAATCAAGGGATCCTGTTAGCTGCACGTGAATCGGACTTGATGCATGGTAAGAAGCCATTCGTTGAGATTAAGCCGTTCCCTCAGCCGGGACGCTTTGAGGCTCAGGGCGTACCTGAGTTGATTACTGATCTCCAGCAGGAGATTAACGACATCCATAACATGAGGATTGACAATGGCACTATCACCAATGCTGTTATGTGGTGGTTTGATCCTAACAGTGATATTGACCCTGAGATACATAGACCGGGGCCGGGAGTTGGGTTTCCAGCTGGCCCCAATCAATTTGGTGTTGTTCAGACTGGCGATATTAAGAATTCGAGTTTCAAGGAAGAGGAATTGGTTCGCAGACTTATCCAAGATCGCATTGGGGTATCTGATTTTGCTATCGGCAATGATACTACGGCTATTGCGAATAAGACTGCCACAGGCATTTCAGCTATCGTTAATGAGGGTAATCAGCGTCTTGAAGTAATGCTGCGTAACATCTCAGTTGGCATGAATGAGGCTGTATTGCAGACGTTCCAGTTGCTCCAGCAGTTCGGTAGTGATGACATCTTGTTCCGCGCAGTAGAGGATGCATCGGGTACTCTTCATAAGGTAAACGCAAGAGACATCGTCGGTCAGTGGGACATTGAGTTGACCGCTAACACAGTCAACACTAACAGGCTGGTTAAGCTGCAGGAGATCCAGCAACAGTTAGAGTTGGCGATGAGAGCAGGCCCAGAGCATATTAACGTGGGGCCACTCCTAGAGGACTTCTTCCGCAAGTCTGGGTCGAAGAATGTGGAGCAGATAGTCGTACCGGAGGTGCAAGCGGTATTGAAGCAAGCTATGCAAGCTCCAGAGTTGTTGATGGCATTGAAGCAACAGGTAGACCAGTTAGCTCAGCAGTCAGGACTCATACAACCAGAACCTCCACCCGGCGCAGCACCGCAGCAGGGCACGGCACAGCCCCAGCAAGGCAGCGCACCGGGCGGGGGAATTGACCTACAGCAATTGATACAGCAGATAGGGCCAGCTATTGCGCCAATGCTACAGAGTTTATTCAGTGGTGGGCCACCCGCACAGCAACCAGCTAGCGCAGTTACACCACCACCGCAACAACTACAATAGGAGAGTAGATAGATGGGAATACCGTTATTACTAGGGATAGGCAAAGGTGTAGCTAAGGGCGCACGCAAGGTAGGTGGTGCAGTATTAGGAGCACAAGCACGGCGTATCGCTAAAGAGGAAGCTCGTAAGCTTGCAGCTCGCAAGGCAGCCAACGCAGCTAGTAAGGTTAAGCGAGCAGCTAAGATTAAGAAGCGTCAGGATAAAGCTGGTAAAGCTACGGGTAGCAAGACAACTGTTCGTGATCGCAAGACTGGCGAGCAGAGCTTGGGTAAGAAGGGTGCTGATAACTTGGCACGCAGAACTTCTAAGAAGCCTAGTGCCAGTGACATCGAGAAAGCTAGGCACGAGCAAGCAGGAAAAGGGTTTGTTAAGCCTAGAGGCCCAAGTGATGGCAAGAAGAAGGTCTTTGAGGCGCAAAAGAAGATTGTTGGTTCACATAACAAAGCTCGCAAGGCCGCTGAACCAAAGCCTAAAGCTAAGGCAGTTAAGAAACCAGTTCGCAAGAAAGTTGTGAAGCAGAAGAAGAAGCTTAAGAAATGAACAAGCTCCTACGTGTAAACATGCCAAAGGGTGAGAAGCAGTTGCATCTGATTCAGTTAGCAGCTGTCATCAATACTCCGCAATGGGATGGCGTGCGCGAGGAGATGGAAGACGCAATGATCAAGGAGTACTTGAAGCTTGAGACTTGCGAGACGTTAGAAGAGTTTATAACCGTTAAAGCTACGGTAGCTGCATTGAAGCGGTTAGCTAGTCTTAACGGTCTAGTAGAAGTTATCAAGGGGAAACGAAACCGGATTCGCTCACCATATGAGCAGGTCAAACAATCTAAGGAGTAGTAAACTATGTCAGGAAAAACAATCGTGAATGAAGGTACATTACCCGTCACTGAGTCAGACTCGGCAGCTGGCGAAGGGGTAGATGTAGATCAGTTAATCAATGATGCAGCTGAGATGGGCCATACGTTACCTATCTCTGATGACATCGCACCTGCAAATCTCGACTGGTCAGAACTCGACAACGTTAAAGAGTTTGACCGAGCGGCACAACAGTCTGTTGCGGAGCCTGCTGCACCTGAGCCTACACAGCCAGTGCAAGAGCAAGCACCTGTAGAGCAGCCTGCGCCGAGAGAAGATGTGGACTTAACTGATAGCATGCGTAAGCGCATTGCGGGGATTAAAGACAAGTCAGCAACGGAGCTGGCTGAGAAAGATGCATTGATTGCAGCACGCGATGAACAGATCGCTAAGTTGACGCAGATGGGACAGGACTTTCAGGACTTACAGGAAGCCTACGTCCCTCCTACCGAGACAGAGGATAGTATCCTGCAGCAGATCAATACGTTGGACACAAGTCTACAAGAAGACGGTGATGCTTACACCTCAGCAGAGGTGGCACAGCAGATGATTCGTAGAGGCAAACTAGAGAGACAACTGGACGGTGCTAAGCGTAATGCTCAAGACACCCAGAACTTGCTGAAGAAGCAGCAGATTCTTAGACAAACGTCTGACCAGTATGTGAAGGATAACTACTCATTCGTTAGTGATACTAGCAGCGAGTACTACGCCGTTCTCAAGGACAAAGCCTATCCATTACTGGAGCGAATGATGGGGCCGAACTTCAAAGATCACCCTAATGATATGGTCATGGCGGCTGAGCTTACGCAGATGATGGTAGACTCACAGAAATATCAACAACTGTTGGGCAACACGCCTGCTCCACGTGCAGAACCTGCACCGATGGCTGGCGGCACAGCTCGCGCACCAACGCAACGAGCACCTGCACAATCTAGTGTACGTGATCAGATCGTCAATGCGAGAGGTGGCGACATCAATAGGTTCGCAGACATCCTAGCACAATCGGGACATTCGTGGCGGCCTAACGGTTAACATAGAGGAAACAGTAACATGGGTGTATTCGAAACATACAACGCAAACGGGATCCGTGAGGATCTCTTGAATATCGTAGTTAACATCAGTCCAACTGAAACGCCAATGCTTAGCGGCTTCAAGAAGTCTAAAGCCGTTAACACGTTGCATGAATGGCTGACTGATACGTTGGGAACGGCAGACGCTGGTCGAGTAGCTGAGGGAGCAACCTTCACTTCTCCATCGTTGACTGCACGTACTCGTATCGGTAACTACTTGCAGATCAATCGAGAAGGCTTCGAGGTATCTGATACTCTGGACGCAGTTGACAAAGCTGGCGTTAAGGGTGGCGAGTATGAATACCAGATGGCGAAAGCTCTCAAGGTAATGGCTCGCGCAATGGAAGTAGACATCGTGTCCGGTACGTCTGCAGCTGGGGCATCAGCTGGTACGGCTCGCCAGACTCGTGGTGTACTCTCCTTCATCGCGTCTAACGTAGAGACGGGATCAGCTTCGGGTACGCAGGCTCTTACGGAGACTCTGTACAATGATAGTCTGCAGACCATCTACGATAGCGGTGGAAATCCAGATACCACGTACGCTAACGGTTTCCAGAAGCGTCAGATCACTGCGTTTACTGCTAGCCAAACCCGTAACATTGAGGCATCGAGCAAGAAGCTCATTGCCAGCATCGATGTCTACGAGTCTGACTTCGGTATGCAGCGTATCATTCTTGATCGCTACATGGACACTGACAAGATCGTCCAGCTGCAGAAGGATATGTGGGGAGTGGTTACGCTGCGCCCTGTTAAGCATACTCCGATTGCTAAGGTCGGATCTTCGCGTAGAGGCATGGTCGAAGCTGAGTGGGGCGTTGTCTCCCTCAACGAGGCTGCTTCTGGCAAGGTGACGCAGCTTACTACGGCATAAGCAAACTGTTAGAGGGGGGCTGCAGCTCCCCTCTAGCTTTAACTTAACGGGGATATAGGTGGGACTAGGCAATCAAGCTCAACAGCAGGCTAACCCGCAGCAGTTGCTACAGGGAACGCTGCAGGATCATCCCGGTATCGCTAAGATGCTGGATAGAACTGGCGTTCCAGTTGCTGTGACTAGCAATCAACGGCATGAGAACAGCGAGACGTTCCTTCCCGGTGATAGCGGTGGCGATTACAGACCGAGGCAGTCACCAATTGATTCAGTAGAGGTGCAGAGAGGTAGGCATTCGCAAGGCTTGAGTGATGAGGTTGCCAAGTCTGCTATGGCTGGAGAGCTGATGCATATGATGGGCGCATCGGACGCTGAAGGCAATGCTTACAGTCCTGAGTTCAAGAAGCTTAAGATGGATATGATCAGCAGCATGACTCTTGAGGACATGGAGTTTGCTCGTGAGCGTGTAGCTAGGATGAAGGTTGACGCTAAGAAAAACAACTTTGATCTCGGCACTAACTTCACGAATGAGAACACAGCAATACAGGGATCGTTTGCTGACGGTAGGATAAGAGGTGCGTTGAAGCCAGAGTTGTTCTTTGGTGAGCACGCTGAAGAGGACAGGAAGTATAACTCGCTATCACGTGAGAACTTCAGTCCAGTACAAAGGAGTGTACTCGGCAATATACGCAGAGTACTTGATGATGAAGACGTATTGTTTCAGAGGTTACGATGAACGAAGACGATTACATAGGCGACATCGCCTCCAGATTAAAGTTCCGAGGACAGGAATACGAGATCCAGCATACTCAGAAGCTCGACTCAGTCGGCGATCAGGTAAAGCTTGAGCGTCAATACGGCGACAACGGATTCTCAGATGAGCGCACGATGCGCAAGATCGGCAGCATACCGTCTATATTCGCGATGCAGCCAAAGTACCGAGACTTGATTGATGGCGATCAGAAGGCGTTTAAGAAAGCAGCACGCCGATTCTTCGATGACCATCCTGAATTTAGAGTTAGCTCAAACAATTACTAGGAGAGACGATATGCCTAAGAAGAAATGTAAGTGCGGCAAGTGTGCGAGTTGCAAGAAGAAACGTAAAGCGGGGGGATACTAGATGTCAGATACGTTCACATATAAAGATGGCAATCTAGTTCAGGGTGACCGACACAACGTTGGCACTAAGATGCCTTCAGAGCGTCACGGTGGCATTGACACTCCAGTCTTCGCGTTGTCATCTTCACAGCGTGGCTCATTCGGTAGGCTGAGAGTAGGCAACCCGTCTACAATCTTTGACTCTAAGCAGCTGTTAGATAACAACCCGCTACTCTGGGATGACCAAGAGGTAACTGGTGCGACAACGACTAGCTCATGGACAGCTAACTCAGCAACCTCAGTATTAGGCGTAGCCAACACTACAGCTGGTCTGCGTATGCGTCAGACGTTTAGACGATTCAACTATCAGCCGGGTAAGAGTCAGCAGGTATTGATGACAGGTAACTTGCAGACCTCTGGTGGCGGTGCTGGCATTGACACAGGCTTCGGCTACATCGATGACAACAACGGCTTAGCATTAGTCTGCGTAGAGGGAGTTCCTAAGTGGCGACTACGCTCTAAGGTATCAGGCTCAGTCGTTGACATGGACATTAACGTTGCAGGAGCAGTTGGCTCAACGACTGGTGCCAACGGTGCTACGGTTCAACGTATCGATCCATTTGACGGCACAGGCCCATCAGGTATTACTCTCGACCCAACTAAATCATTAATTCTAGCCATTGACTTTGAGTGGCTATCAGTGGGCACCGTAGCTTATCACCTCGTATACGAGAGAGCTATGTACCCAGCGTTGCACATTCATAACGCAGGCTGGCTTGCAGGCGCATACATGTCAACGCCTAACCTGCCGTGTCGCTACTGGATAGAGAACGATGGCACTGGTGCAGCTAGCACGATGACATCTATATGTACGACTGTTATCTCCGAAGGTGGCAGCAACCCAATTGGCATACCGCAGTATGAGTCTAATGCAGCTAGCGACACAGCGTGTGTCGAGGTATCAGCTAACACAGCTGACACTATCTATGCGGTAGTAGGCATTAAGCTTAAGGCTGCATCCATACTGTCAGGCGGTGGCGCGATGCGTGTTGATGACGTATCTATGATCGCTGAGACAGCCGATGACTTTGAGTGGATGCTGGTGCATAACCCAACGGTGACAGGTACTTTCACTTACGGTGATATCACTAACTCTGCTATGCAAGTAGCTAGAGGTGCTACGGCAACGGTAACAGGCGGCAAGCGTATCAAGGGCGGCTTGTCTAGAGCTGAGGGCAAGGTAGCAGTTAGCCTTAGAAGCTCACTGTCTCTAGGCGCAAACATAGCAGGCACACCTGATACAGTTGTACTGTGTTGTCGCCCTCTTAGTGCTAATGCAAACGTACATGGTGGCATGGGGTGGACTGAATATTGAAGATACTCTTCGTCACAGAGAAGTGGTGCGATGGCAAACCCGAATGCGGGGAAACTAACACGTATCATAACTTATTCAACACTGCAGCAATAGCGGGGCACTCATACAAGAATGTATTCTTTGATCAGTATAGTCGTGAACGTAATAGGAAGCATATACATCAAGCTATTAGGGACGAAGCCGTAGGCTGTGACCTCGTAGTGTTCACACCGTTGAACATAGAAGGCAGCCCGATGCCTGAGAGCTTCGCAGAGATACAAGGCATCAAGAAAGCAATAGTCTTCTGGGACTCAGTCGGTAACCCTAGCAAGGTGAACGAGAGCATTGGCTACTTTGACTTCGGTATCGTGATGGACAGCACTGACACATGTAAGGGTCACGCTAACGACAGGAAGATACTGTACACGTTCACGCCGCAGGATACAGACATCTATCAGGACGATGGCTTAGAGCGTGACATTGATATCTGCTTCGTAGGCAGTGTTAAGCGTAGAGAAGGTAGGAGTAATGCAATCAACGAGGCGCGTAACGCAGGACTCACTGTAGTGGTAGCAGGAGGCCAGAGGGAGAACAGATTGAGCGTTGACGAGTATGCTAGATATCTCAAACGTAGCAAGATCTCTCTGAACTGCTCTCATGCGCTAGGCCGAGTACAGATGACTGGGCGTGCATTCGAGAGTATGCACTGTGGAGCACTGTTGATGGAGTCGCCGAACTATCACTTAGGCAAGTACTTCGTCAAAGGTAAAGACTATGTAGAGTTTAAGTCATCGGGTGAGTTTGCTCAGAAGGCTAAGGCTCTGCTTGAGAATCCGTTAGAGTTGAGCCGTATAGCTAGCGCAGGGAATAAGAAGGTAGTCAACAACTATAACGCGACAACGTTCTGGCAAGGTGTCGAGGAGAAGATGGCTAGTGTATAGAGTAGCAATACTGTTCCCGATATGGAAGCGTCCACAGATGACAGATGTTACGATGACTGCAATTAATCACATGCGTGAGTACCGTGCTGACATTGAAGTCATACCAATTGGCATCGGCTCTGAAGGGCCAGTATCGCAGAAGGCTGCATACAGCAAAGGCTGGGATTACGTGGAGTTCCCTAATCAAGCGTACCCTAAGTTCGTTAGGCACTGGAACACTGGCGCAGAGTACGCTAAGAAGTTTGATGTCGATTACATTATGTTAGCTCAGTCAGATGACTTCATTGAACCAGAGATCATGAACGTGTTCGAGACGCTAATGGATAAGGACATTGACTTCAGCGGGATCTTGGACACTTACTTCTGGGACACAGTTAATCAGAAGATAAAGTATTGGGCTGGATATGACGGAGCAAGAACAGGAGAGTCGATGGGGCCGTGGAGGCTGCTATCGAAGAAGTTGTTGGATGCGTTAGATTGGGAGATATTCAAGGAGAACTCCAGAGATCATGCACCGTGGGCAGCAGATGGCGTGCTGCATGATGTGGTGATGGATCTAATGAAAGGAGGTGCGCCAATTACGATGAGTAACTTCATGGCTAAGGATTACGCACTGCATCCAATGTCGATGAAGGATGGTGACAACATTACAGCAATAGAGTTATACGAAGGCAAATGGCTTGGGGATGGCATCAGGACTATACACGATAACTTCAGCAGTCTAATCCCTAAACTAACGGAACATAACTATGTTGACTAGTAGTAACTACATTGTAGCCCCCGGCGAAACAGCACGCACTGACGAGATGGAGCCTATAAGGATCACGTATAACACGCCGAAGGCAGGTAACACGCAGACTCCCGGTGATGTTGGATTCCTGACTGTTGTAACACGCTGCTTTAAGCGTGCCGATAAGCTGGATAAGAACCAGAGGTCGTTAACTAATCAAACGGATCCAGACTATGACCAAGTACTCATACACGATGATGTTGGCATTGGAATGCTGGAAGCGAATCGTGTGCTCAACACTTACAAGCACCTTATCAAGGGTGAGTACGTTCTTATCTTAGACGATGATGACATGATGCTCGACGATAACTTCATCGCCAACTTGAAGTCACATAATGAAGACATAGTATTGTTCAGGATGCGCTACACATGCTGTGGCCCTGATCGCTATAACTACATCGGTGGCAAGGAAGAGAATGAGCATGGCCCACGCTTCGGGCGCATAGGTGCTAGCTGCATGGTGGTAACGAATGAAGTCTACCAGAAGCATATCTATGCATTCATCAAGGACAGCGGTGGTGACTACCAGTTCTTGCAAGAGATACTCAATGAAAAGTTCAAGTATACGAAGTGTCATCTTGGTGAAGTAGAAGTGACAGCTATCCAAGACATCGGTGGAGGGCAACCAGATAATGGGTGACGTACCTAACGTAGGCTTTGAAGATAGCGAAGACATTAAAGTATGTGGTGTCTTAAGAGACAATGGTGCTTGCGGGTTCTATCGCATTAAGCAACCGATCATTTATCTCGATGAAGAGAGTGGTGTTGATGCAGCATTGGGCGGCGTAGATTGCCCTGACAGTGATCTGTTTGAGCTTTTATCGGGTTGCGATATAGCGATAGTTCCCCGTGCAGCCAGTGAGAAGATGCATGAGTTAATACTGATGCTTAAGGGAATGAATAAGAAAGTAGTGATCGATCATGATGACAATATATTCGCGCTCAACCCCCTCAGCCCTCATTACCGTGATATGGGAACTGAAAACATTACGGTGGAGCTTAACGGTGAGAAGCTTACTATCTGGGAAGACGGTAAGGATTTCTTCGACATTGAGCGCAATAAGGTACGCGCAGCTAAGGCTCAAGAGTGCTTGGAGATGGTTGATGCGGTGACTGTAACAACGGAAGAGCTGGCTGAGTTCTATCGCCAGTTCAATGATAACGTTTATGTGTTGCCTAACTGTGTTGACTTCGACATCTGGCAGCCAGTGAAGATTGTGAACGATGGATATACTCGGATTACGTGGCATGGCGGCTGCTCTCACTATCAGGACTTGGTTGAGGTTGGGGATCAAATCACCGCCATCACTAAGAGGCACCCAAAGGTTAAGCTTGAGATATGCGGTCACGAGTTTAAGGGAGTATTCAAGAATGTCTACCCTGCACAGTATACCTTTCATCGGTGGGTCGCCACCCCAGCGCATCCGTACAAGCAAGCATTACTTAACGCAGACATAGCTGTCATCCCTCTGAAGGATGACCTGTTTAATCGCTGTAAATCCCCCATCAAGTGGGTGGAATACTCAGCGTTGAAGGTTCCATGCGTGTTACGCAACATACCACCGTACAGTTCAGTGGTAGAGCACGGCGTAACGGGCTTGTTGTACGATACTCCAGAGGAATGCGAGCAGATGATAGAGGAGTTGTTACAGAAGCCAGCTATGCGGGGGCGTATAGCTAACAATGCATACAATTATGTACGAGAACACTTCAGCGCAGAGGACAATGCTAACCTCTGGGCCGATGCAGCTAAGAATATCATGGCACAACAGGAGGAATCGTGTCTCTCACTACCATAAGAACGCCCATACTACGGGATCTAGGCTTAGATGTTGACTCTACGCTAGTCAATGATGCGAAGAACCGCATAATCGACTACATTAACGAGGCCATCCAAGAACTTAACATCATGACTAACTGGGATATCCTGAAAGATCAGGGAACTATCACTTTAGCCACCTCTACAGACACATATACGCTGGCATCTGACGCAGACGTAACACGTATTGTGGGTGAGCGGTTCTATATCGACTCAGATGACGCATTCGTGTACAAAGTGCGCAACGATCAGCTGTTCCAGAAGGAAGTCATCCTCAATAACACAGGCTTACCGCTTGTATACGTACCGTGGCGCAAGAATAGTTCGCAAGTAGATCAGATCAAAGTGGATCCAGTGCCAACGTCTTCAGAGAACGGTAAGACGATGACGTATTGGTATCACAGAGAGCTGTCTGACTTAAGCGCAGACTCTGACACTACTCCGATGCAGGAAACTATCATTCGTCACATAGCTAAGGCTAAGTATGCTGAGTATGATCAGGACTTCAACAAGCGTGACAGGGAGATGGCTGTAGCAAACAACTTGCTGAAGAAAGAGATCGCTCGCAACAGAGGATCACTACGCTTCGTACCGTTAACTCGCAAGAACTATAGAGTGGGACGCTAATGGCATTACGTCAGAAGATATTTGAGTCCAACAATAAGGGGCTCTTCGATATAGCAATCGGTGAAGGTAACATCTCCGCTGACTTTGCACGCGAACTACAGAATGCTCGCGTAGCTAAGAACGGTGAGGTGTCTAAGCGTAGGGGTAGAGCATACTATAACGCTATAGCAGCAGATCACTCAGCTGGTAATAGTATTGACACATACTCAACGTCTAATCAGGACGCTGGTATCAGCATAAGAGCTGGCTCTAATGAGCAGACAGGCTTTGCTATTACGCTGGGGGCTGATCAAGCTATTCAGACGGTAGACTTCTATCTCAAGAAGACCGGGTCGCCTACTGGCGGTATGACAGCACAGATCTTTGCTAGCACTGGCACTGTCGGCAGTGCAGCTGTACCTACTGGATCCATGTTAGCTGAGTCAAAGATATTGGATCCAGCTGACTTGACGGGGTCTTACGCATTGACTCAGTTTACATTCGAGCCACCGTATGTAGCTTCGTCAGGTGACATCTGTGTATTACTTCATGCGGTAGTAGGGTCAGCTGGTAATACCGTTGACCTTGGCACGGATTCATCTGGGCCGTCACATGGTGGTAACGCATTCGCTACCGACACAGCTGACTCAGGATGGGCAGCCGATGCAACGCAGGACATCATCTTCAACTTAGACAACGCTGGGCCAGACTGCTTAGCAGTAGCCATCTATGAAGGTGACTACCCCGGCACCTATGAAGTGCTCGGACAATTCGACACTCGCATCATGCGTTACACTTCGTCAACTGGA